>WUUC01000867.1_pt1 | contig 10899 bp, 9 predicted proteins | sample 6278441 | NCBI WGS metagenome assembly WUUC01 (sample SAMN13675441, study PRJNA597444) | soil metagenome | isolation source: soil | place: USA: Washington | collected 2017-10 | reverse complement strand
GAACGCTCCTGAACGCTGCTTCACGGGGACGGGCCCGAATCGCCGAATCGATCACGACCAGCGTCGAGTCCGTCCAGCCGAGGGCCGCATAGACGCGTTCGAGCCCCAGCATCGCCGAAACGGAGTTGGCTCCGGGGAGCGCCTCCCGAAACGCCACCACCGCCTCGCGGTACTTCCCGGCCTGCTCGAGGTCCATCGCCCGGATGAGCGGGTCCTGCGCGCCGATGACGCCGGGGAGGAGGGCAACAAGTCCAGCCGCCAGCGCACCGGCGCCGCTACGGCGGGCCACCGCCGTTGATCCGCTTGAAGTACTCGAGCACGGTCCGCCGCTCCTCGGGGGTCAGGCCCCGCAGCTCGCTCCATGTCGGCTCGCGGAACCGGACCGCGTCCTGCCCGCGCGCCGGGGCGGTGGGTGTCACGGTCTCGCCGGGCTGCGCCGCCTGCGCTTCGCGCTTCCCGCTCTCGTCGCGCTCATCCTGCTCGAGCGTCCGGCCGGCATCGAGCATCCGGCGGAAGAGCTGCTGCTGGCGCTGGATCGTCGCCGCATCGATGCGGCCGGCATCCAGCGTTTCGGCGATCCGCTGCGCCTCGCGCGCCAGGTCGTCGGAGCGGCCGGTGGGATCGCCCAGGTTCTGGAGATCGCGAGCGAGCGATCGCTGCTCGCGGGCGAGCTGTCGCGCCCCTTCCTGGGCCTGCGGCGACTGAAGTCCCCCAGGGATCTGCATCAGGCCCGCTGCCTGCGCGTTGAGCCCTCCTTGACGCTGCGCCATCTCCTGCAGCTGCTGGAGCATCTCTGCGAATCCCGACGCCGAGCTGGCGCTGTTGGCGCGGTCGCGGTCGCGGACCAGGGACGCCGCCGCTTGGTTCAGCGCCTCGCTCGCGTCGCGCATGGCGCCCGCGGTCTGCCCCTGGTTCCGGCCCTCCGTCAGCTCTCGCGTCGCCTGCTCGACCTTCGCCCGCGCCTCCCCTGCGGCGCGCTGCGACTGAGGCGAGAGGAGCGATGACTTCTGGCCGGCAGCCTCCAGCCGCTCGCCGGCCTTCTGCACTCCCTGTTGAAGCGCGCTTTGGTCGCCTCGAAGGTCGTTCCGGTCGGCGCCCTGACGGAGCTGCTGCTCGAGCTGCTCCTGTTGCCGTCCCAGCTGCAACATCTCCTGGATCGAGCGATCGAGCTCGCCGGTCAGCTCCGATTTCCATTCGTCGATCTGCGATGCCCGCGCGTCGGCGAGCTGTTGGGCCGCCCGCTCCATGGCGCTCGCCGCATCGGTCGCCGCCTGGGCACCGCGCTGCTGCCCCTGCTGACTGCCCTGCTGCTGCCCCGACTGATTTCCTTGCTGGTTACCGCGCTGCGCCGGGCTGTCCGGCTGGTTCGCGCCCATCGACTCCGACGCCCGCTGCATTGCCTCGGCCGATGCCTGCGCCTGCTGTTGCGCGGCGTTGGTCTTCCGCGCACCCGTCTCGGCGTTCTCCTTCGCGAGCCGTTGCGAGAGCTGCGACACATCGGTCGACAATTCGCGCGATCGCTGTTCGAGCTCCCGCGCGTTGTCCCGCCGGGCGGCGGCGCTGTCGCGAGGAGGCAAACCGCGGGCGAGCGAATCGGCAAGGGCGCGCTCTGCCGCCGCCAACTCGGTCGCCTCATCGCGCAGCGTCTGCATCATCCCCTCGAGCGCGGCCCGCTTCAGCATCTCGGCGCTCTTCTCGAGCTGCTCGCGGAGGCGCCGCTGCTGCTCCTGGAGATCGCTCATCGCGCCGCGCGCCTCGTCGCCCGAGAGATTGCGCAGCGCCTCCTCCAGCTTTCGCATCTGTTCGGCGAACTCCGGCGTCAGCGCTTCATCGAGCATCGCACGCGCCTCAGCGAGGCGCGCCGCCAACCCGCTGTCGAGCGCGCCCGCCTGCCGCAGCTGCTCCTCCATCGAGGCAGCGGCGTTCTTCAGCTCCTCGACGCGGTCCACCATCGCCTTCTGCTCCGCGGCGAGGGCACGCGCCTGCTCCGCCTGGTCGTACGACATCGCATCGCGCGAGCCGCTGCTCGACGACTGGGGATCGGTCGACCGTTGGCCGCGCGCGCGGGCGGCGTCGCCGGTGCGCCGCTCGAGCTCACGCTGCGCGCGCGCCGCCGCCGTCGCCGCGGCAACCGCGGAATCGGCCGCCGCCCGTGCCAGCTCGCGCTGCTCCGACGTGGTCGGGATCCGGATCACCACCTCGCGGCTCATCGCCGACTGCGACCACGGCGAGCCATCGGTAGCGATCGCGACGACGTGCAAGGCGTCCCCCGGCTGGAGGCCGCGCGCCCGAAGGTCGATCGGAGTCACCCCACTCCACTGCGCTCCCGCCGGAGGACCGAGCCGCGCCTCGACCGCCGGCTGTGGCTTCCCGGACGCCGGCTGCCGCCAGCTCTGCAGCACGATCGTAGCCAGCCCATGGTCGTCGATCGCCGCGACCGTGATCGACACCGTTTCGCTCCCCGTGAGGACGGTGTCCGAGGGGGGCTCCACGATTTCGACCTGCGGAACCGAGTCGGGAATGACATCGATTTCGATCGGCGGCGGGACGTCGGCGATGGACGCCGAGCTTCCGCGCGCGCTCCACGACCATTGGCCGGCATCGTTCACGACGAGTCGGCCGCGGAACGAATGCCCGTCGACGGCGAGGCGCACCGTGTCCCGCCCGCGCGTCAACTCGGCCTCCGCGAGCGCGATCGATGCATGTCCGGTGATGTTCACGACGCTTCCGCGCGGCAGCCGCGCTGGCTCGCCGGTGGGCAGCACCTCCGCCTCGCGCCGCAGATACGCCGGAAAGCTCGCCCGCAACGACACGTCGCCAACGAACGGACGGTCCGTGACGCGGATGACGACCGTGTCGCTGGTCGTCCGGCCGTCGTCGGCGACGAGGACGAGATCGGCATCGACCGGTCCGACCGTCGCGACCGCGCGCTGCTCCGCGACAGGGTGGCGCGACGAGCGCCACGCCGTCCCCGTCGCGCGCTGATGGAGCGTGATCTCGCGACGGTCCGCAGCCGCAATGCGGATCTGGACCCGCTCCCCCCGCAGCACGACGGGCGGCGCATCGACCGCCAATGCCGGTGCCAGCGTCCCCTGCCACGCCCGCATCGGATGGGCGAGCGCGCGCCATCCGTCGGGGCTCGCCGACCGCGCGGCGCCGAGCGTCGCGCAGGCGATGCTCGCCGTCGCAAGCCCGACTCCCGCGCGCCACCGAGCGCCGCGCTGCAGCTCCGGAGCGAGCGCGCCTCGAACCCGCCGAGACGCGGCGCCCGCCGACGTCCGACGGCTCCGGGCGCGCCCGGCAGTCGGTCCCGTCTCCTCGCCGCGCAGCCGCGACAGCAGCTGATCTGCTCCTCGCCGACCGAGCGCCCCGGTGCCCGCCACCTCGAGCGCGCCGCGCAGCGACCCGGCGCGCAGTGACCGCTCGCACTCGATCGCTTCCGCTACCCGCGCCCGCGATGCGCGGGCCGTCCACGCCCGGACCGTCCACCATACGGCGCCCCCGACGATCGCCGTCGCGACGACCCACGCCAGCAGCGGCAGTGGGCGCGGCAGCTCGATCCACCGCGCCTCACCGAGCGCGAACGTCGCGAGCGCGAGGAGGACGGCGATCACTCCGGTGGCGAGCGTCAGACCGACGAGCACCATCGCGATTCGCAGGCGCGCGCGTTCGCGGTCAACCAGATCGGTGACGGTCATGGGACGGGTCGGCTGGTGACGGCGTAGACGAACAGGTTGACCCCCATCCGGAGCGCGGCTTCACGGGCCTCGGGAGGATCGTCGTAGACCTGGGCATCCTCCCACCCGTTCCCCAGATCGCTCTCGTAACTGTAATACACCGCAAGACGGTCCCCGAGGAAGATCCCGAAGCCGCGGGGCGGCTTCCCGTCGTGCTCGTGGATCTTCGGAATCCCCTTCGGAAAGGGATAGACGATGCTGTAGACGGGGTGGCTCAGCGGGACATCGATCAGGGGACGATCGGGGAAGACCCGCGCAATCTCGCGTCGAAAGCTGCTGTCGAGCCCGTAGTTGTCGTCGGCGTGGAGGAATCCGCCGCGGGTCAGATACTCGCGGAGACGCACCACCTCGACATCGGTGAGCTTGATGTTCCCGTGTCCTGTCAGATACAAGTACGGATAGTCCCACAGGCGATCGCTCGTCAGCGTCACCCGGGCTTCGGTTTTCTCGACGTGAAGCGTGGTGCGCGCGGCGATCGCGCCGAGGAGGTTCGGCAGACTCGACTCGTTGGCGTACCAATCTCCGCCCCCATCGTACTGCAGGCGCGCGATCGTCATCCGGGATGCCGCCGATCGGCCAGCGAGCGTGGCCGAGGCGACCATTGCGACCAGAAGGAGGCGGGAGAGACTCACCGATCGACCGACAGGCGGTTGCCGGGGCGCATGCGCAGGAGGCCGCAATGCACGGTCGGGCACGGTTACGCCTCGTGAGCGGTGCGGTACGCCAGGTTTCGCGATGCGCCCTCCTCCATCAGTATGCGGACGATCTCCCGGGCATCGGCCCCGCCGGCGCGGAGCGCCGCGGCACGATGTCGCAGAGCGTCCTCATCCACGCGGCGCTCGGCCGCCCTGTCCAGCACGACCACGATCTCTCCGCGGGGCGGCGAACTCCTGTAGTACGCCGCAAGAGCGTGCACCGTTCCGCGGCGGATCTCCTCGAATCGTTTAGTCAACTCCCGCGCCACGACCGCTTCTCGCTGCGGATCGCCCAGGGCGACGAGCTCGTCGAGCGTGTCGGCCAGGCGTGGAGGGGCCTCGTAGAGAATCGCGGCGTGGGGCAGCGCCGCTACCGCTTCGAGCGTCGTCCGCCGGTCCCTCCCCTTGCGAGGGAGGAATCCGAAGAACGTGAACCTCTCCCCGGCGATCCCGCTGGCGACGAGGGCGGCGAGGAGGGCCGACGCCCCGGGGACCGGAACCACACGCACGCCGGAATCGATCGATGCGCGGACTAGCCGGGCCCCCGGATCGGAGAGAAGGGGCGTCCCCGCGTCGGAGATGAGCGCCACCGACTCCCCGCGGTGCAGGCGCTCGAGAATGCCGGACAGCGTTCGCGCCTCGTTGTGCTGGTGGTGCGCCGCGACCGGCGTCTCGATCGCGTAGTGGTCGAGCAGTCGGCGCGAGTGTCGGGTGTCCTCGGCAAGGATGAGGGCGACCGACTTGAGGATGTCGACCGCCCGGAAAGTAAAATCCCCCATGTTTCCGATGGGGGTGCTGACGACATACAGGGTTCCGGTCTCGTCGCTCACCACTCCACCATCCACGGCAGGCGATCGAAGAAGCCAGCCGACTGGAACATGTGCCGGCGGTCGCGCGTGATCTCGCGCAGAAGATCCTCCGGCGATCGCTCCCCCTGATCCATCCCCGCCCACATCATTTCGGCCAACCAGGCGGCAATGCCGGCGGTGACCGCGTCGGCCTCGGCTACCGGGTCACGCATCGGTCGCTCGCCGATCGTGAAGTGGTCGAGCACCGGGTGCGCCGGGAGCAGCCGCTGGCGTGCCTGTTCGGCGATCTGTGGCGCGCTCTGGTTGCCGCTGCTCACCAGCCGCTGGACGAGGGTCGGCGCGAGCTCGCGATATGCCTTGATGAGCGCCGGCGAAGCCTGCGCCGGGACCGGCGGGGCGACACCCCATCGGCGGACGACCGGCGGTGCCGCGGTCCGGTGGGCCGGGAAGAGACGGTCGATCGCCTCGGGGGGCGTGATGTCCGGGCGGCCGTACACGAACGCGCGCTCGACCTGGCCATCGCGGACGACGAGGTAGTTCACGATCGTCCCGGCCGTCACCTCCACGGTGCCGTCGTAGGTCGTCGACATGAGATACGCGAAGAGGGCGTTGCCGTCGGTGGCGTCCAGCTCCTCCGGCCAGGGCTCGGGGGGGGCGGTGAGCGACTGGAACATGCATGCCAACTGCTCATCGGCGCACTCGTGAAAGCAGATCTCGCCGAACTCGGGCTCCGGGGGGACCATCGCGAGCGCCTCGCCGACCGGAATCGCCTTGCTCCGCCCCGGCTCGGAGCGGGTCGCGTTGACCACTTCCCCCTCCTGGAGGTACAGAAGGATCACATCATCGGCGATCCAGATCCCGACGTAGCCGAACACGCGCGCGGCGCGATCGCGCTTGGCGTCGGTGAGGAGGTGCGGCAGATGAACGTATGCCAGCTTCGTGCGCTGGAGCAGGACCCGCTCATATGGGAAGCGCAAGCTGTCGATCGGCGCGGGCATGAGGCAGAGGCATTGGGCGCGCGAGAAAAAAGGCCTGGAAGAGCGCGCTCCTCACAGGCCGAAAAAAAATGAGTCCGTGCGGCGTCAGCCGCAATGCTCGTCAGGCGGCGTGCTGTCTGAACTTCGCGTCGAGTGCCGGTTTCTGCACGGCGCCGATCACCTGATCGACGAGCTTTCCATCCTTGAAGAACAGAATCGTCGGAATCGAGCGGACGTTGAACCGCGTCGCCGTCCTGATGTTCGTGTCGACGTCGAGCTTGGCGACCTTCGCCTTTCCGTCGTATTCGGAGGCCAGTTGCTCGATGATGGGCGCGATCAGGCGGCATGGGCCGCACCACGTCGCCCAGAAGTCCACCACGGAGAGACCGGGTTGCTTCTCGATCTCGGTCTCGAAGTTGGCGTCGGTCACGGCCACTGCATTCGCCATCGCTCGTCCTCCGGCGCACCGGCGCGCCGCTGTGAAAATGAATTAGATTCGAGCGCTCACGGTTCACCCGGAGCGCCAGTCCCATGCCACCATCTCCCCGCCGGGGGACTCGCATCGCCCACGTGGGGATCGCCGTCCGATCGGTCCGCGACCTGCTTCCCTTCTGCCGTGAGATCCTCGGATTGGCCGAGGTCGACCTCGACGACGCCGATGGGGCGCGGATCGCCGGGCTCCAGGCGGGTGAGTCACTCGTCGAGCTGCTCGAAGCCGAGCGGCCCGACTCGCCCATTGGAACGTACATCGATCGCCGTGGTCCCGGGATTCACCACATCTGCTTCGCGGTCGATGACCTCGACGCCGCGATGGCACGATGCCGCTCGGCCGGAATCCGACTGATCGATGAGCGCCCGCGCGTCGGAGCGGAGGGAAAGCGGATCGCCTTCCTCCACCCGTCGACGACGGGCGGCATCCTCATCGAGCTGTCCGAATACTAACGACGTGGGAAGGGCGCGCAGTTCCCCGACGGTCTCAGCGGCCGCAGAAATTCGGCAACGGGTCGACCATTGTGACGTACCAGCGGGCTTGCGGACCTTGCAGCATCTTGAACGTCGTCTGAGCTGTCTGCCTGCCCCTCGTCAGCTCCAGCGCGACCACCGACGTGTCGGCTTTCTGCGTCGGTCCGGAGACGAGGCGACTCTGGTCGTGAGTCAGGTAGCACTGCATCAGGACGAGCCTCTTCTCGTACTCGTCGCGATCGAGGTACGTCCGCGCCGCACCGCGCTTGTCGCCCCATACGTTCCCGATCGCCTGAAGGTCCTGATCCTTCACACCCCTCAGAAACCCATCGACAGCTCGCTGCGGCGTTACGGCTCCCGTCTCGGTCGTTCCCGAGGCCGCTGGCGCCGCCGTTCGGCAGGCAGCGAGAAGCACTACTGTCAGAACCATTCTCTTCACGAAATCCCCCGGCTGTAAGAGCTCACACTGAGCCGCCCACGATTATGCCTTCAATCTATCAGCGGCTGTACATCAACATTGACCATGTCGCGACCCTCCGGCAGGCTCGACGGACGATCGAGCCGGACCCGGTCGCCGCCGCCGCCGAGTGCGAGGCCGCCGGCGCCGACGGGATCACCGCCCACCTCCGCGAGGATCGGCGACACATCCAGGATGACGACGTACACCGCCTCGCGGCCACGATCCGGTCTGTGCTCAACCTCGAGATGGCCTGCACCGAGGAGATGCTGGGGATCGCCACCCGCCTACGCCCGCACCAGGTGACGCTCGTCCCGGAGCGCCGGGAGGAAGTCACCACTGAAGGGGGACTCGACGTGAGCCGAGCGCCGCGAGAGCTCGCGGCCGGCATTCGCCGCCTCCGTGACGCCCGCATCCGGGTGAGTCTGTTCATCGACCCGTCCGGCGATGCGACGCGCGCCTCCCACGACCTCGGTGCAGACGCCGTCGAGTTTCACACCGGCCGGTACGCGCACCACCCCGATGACCCGGACACCATCCGCGCCATCCGCGACTCGGCGGCGCTCGGCGTTGCGGTCGGCCTCGCCGTCCACGCCGGCCACGGACTGACGCTGCGCAACGTCGGGGCGGTCGCCGCCGTTCCGGAGATCGAGGAGCTCAACATCGGCCACTCGATCGTCAGTCGGTCGATCTTCGTCGGGATCGCCGAGGCCGTGCGTGAAATGCGCCGATCCATGACGTCCGCACGCGGTGGCGCGTCTGTTGATTCCCGGGTGTTGCGTTCCTAACTTCGGGCCGCCGAAACCATCGAGTCGTCCATGAGCACCTCCGCCGGGTTGCTGGATTTCTTCATTCTCGAGGCGAGCGATTACATCGAGCAGCTCGATGGGGTCGTCGCGCGCGCCGGAGCCGGCGGACCCGACGCCGATGCCCTGATGCGCAGCGCGCGCTCACTGCGCGGCAGCGCGACGATGGCGAAACTGACCGGGATCGCCGAGATCGCCGCCGCGGTCGAGCGGCTCGGCCGCTCGCTTCGCGAGCGGTCGCTGGTGTGGGATGCGGCACTCAAGGGCGCGGTCATCTCGGCGATCGACGACCTCAAGATCCTGCTCCGCGCCGTTCGAACATGGGGCGACGCCGAGGACCGGCGCGTCGCCGCGCGACTCGGCGACTTGTCGCGCCATGCGCCGACGCTCCGCGCCCACGCTACCCCCGGCACCGCCGGCCTCGGCGCCGGCTTTCTCGCCGCCGAGACGGCCCAGATCGCCGCCGCTCTCGACGCATTCCTCGGTCGCCCGACCGCGCGCGACGCCCTGATGCTGGCGATTACACGCGTCCGCGCGCTCCGCGGGGTCGCCGCCCTCAAGGATCTTCCGCCCCTCGCCGAAGTGATCGACGCGATCGACCGCGCCGCGAAGCCGATCGAGCTCGGCGGCGTCGCTCCCGACGGGACGCAACTCGCGCTCCTCGCCGCCGCGGTGCGCGTGCTCCGACGGGCATCGCAGGAGATCGCGACGCGGGGCCGACCGACCGCGGTCACTCCGGAGTCGGAGGCATTCGCCGCCGCGGCCAACGCCCTCGAGGATGCCAACGCTAACGCCGAGCACGTCGTCCCGGTGTCGTCCCTCTTCTTCACCGATGACGGTCCGCACGTCCTGACGAGCGCCTCGAATCCGCCAACGAGCCCGCCCGAGCGATTCCGGCTCGAGGTCGTGAGCCAGGCCGAACACCTTCGCGGACTGATCACCGATGCCGCCGTGGCGGCGGATCCGGCGGCTGTGTCACGCCTCGGCCGTGCGCTTCGGTCGGCGTTGCGGGCCCTCCACGCCGCCGCTGAGAGCTTCGACCAGCACGAGCTCGCCGAGCTGCTCGCGCGCTCGGCGGATCGCGTGGTGAGTGCCGTGCCGTCGGGTGCGCTGACTCTCGACCCCGTCACGCTCCGAGCGCTCGATCAGATCGCCTCGCTGCTGGCCGCACCATCCACGCCACCCGAGACGCTCGCGCGCCGGATCGCCGAGCTGGCGGGGGCTCGCGAGGCGGCCCCGACAGAGCCACTCGGAACGCCGGCTGTGGGCGCGCCGAGTCCCGCCGCCGCCCGGCCGCCAACGGCGTCGCCGGAGCGAGCGCGCCTCCGCACTCCGACCGGTCAGGATCTTCAAGCCTTTCTCGAGACTGGTATCGCCGGCTTCGCGCCCCTGGCGACGCGGCCGCTGAGCGAGCCCGTGCCGATCGTCGAGGGCGACATCGTCCCGATCCAGAACCTGCTGTACGCTGGGCGCGCGGCGCTCGACCGCGCATTGGAGCTTCGCACCGAGCTGACGCGTCAGGGCGGGACGCCGAGTCATGACGCTCTCGCCGAGCTCTTCGACCTGCTCGAGCTCGCCACCGCGAGCTGATCTCGTGCGCTGGAACAGGCGCGGGATCGTAGGCGTCGCGATCACCGTCGCGGCCCTCTGGTGGGTGCTGCGGCAAGTCAGCTTTCCGGAGTTGTGGGAGGTCTTCCGGCAATCCGATTGGCGGTGGTGGACGCTCTCCGTCGTCGCCGTCACCGCGATCTTTCCGCTACGGGCGATCCGGTGGCGCGTCATTCTCGACCCGGTCGCGAGCGCGCTCCCGCTCGGCATGCTCTGGCGATCGACCGCGATCGGGATGATGGTGAACAACCTCCTACCCCTTCGCGCCGGCGAGATCGCGCGCGCGTATGCGCTGACCCGCGAGACGCCGCGGGTGGGGTTCGCCGCGTCGTTCACCTCGCTCGCCGTCGATCGGGTCTTCGACGCCGTGGTGCTCCTGCTCCTGCTCGCCCTCGGGATGCTCGATCTCCCGGGCGCCGGGACGCGGATCATTCAAGGACGGACGCTCGAGGACTGGGTCGGCAGCGGAACGATCGTCGTCGCGCTGGTCATCGGCGCTCTCTATCTCGTGGTCGTCTTCCCGGAGCGCGTGATCGGGTTGTACGAGGCGTTCGCGCGCCGCGTGGCGCCTTCGATCGAGGCTCGCGGCCGCGCATTGCTCGCCGCCTTCGCCAGTGGTTTGAGCGTGCTTCGGAGCCCGAAGCGGTTCGTGATCGTGCTCGGTTGGACCGTTTTCCATTGGCTCGTGAACGCCCTCGCGTTCTGGTGTGGGTTCCAGGCCGTCGGCATCGACGTCTCGTACTCGGCCGCCCTGGTCGTGCAGGGATTGATCGCGCTTGGCGTCGCCACGCCGTCGAGCCCCGGGTTCTGGGGGGTGTTCGAGTTTGTCGCCGTCATCGCGCTGACT
>WUUC01202120.1_pt1 | contig 10900 bp, 10 predicted proteins | sample 6278441 | NCBI WGS metagenome assembly WUUC01 (sample SAMN13675441, study PRJNA597444) | soil metagenome | isolation source: soil | place: USA: Washington | collected 2017-10 | reverse complement strand
CGCCACCGAGGGCTCGAACATCGGCATGGGCGGCCCGGCGATGATCGAGGGCGGCGGCCTGGGGGTGTTCGCCCCCGAGGACGTCGGTCCGATGGGCGTCCAGGTGCCCAACGGCGTGGTCGACGTGGCCGTGCGCGACGAGGCCGAAGCGGTCCGCACCGCCAAGCAGTACCTGTCCTACTTCGCCCGCGACGACCGCAACGCCAGCGTGGTCGTCGACGACTGGGCCTCCGCCGACCAGACCCACCTGCGCAGCGTCATCCCCGAGAACCGGCGCCAGGCCTACGACGTGCGCACCGCGGTCGCGGTGCTGGCCGACACCGACTCGGTCCTCGAGCTGCGGCCCGAGTTCGGCCGGGGCATGGTCACCGCCCTGGCCCGGGTCGAGGGCCACCCGATCGGCATCATCGCCAACAACCCCCTGCACCTGGCCGGCGCCATCGACGCCCCGGGGGCGGACAAGGCGGCGCGGTTCATGCAGCTGTGCGACGCCTACGACGTGCCGCTGCTCTTCCTGTGCGACACCCCCGGCATCATGGTCGGGCCCGAGGCCGAGCAGACCGCCCTGGTCCGCCACGTCAGCCGGCTGTTCGTGGTGGGCACCAGCATCACCGTCCCGTTCGGCACCATCGTCCTGCGCAAGGGCTACGGCCTCGGCGCCCAGACCATGGCCGGCGGCAGCTTCAAGTCACCGCTGTTCTGCGTGGCCTGGCCCACCGGCGAGCTCGGCGGCATGGGCCTCGAAGGCGCCGTTCGCCTCGGCTACCGGGCCGAGCTCGAGGCCATCGACGACCCCGACCAGCGCGAGAAGGCCTTCGACGAGATGGTGGCCAAGGCCTACGAGCACGGCAAGGCGCTCAACACGGCCAGCCACTTCGAGATCGACGACGTCATCGATCCCGCCGACAGCCGCTCGTGGATCACCACCATGCTCGCCTCGGCCCCCGTCCCGCCCCGGCGGGAGGGCAAGAAGCGTCCCTGCATCGACACCTGGTAGTCGCGGTGTCGCGCTGAGTGCGGGGATACCGTCGGTCGGGTGCGGCGACCCACGGCAGGACGCGCCATCAGGAACTGCCTCTTCGGCATCGTCTGGTCGATCGCCCTGTCGATCCTCGGAGCCGTCCTGCTCGTCACCCTCATCGTCGCGGCCTTCGACAGCGACACCGACACCCGCCACTCCGACAGCAACCGCGGTGGGTCGCCGACCTCGACGTCGGCCGAGGCCGGCGACTGACCGTCAGTCCGGGGAGGCGACGATGGCGGCCCTGCTGGAGAGGCCGATGCCGCGGCGGGCCTGGCGGATGATGTCGAGGTCGTTGCCGTTGGTCAGATAGCAGAACGACAGCCCGGAGTCGGGGTCGGCCCAGCAGATCTGGCCGGCGGCACCGTTGTGGCCGAAGGTGCGGGGCCCCTGGGTGTGGCCGAAGCCGCGGCGGTGGGCGAGCCCGTCGTCGCCGGCGACGATGACGCCGAGCGCCCGGTTGGCGGAGACGCCGGTGAGCAGGTCGGGGAACGTGTTGCGGACCCGGCCGGTGACGTCGGCCAGCAACTCCGCGTCCCACAGCCCGCCCGGGTCGTGGAGCAGCGCCTGGTAGAAGAGCGCCATGGTGGCGGCGGTGGCCACGCCGCCTCCGCCGGGGATGCCGACGGCCCGGAAGGCGGGGTTGCTCAGCGCCATGAGCGCGTCGTCGGTGACCTCGGTCTCGGGCAGGGCGCTGATGCCGAAGATCTCCTGCAGCTCCTCGGCCGAGGCGACCTCGCCGCACAGCTGCAGGTCCAGAGCGCCGGTGGCCTGGTCCGGCGACAGCCCCAGGATCCGGGGCAGGCCCAGGGGCGAGGTGACCCGCTGCTCGACGAAGTCCCGGAAGTCGACGCCCGAGGTCCGCTCGATCAGCTCGGCGAGGACCCAGTGGGCCGAGGTGGCGTGGTACTCGAAGCGGGTGCCGGGCTCCCAGTTGAGCCGCCACCCGGCGAACGCCTCGAGCCGCCCCTCACGGGTGTCCCAGCGGGGCGGGCCCAGGGGCGCGTGCGGGAACCCCGAGGTGTGGAGCATCACCTGCTCGATGGTGATGACGTCCTTGCCGTTGGTCCCGAACTCGGGGACGTGCTCGGCGACCCGGCGGGACACGTCGATGTCACCCGAGGCGATCAGCATCCACACGGCGCTGGCCACCACGGCCTTGGTGGCCGAGAAGATGGTGTAGCGGTTGTCGTTGGTGGCGTCGCCGTAGCTCTCGAAGGCGACCAGCCGGCCGTCGCGGGCCACGGCGAACTGGCACGAGGGCAGCAGGCCGTCGTCGATCTCGCGCTGGGCCCGGGTGCGGAGGGCGCCGAGCTTGGCCGGATCGACGCCGTGCGACTCCGGATCGTCGACCGTCAGGTTGCCGACAACGACCGTCATGGGTCGAACGTTAGGCCACCGAACGACCGCGTGCACCCAGGACAGGGCCTAGAGCCACCGGCCCGCCGCTGGCGGTGCCCGGCGACGGGCGCCGTTCTCCCGGGAGACGCCTTTTGTTCACCCGACGTGCCCCGAGACCCGACTGATCGGCAGCTAGTTTTCCCGGCGCACCGGCTGGGGGCCTGGTGCCGCGGCTGCTCTCGGCGATGGGGTTGATGATGGACACGGCTCTGCTCGACGACGCCGTCGGCGACGGAGGACGGGCGGGCGGCGACCCGACCGGCACGGACGACGACAGTTCCCCCGCCAGCAGCGGCAAGGACGGCAGCGGTAGCGGCACCGGCAGCGACCAGGGCGACGCCGCCAGGCGCCCGGTCCACCGCCTGCGCGACCTCGACCGCCGCGGACGCGTCATCGCCGCCCTCCTGGCGGCCGCACTGACCCTCGCCCCGCTCCTGGCGTTCGCCTGGGCCGCCCCCGACTGGACGCCGGCCAACGATCCGGCGCTGATGGCCCTGCGCAGCCTGGACGTCGGCGGCAGCCGCACGCCGCTGACCGGCCAGCCGTCCACCTCGGCCCACTACACGAGCGACCAGGCGGTGGTCGACCACCCCGGTCCGATCCACTTCTACGTGATGGCACCGACCATCCGGTTGCTGGGCGCGGGCTTGGGCATGCTCGCCGTGTCCTTCGCCATCGTGACCGGCTGCCTGCTGATCGCGGCGTGGGCGCTGTTCCGCCAGCTGGGCCCCGCCGGGGGAGTGGTGAGCACGGTCGTCCTCGGCGCCATCACCTTCACGACGGGCGCGGCCACGCTGGTGAACCCGGTCAGCTCCAACATCGCCCGCTATCCGCTGCTGTGCTCGATGGTGCTCGTGTGGTGCCTGCTGTGCGGCGACACACGCCTGTTGCCGCTGGCGTCGGCGGTGCTGTCGTTCACCGCCCAGCAGCACCTGTCGGTCCTGCCGACGGTGGGCGTGGTGGCGGCGATCGGCACGGTCAGCTTCCTCGTCGCCTGGGGCGGACAAGGGCGCTGGCGTGAGCGCGGCGCCCGCCGCCGGCTCGCCGGATGGGGCGGCGCTGCGGTGGCCGTCGCACTGGTCCTCTGGACACCGGTGCTCTACCAGCAGTTCTTCGGCGACGGTCCCGGGAACCTCACCCAGATGGCGTCGTTCGCCCAGCACGACGAGCGACCGTCGATCGGCATGGGATCGGCCGTCCGTCAGGCCGCCCACGTGCTCGGCCTGCCGCCCCTCCTGGGGCAGCTCGAGCTCGAGGGCGAGTGGCTGCTCGCCCCGGTCAAGCCGGTCACCTGGGCCACCGCCGGCCTCGTGGTGGCGATCGTGGCCGGTCTCGGCTTCCACTGGCGCCGCAGCCGTCCTCGCCAGGCCGCCCTGGTCGTGGCGGCCGGCATCGTCCTTTTGGCCGGGATCATGAACGGCTCGTCGGTCCCCGAGGGCCTGGAGAAGTTCCGGCTGTCGCTCTACCACTGGGCCTGGCCGCTGATCCTGTTCGTCACGGTGTCGCTGGCCCTGGGCGTCATCGAGCTGCTGCGCCGGCTGCCGGTGACCGAGCGTCCCTGGGTCCCCACCGCGGCCTGCGGGCTGGCTGTCGTGGCCATCGTCGTGCCCAGCGCCGTCAACCCCCGCCTCGACCGGCAGTCCAACGAGCTGATGGAGGCCTACTCGCCGATCAGCCGGCCCCTCATGGACGACCTCGTCGGCCAGGTCCTCGACCACGAGGACGACATGCCGGCCGGACCGATCGTCCTGCTCGAGCGGGGCCAGAGGTCCGACTTCCGCGGCCTGCGCGAGGCCCTGGCGGTCGGGCTTGAGGAGAAGGGCCTCGAGACCGTCCACCCCGCCTACATGTGGACCGGCGTCGACGCCGACCGCCTCGCCCAGCGCGACACCGTCCAGGGCGGGCTGGTGGTGGTGGCCGACCAGGTCGTGGGCGTGGACGAGGCCGTGGCCAACGAGATCCCCGGCGAGCCGATCGCCGAGATCGACCAGTTCGCCGACTTCGACCACGAGGCCTTCGCCACGCTGGCTGACCAGATCACCCAGGCCGGCCGCGTGCAGATGAGCGCCGAGGGCGAGCGGGCCCTGGCCGAGCTGCCCGAAGCCAAGGGCGAGGTGCTCGCCGCGGTCATCGGCTTCCTGCCGCTCGAGCCCGGCGACGGGCTGAGCAACCCGCTGGTCCTGCGCCTGCTGCGCGACCACCCGCCGACGTCACCCCGGCTCGACCCCGACGCCCTCGATCGGGTCATCGACACGCTGCCCGAGGCCGGGGACGTGCGGCTGCGGGTGTACCTGCTCGACCGCGACGAGCTGCTCGCCTACGCCCTCCCCGGCGAGATCTCGGGCTAGTGGGGCTTGCGGCCCTCGGCGATGATCCAGGGGAACGCCGGGGTCACCGTCACCTCGGCGAACGAGGCGGCCATGGTGGCCCGCAGCTTGCGGGGCGAGAAGAAGTGCAGGTGCTCGGGATCGTTGCCGAAGCGGGCGATGTTCTTGCCCCGCCCCAGGTTCCCGAGGCGGAACCACGGCTCCCACGGCACCGACACCACGCAGCGGTCGCCGGTGATGCGGGCCAGCTCGGCCACGGCCGGCGCCACGGTGGGCAGGTGCTCGAGCACCTCGATGCACAGCACCAGGTCGGCCACCCGGTCGGGGAAGGGCAGCATGCCGGCGTCGCCCACGCTGACCTCGACCCCCTCGAGCTGGCGGGACGCGGCCCGGGCCTTGTCGAAGCGGTACTCGACGCCCACCACGCGGCGCCCGGCCACGTCGGTGTCGCCGCCGGCGGCGGCCAGGATGCGCTCGAGGCACAGTCCCTCGCCGATGCCGATGTCGACGACCGTGCCGTCGACGGGGCCGGTGACGCCCCTGAGCCGGGCGGTCCAGCGGTCGAGCAGCTTGCGGACGACGGGGTTGGTGGAGCCGTACTTGGCGGCGTCCTGCCCCGCGGCCTCCAGCGGCACGCCCGGCGCCAGGCCGATCGGCGTCGCGGAGCCGGTGCCCGAGCCTGACCCTGCGCTCGCGGGCTTCGTCGACGGTCCTGCGCTCACGTCTCGTCCACCTCGACGGCGGCGTCGAGGTTGCGTCGTCGCCGCAGGTGCACGCTCAGCTCGGCCATGAGGCCCAAGGAGATCATCTGCACGGCCACGACCACCAGCAGCACGCCGGTGAGCAGGGCAGGACGGGTGCCGATCTGCTCGCCCATGAGGCGCAGCACCAGCATCCACCCCAGCAGCGCCGAGCCCACCGCCCCCATGGCCACGCCCAGGCCGCCGAAGAGGTGGAAGGGGCGACCGGTGTAGGTGGTCAGGAACTTGACCGTGATCAGGTCGAGGAAGCCCCGCCAGAACCGGGCCTTGCCGAACTTGGACTCGCCGTGGCGGCGGCTGTGGTGCTGGACGTCGACCTCGGTCACCCGGAAGCCCCGCCACTGGGCCAGCACCGGGATGTAGCGGTGCAGCTCGCCGTAGAGCTCGAGGCCGGTGGCCAGCTCGCGGCGCATGACCTTGAGGCCGCTGTTGAAGTCGCTGCCCTTGACCCCGGTCACCACGCTGGTGGCCTTGTTGTAGAGCTTGGACGTGTTGCGCTTGATGAACCGGTCGTTGCGCACCGCCCGGCGGCCGGTCACCAGGTCGACGGGACCGTTCCCGCCGGCGGCCTCGCCGCGGCCCTCGAGCGCGTCGAGCAGCGCCGGGATCTCGTTGGGATCGTCCTGGCCGTCGGCGTCCATGAGCACGACGTGCTCGCCCTTGACCCGTTCCAGCCCGGCGCTCAGGGCGGCGGACTTGCCGGCGTTGCGCCGCATGCGGACGTAGACCACGTCCGCGCCCCGCAGCGACTCCATGAGCTCGTAGGTGCCGTCGGTGCTGCCGTCGTCGACGACGATCACCTCGTAGGTCACCCCCGCGGTGGCGAGCACCTTGGCCGTCTCCGGCACGAGCTCGGCGAGGTTGGGGCGTTCGTTGTACGCCGGTAGCAGTACCGACACCTGCGTGCCCAAGTGGCCTCCCCACGCCGCGGTCGATGAAGGGCGCAAGGCTAGCCACTCCCCAAGGTGCCGGGGACATCACCCTGGCGACCGCGGGGGAGGTGGTGCAAGGTTCACCCGGCGTCCATCGGGGCGTCACCGGGCGACCCCGCACGGTCGTCCGACCCGCCCGCTAAGTTCGGCGCCAAGGTGTTCCGTCGCCGCCGTCCCTCGCCTCCGCCCGACCCGCTGGCCGCCGTCGATCCGGCCGCGGCCCCCCGCCGGTTCGCCCGGCCGATCGCCGACGCGGTCGAGGCGCGCCGCCGGTTCCGTGAGCTGATCGACGGCCTGCGGCCCGGGCCGGTCCACGACCGGCTGAACGCGGCGGGCCTCCAGCTCGACGCCGGCATCCTGTCGATGTGGGACACGGTGCAGCGGGCCGGTGAGCTCGAGCGCATCCTGGCCACGCTCGACCCCGACCGGGTCACCGACGAGTACAAGCGGGCCCGCCGCTCCGACGTGGCGCCCGACGTGCTGGCCGCCCACGAGGCCCGGTTCAGCTCGGTCCAGCGGTTGCTCAACGCCCTCGACGGCACCGACGAGCGGCTGGCCCTGCTCGACGTGCGGATGGGCGCGCTGGTGGCCCGAGCGGCCGAGGTAGCGCTGGCCGCGGGAGCGGGGGCCGACGAGCTCGACGGCGAGCTGGCCTCACTGGTCGAGGAGCTGGGCGCCCTCCGCTCCGGCCTCGACTCGCTGGGCTAGCACCGGCGGTCAGCGGCGTGGGCCGCGTCAGCCGGTCGGCTCCTCAGTCGAACTCGAAGAGGTCGTCGAGGAACGAGCGCTTCTTCTTCTTGCGCTTGTGGTCGTCGTCGTGACGCCGGTCGTCGTAGCGGCGCTCCTCGTAGCGAGGCTCGGGGCGCCGCTCGTCGTAGCGACGTTCGTCCCGGCGCTCCTCGTAGCGAGGCTCGGGGCGCCCGCGATCGGCTACCGGAGCCACGGGGGCCATCGCCGCCGAGGCCCGCTCGATGACCTTGTCGAGCTCACCACGGTCGAGCCACACCCCCCGGCACTGGGGACAGAAGTCGATCTCCACGCCCTCGCGGGACGAGATCGAGAGCGCGACGTCGCAGACGGGGCACTTCATGCGCCGACCCTACCCGTGGCCCGGACGACCCGAAGGAAGCTGACAGGTTGGCGGCAACGCAGTGGCGCGACGGCCGCCGGGTGAGCCGGCGAGGTAGGGAAAACCCCACCTCGCCGACGCCGGGTTCCTCCATGGCGGCGTCGGGCGCTGGTCCGTAGCGTGACCGGCGTGCTCAGTTCTGTGCTGCGCCCCTGGCGAGAGCGGGAGACCTGGTGGGCCCTGGTCCACGTCCTGCTCGACGTCGTGATCGGGGCCGCGACCTTCTCGGTGGTGATCTCCCTGCTCGCCATCACGGCGGGCCTGCTGATCACCTTCCCTCTCGCCCTCCCCTTCGCCTGGCTGCTGTTCTGGTCGGCCCACGTCATCGCCCGGGTCGAGCGGTCACGGTTCTCGGCCCTGCTCGGCATCGACCTGCCCGATCCGGTGCCGCCGCTGAGAACCGAGGGCCGCTTCGCCCGGCTGCGCGAGCGGGCCACCTCCAAGGCCCGGTGGATGGAGATCGGCTACGCCCTGCTGCTCCTGCCGCTCGGGGTGCTGACCCTGCTGACGTCGCTGGTGGTGTGGTGCGGCACGACGGCGCTCATCGCCCTGCCGCTCTACGTCGGGCAGCTGCCGGGCAAGACGGCCAAGTTCGGCCTCTTCGAGGTCGGCCCCGGGGGCATCGTCGTGCTGCTCGCCCTCGTCGGGGTGGTCGGCCTGGTGCTGGTGGCGCCGTGGGTGACGCTCCTGCTGGCCCGGCTCGACGTGGCCGCCGCCCGGCTGCTGCTCAGCCGCCCCCGCAGCGACGAGATCGACGAGCGGGTCACCCAGCTCGAGACCAGCCGACTCGCGGCGGTCGACAGCGCCGAGTCCGAGCGGCGGCGCATCGAGCGTGACCTCCACGACGGTGCCCAGCAGCGGCTCGTGGCGCTGGCCATGGACCTGGGCCATGCCCGCCAGCGGCTCGAGTCCGATCCCGAGGGTGGCCGGGCGCTGGTCGCCGAGGCCCACGAAGAGGCCAAGGCCGCCCTGCGCGAGATCCGTGACCTGGTGCGGGGCATCCATCCGGTGATCCTCGAGGACCGGGGCCTCGACGCCGCCCTGTCGGCCGTGGTGGCCCGGGTGCCGGTGCCGGTCAGGCTGCAGGTGGAGGTGCCCGTCCGTCCTTCGGCGGCGGTCGAGAGCGCCGCCTACTTCTTCGTCACCGAGGCGCTCACCAACATCACCCGCCACGCCCGGGCCACCGAGGCCCACGTGGCCATCGTCCGAGCCACCGACCGCCTGGTCGTCGAGGTGCGCGACAACGGGGTGGGCGGGGCCGACGCCGCCCGGGGCACGGGGCTGGCCGGCCTGCGCAACCGGGTGACGGCCCTCGGCGGCACGATGGACGTCATCAGCCCCGAGGGCGGGCCGACCACGCTGCTGGCCACCCTCCCGGCGAAGGACGCCAACGCTGCCAAGCCTGCCGACGCAGCCAAGAGCGGCAGCGCCACCAGCGGCACGGCCACCAGCAGCGGAAGTGGACGTGGCAAGACGGGGGAGACGGGGGCGCAGTGAGGATCGTGATCGCGGAGGACTCGGTGCTGCTGCGCGCCGGGTTGACCCGCCTGCTGATCGACGCCGGCAACGAGGTGGTGGCCACCGTGGGCGATGCCGACGCCCTGCTCGACGTGGTCGAGCGCCACAGCCCCGAGCTGGCCGTGGTCGACGTGCGCATGCCGCCCACCCACACCGACGACGGCTTGCGGGCCGCCCTGCAGATCAGGTCGCGCTGGCCGGCGGTGGGCATCCTCGTCCTGTCGCAGTACGTCGAGGAGCGCTACGCCACCGAGCTGCTGGCCCACGACACCAGCGGCCTCGGCTACCTCTTGAAGGACCGCATCGCGGACGTCGACGAGTTCATGGCCGCGGTCGACCGGGTGGGCGAGGGGGGCACCGCCCTCGACCCCGAGGTCGTGGCCCAGCTGCTGGCCCGCACGCGCCGGCGCGATCCCCTCGAGCGGCTGTCGCCCCGCGAGCGCGAGGTGCTGGGGCTGATGGCCGAGGGCCGCACCAACGGGGCCATCGCCCGCCAGCTGGTGGTCAGCGACGGCGCCGTCGAGAAGCACGTCAGCAACATCTTCACCAAGTTGGACCTGCCGCCCACCGACAAAGACCACCGCCGGGTGCTGGCGGTGCTGCGCTGGCTGGAGACCTGAGATGTCCGACACCACGACCACCACGACGGCCGCCCCTCCGACGACCGGCGAGCCTGGCCCACGACGCCCGAGCGATCCCGACTGGGTCGACAACGTGCTCGGCAAGCGGTGGGTCCGCCCGTCATGGCGGGCCCTCGGAGCGCTCTACGCCGTGGTCACCCTGGTGTTCGGGGTGGGCACGTTCGTGTCCCAGCTGGCGCACGAGGAAGAGACCACCTCCCGCGAGTTCGACGCCACCCAGGTGCGGTCGATCGCCGTCGACAACCGGGCAGGGCGGGTGCGGGTGGTGGGCGACGACAGCCGCACCGACACGATCACGGTGACGGCCCGCATCAGCGAGGGGCTCCGGGGCACCGGCCACAGCGAGCGGATCGAGGGTGACCGCCTCGTCCTCGAGACGTCGTGCCCCCTGGTGATGTCCAACTTCTGCATGGTCGACTACACGATCGAGACGCCGCCGGGGGTCGACGTGTCGGTGAGCAGCGAGACCGGCGCCAGCATCGAGGGCATCGACGGGGCCGTCGACGTCGACACCGACCGGACGGCGATCGAGATCACCGACGTGTCCGGTCCCCTGCGGATCGACAACGACCAGGGCAGCGTCCGGGCCAGCGGGCTGCGGTCGCCCCGGGTGGTGGTCACCACCGACCTGGGCGAGGTGCGGCTGCGCTTCACCGAGCCGCCCGAGTCCGTCGAGGCCGGCTCCGATCAGGGGAGCGTCGAGATCGTGGTCCCCGAGGACGACACCGCCTACCGGTTGGAGACGAGCACCGACCAGGGCGGCATCGAGCGCGACATCCGCACCGACCCCGACGGCGACCGCGCCATCATCGCCTCGACCGACCAGGGCGACATCGTCATCCGCTACCCGTAGGCGCTTGCCCCGGGCCGCTGCACCCGGCCGCTCGGCCGGACCACCGAAAGGTGCGAAAAGCGGGCACTTTCCTCCGGGGAACCTCCAGGAGGTAGGTCTCTAGCTGGCCTTACGCGGCTTTGCTAACTTCCCGCGCCTTGCGTCGTCAGGCCATGACCTTGCTGGTGGTCGTGGTGGGGGCGATCGTCGTGCCGGTCGGTGGACCCTCGCACGATGCTGTGTCCGCGCTGCCCACCTCCTACGCCAACCCCCTCATCGACGAACCCACCTCCAACCCCCACGTCTTCGAGTGGGGGCAGGTGTCGTACGCCTATGTG
>WUUC01151132.1_pt1 | contig 10901 bp, 12 predicted proteins | sample 6278441 | NCBI WGS metagenome assembly WUUC01 (sample SAMN13675441, study PRJNA597444) | soil metagenome | isolation source: soil | place: USA: Washington | collected 2017-10 | reverse complement strand
TTCGCGCTGATTTCGTGGAGCCGATGACGGGAATCGAACCCGCGTATTCAGCTTGGGAAGTATTTTCGACGCCCGAACGGGTGAGCGATAAGCGCCGGTCGGAGGCCTGACGACTAGCATTGTTTGCGCAGCTAGACCATGATTTCGGTACGGCTCGCGGACGCCGTCGGTACGGCGTCGGTACGCCCACAGTTCGGCTCCGTCTACGGGACCGTTACGGGACCGTCGGCGACGCAAAAGGCTTGAGACGGGCTGGTGTCGGTCTCGCCTGGGAGAATGCTGGATATGAGCTCGTTGACGCCCGCTGACTACGACGCATCCGAGATCGTGTCGTTTGAGTGGGGCGACATTCAGAAGCTCGCAAAGATCACCAAGAACGTCGTGAATCCTCTGACCGGTACCCGGACGCTCGACATGGTCCCGTATGAGAACTCGATCCAGCCGGTAGCTCTGAACTTTGAGCCGCCGCTGATAGAACACGCGGTTGGCGAAAGCCACGGCTTTCGGCACCACTGGGAGCTACTGACTTTCGCGTTCAATATGCCGGACCCGAATGGGTTCCCTGTTCTACCGGCGCTGGCGGATGACGATAGGCGCGTCCTTAAGCGCTACGTACGTGTGTGCCGCCAGCTTGCGGGATACTCCGCGCTGAACGACGAGAGCGGGATGTACTTCAGCCACAAGCACGGCGGCGAACCCGAAATCACGTTGAAGTTTCCTACTCCTGAAGCCTTCGCCGGGACTTCGATCGCTTTCCGCCAGCTGCACAGTAACCAGGACTCGGCGTCATTCGACCGCGTAAAGGGTCGACTGATGAGAGCCAGCAAGTCGTTGCCTGCGCCCGAACAGCAAGCGGCGAGAAATGTTGTAGGGCAGTGGGCCAGGGCGCGAGGTGCGTTGATGAACCGAATGCTCCAGACCATCGTTTGTGAGATGGCGGCCCCGCCCGTCCCGCCGGAACGTAAGGACGACGTGCCGCCCTTCAGCTACGCGAACATCAACCCGCAGAAGCTGATCTTGACCTTCAACTACGGCGACACGATTCACTTCTCGGAAGATGAAGAGGCGAACCTGTCGACGCTGCTGGAAGCTGAACAGAACGCCTGCTACTACAAGCATTCGGTGCTGAGCGCCATAACGAATCTGAGTCATCTGTACTTCGGTTTCGCCGTGTTGGCTGAGGCCGCGATGGCAGACGCGAGCTAGGGCCATCCGCGTGGGCCAGGGCGGGGAGGCAGCCCGGCCACGGGGCGTCGAAAGGCAATAACTCCACCCCGTGGCCGGGCCGATTGAGGGTGCGTTCTAACCGACGCGCTCGCCGGGATAAGCGCGTGGCGGGTCGCCGCGACTCCATCGTGTTTCGCGGACCTGCGCGCTGAGGTCGTCACTCGGGGTGATTTCGACCGGCGGGCACTTTCCCCGATACACGCCGCCCTCGCGAATCGGCGCATTCTCCTTGCCGGGCGGAACCGGCCCCGGACCCATGCCGAACTCAGACTTGTCTCGGTAGTCCTTCTCAGGGTCGCGAGAGAGGCTGTAGCGCTCGAACATGTCCGTCCCCTACGTCTGGATGGCGGGCGCGGTGTACGAGCCGTTCGTCGTCACCTGCATGACGACAGCTGCGCCTCGGTGCCGAACTCCAACCCCGAACCCACGTGCATAGAAGCTGTCCGTCAGGGGATAAGGGCCACGACCCGGAATGTGGCGCAGCCCCTGATAGGCCGGATTTACGTGCTCGCGGAAGCCGATCGGGTTGCGGTCGGAGTCGAGCCCGCCCGTCGCCGCCACGATCACGTACCCGGCAGGCACATAGTGCGATTCGATGAGCCAAGCATCGCCGTAACTGCCGAGGACCTGAAGCCCCTCGAACTCGCTCGGTGCGACTGCGCCGACAAGGTGCTCTGTGGTGAAGTAGGCCGGGGCGGCCTGCGACGGCACGAAGTCGAACTTGGGCACCTTGCCGGCGGCGTACTCGACGCCCGCCCGCCAGAACGTCATGTCCTCAATCTCGTTCGGGTGGGCGAGGATGATCAACTGCCCGCCCTGGTTGCCGAAACGACCGTAGCCGTGTTCGGTGACGTGGCGAATCATATCCTCGATGTCTTGCGAGTCGATGTGCGTCGAACCGGTCGTCAGGTAGTGAGTGTGGTTGCCGTCGAACGACTTTCCGAGATGTGAGGGCGGCACCATCGAGTCGCCCGACCACAACCCGTAGCAGGTGTGCTGCCACTCATTGAATCGCGGCGCGGGGTCGAGCAGGCGGCGCAAGATTGTGCCACTCACGAGACGGTTGTCGGCCTCGAAGATGCGCGTAATCTGTGCCTCGACCTGCTCGGCCGTGGCGCTGCGGAGGAACTTCCACGAAGCCGACAAGCGCTTGTCGTAATCCTGGAAGTTGTAGCCGAGGCGCAGGTAGTCGGCAGGCTCGCGCAAAGCGGTTGGAATGCCCATTTCCGTTGCAATCTCGAAGGATTCACCTTCGACACTCTGGGGGATGACGTCAGCGACGGCCGTTGTCGGATAGGAGAGCAGCCGCACGATCGTGGAGCGGTGCTCGTTGTAGACACCCAGGGCCGCTTGGATCTCGTTCCAGATGTCGTTGAGGTTGACGCCGTCGCTCGTTTCGTTGACGAGCACGTCGCCCGCGACGCTTACGCCCTTGCGTCGACCCTCACCGCCCCAGATGTGCAGCGTTTCCAAAGTATTTGACATCTTGCAATCCGTTCGTCGGGTAGTCGTTTCGACCGAGGGTAGCGCCGAGACGAGCGGACGCGATCGAATAGCGTTTCAGCGCAGCGCTATTGGTACGAACTGCAGTCGGCTTAAGTCGGCTTAGGTACGGAATCGGACGTAAACTAGACGTACCGAGGAGAGGCGAAAACTGTGGCGAGAGTTGCAATCCCTGTACGTGTACCAGACCCGCCAGCGCACCTGGACGTGTCCCCGGTCCCGGACAAGACGATCGCTGACGCCATCGCGTGGTACGCGGGCATCGGCGTCCCGGTTTCCGAGCGATGGATAAAGACGGTGACTGACCGCCGCGAACTGTCCTGTCGCATCGTCGCAGGACGGCGCATGTATTCGACTGAGGAGCTGTGGCGCTTCATCGTCACCCGGCCCACCCGTACAGCCGGGGCGGCTCGCTACAAGAACACGAAAGGCAATCGGACAGCATGAGCACCAACGATTCTGAACTGATCGCGAAGTATGGCATGGACCTACCGCCCGACCCGAACAACCCCATCGTGAACGCGATACAGGTGGTCGAGCGCAACCGCGCCCTGGTAACCCGCGAGAGAAACGACGCTGCTTGGCTTTTCGACCCGGAGTGGAACCCCGCCATGTGGGAACTCGCCGACAGCACGATGCGTGACATGAGGCAACGGTTCGGCGATCGCATCGAGGCGGCGGCGGATAGCGACACGTTCCTCTACTACCCGTGCATCCCCAACCTCTACGTGTACGAGGACGCCATGGAGCGCTTCTCGTACATGATCACGACCCGCGTGCCAATGCCTCATGCTGTCGGAGAGCGCGGCTGCGATGTGCAGCTTGCCCCCGAGGGGTGCAGCGGGCGGGCCGTGTATCTGCCGCATGAGCACGGGCCGTTTATTGTCGTCTTCAGCATCTGTCGCGCCTGCGACCGCTGGGCGCGAGAGACCGCTGAGGTTCGGTTTCGATCGAACGTCATCGGCGCGCAGGTACACCTCCCACCGGGCGCGCGGATCGACCCCGGCTCGCCGGTCCCGCCGACGCCGTAGACGGGCGGCTCGCGGGCCGCCCATCGCGACCGAGAGTCGATGCGGGCCGTTCGGCGCGGGATCGGACGGGTACGGCGGGGCATCCGTCTACGGGCTGGACGGGGTGCGGTTCCTTGGATACGATCGCTGCCAGTAAATCGACTGAATACTTCTCGGCGGATAACGCTAGGCCGCTGGAGCCGCTTGATCCATCGGGCGCTCTGGGAAGAGACGGAACTGAGCACGCACAGTGCGATCGGTCCCAACTTTCCGGGGTGCCCATTTTGGTTCCCCGGACTGTGGCAACGACACAATCCAAGGAGGAACGGATGGCTACACCGAAACCCGCAACAGAACGTGACTTACTGACATTTCGGAGCTACTGGCGCGACGGCGACCTCATATCTGAAGGTCGCAGGAGAGGGCTGGACCCGCCGAGCAGCCAGATGAAGGAGGTCTACAAGATGATGGCCGAGGCGGTTCCGATGAACGAGGGCATGATCGAGGTAGTAATGACTGTACGACCCGTCTACGGGTGAGTCGTAGCAGTCAAAGCTGTTACGTCGCAAAAACTCTCGCCGGTCGCGTACGTCGGCGCGGGCGCGGCGGTTCCGCTACGATAGAAGTACGACCCGGCGGCGAGCCGGGATAACCGAATATCGGTCTTTCGTGGAGGCATCGGCCTGATCAGAGCCGGGGACCTAAAGCCACTGATCGAGGGTGCAGCAAGCTGACGCAGGGTGCCCTCGGAGAGACAAACCCAATCTGTACGAACTACGTGCAGAACGAGTTTGCTTCTCCGAGGGCACCTTTTGGTTTCTTCGGAGAACACGACGCCGAAGGAACTGCGAGATGGACGACGACGATAAGCCGACCCTGAACGAACAGGAACTGTACGAGTACCTGCACTATGACGAGGGCCTGCCGGTAACCCGGCGCGCGATCAAGTACGCGGTGCTACGCCGCGAGATTCAGCCGACCCGCCTTGGCGGCGGCAACTTCTACAGCAAGCGCGACGGCCTCGAATGGGTCAAGTCGCGTAAGCAGACTGGCGTCTACCGTGCGCCAGAAAGCCGGGCGGCGGTGGGTGAGTGAGGGCTCGAAAGCCTGTTGCCCGGTCAGCCGACTAGGCCAACCGGGCAACAGAACAACCCACCGAGGAAAGGGACGTGCATGCTGAGGAACGTGAACGACCCGCGACCCGTAGGACGCGACGATGAGTCTACCGAACGACCCGCGACGCCGAAAGTGGCTACGCGACAACGAAAATGACCGGACCGGCGGCAACAGCACGTCTGAGCTACCGGACGTAACTGATCTGACTAACGCCGAGGCCGCGCAGATGTATGCGAAGGCGGGCTTTCACGTCGTGCCGATCAAACCCGGCACGAAGAACCCCGGCAGCTATTTGGGGCAGGGTTGGCCGGCCAGGGCGACCGACGACCTTGCGATCGTGCGCGAGTGGTGGGAGCGATGGCCCGATGCCGGGATCGCATCACACGTCGGCGGGTGCGGGCTGGTCGTCATAGACGTTGATGTGCCCGAGAGTGTCCCGGACTGGCTACGGGTACTGCTTGGGTCGGCGGTGTTCCGACGCACCACAACCGACCCTGACAGCAAGCGCGGCCACTACTTCTATCGCTTACGGCCAGGCGAGGTGTTCGGCTGCGGCCTTGGCCGACTCAAGCCGCCAAAGGGCGAGCGCTGGGGTGAGGTGAAGTGCTACGGCGGGGCGGTCGTCCTCGGACCCACCCAGCACCCCCGCGACGGCGGGCAGTATGCCACCGCGCCGGGCGGCGCGTTGTCGTTCCTTCCCGCTGAGATCGCGCGAGCGTTGAACGCGCCTGATGTGAACCGCGCGGAGCCCGGCGATGCTGACGAGCTAGCGGTGAGGGTGAAGGCGTTCCTCGGGACGCACACTGACAACGACTCGCCGCACGCCCTAGAGCCGATCTGCAAGTCATTCGACCCGACACCGAATAATCGACACTCCAGCATGTGGGATGCGCTGTGCTGGGCGATGCGGGAAGCCAAGGCCGGACGGTTCTCCGCGACGGATGCGGTGGATGCCCTACGGGAGCGGTGGACTGACGCGATAGGTGGCCAGTACCGGGGTGGTGATCCTGACGAGTTCGACCGGATGCTGCGGGACGCGGTTGCGGTCGCAGATGCTGACGGGACGCGCGAGGAGCTTGCGGCACGGGCGCACGGGTTCACTGACGTCGAGACCGGTCGTGCGGCGCTGGACGGTATCGACGGTTGGGCGCCCACGATCGCGGACGCGCCTTGTGCACCCGGTCGGTTCCGACTTGTGTCGGCGAGGGAACTGGGCCAGCCGATCAAGCCGATGCGGTGGCTGGTGCGGGGTATCTGGCCGGAGCGATCGGCCGGGGTACTCGGCGGCGACAAGAAATCGTTGAAGACGTGGAACCTTCAAGCTATCGCGCTTGCGGTCGCGACCGGATCAGCGCTGTTCGATGAGTACCCAGTCGGGTCACCGGGGAGTGTCCTGTACCTGTGCGGCGAGGGCGGGCAGGACACGTTCGCGAATCGCCACCAGGTGATCGCGGCGCGCTACGGGATAACTCCAGACGCGCTGTTGGAAGTACCGCTTGGGGCTGAGTTCGGCGTCGGAATGCTCACCGATCGCGAGTTCACCGAGGCGGTGAAGCGACATCTCGACGAGTTGCAGCCCAAGTTGGTGATTCTCGATCCGCTCTACGCCTACCACCCGAACGACGTGGAAGTCAGCAATATCTACGCGCGGGGACCGATGCTCGCAAACCTGCGGACGCTCATCGGCGGCGAGGCGGCGCTGATAGTCGGGGATCACTTCAACAAGACCGCTGGGAAGGGTCTCGACCTCGACAACATCGCCCAGGCGGGTATGGCGCAGTGGGCGGACTCATGGATTCTTCAGAAGCACCGCAGCGGGTCAGCTGATCTGGAGAACGGCAAGTTTCTTCTTGAGGTTGAGACCGGCAGCCGCCGGGGCGGTGGGAAGCATCTTGATGTCGACTGGACGCTCAATCGGGACGCCAGCGACCCGGACGCGATCGTCTGGACGGGCGTCGAGTGGGAGGCGCGATCGGCTGGCGGCGCGCGGACTGAGGGGCCTGCCGATACCACCGCTCAACGCATCCTCCAGGTCGTCAAGGACAACGACTTTGAGATGACCGAGAGCCAGGTCGCAAAGGAGGCAGGCGGCAATCGACAGAAGGCGTTCGACACGCTGAACGGCCTGAAGGTTAACGGATTTCTTGTCATTGAGAGGCGGCAACGAACGGAGGGAGGGAGGAAGCGAGAGCGCGATTTGGTCGGGCTCGGGACGCGAGCGCGCGGCTCATCAGTTCCGGGCGTCGGAACCGATGAGGAGACCGGTTCTAGGGGGCCGGAACCGGTCGGAACCGATGAGTAGGGCAGTCGGATGAAAGCCCTGCTAGAGAGCGGTTTCTCACCAGTTCCGGACGCCGGAACCGATGAGACTACCGAGGCGTTCGGGCGGGAACCGGTTCCGTTACCGGTTCCCCGCCTAGGGGGAACCGATGAGACGGAACCGATGAGACCTGCTCGACGGTCGTCGCGCCGCCCGCCCTGGGGCAGTGCGTGGAGACCAAAACGGGACCGCAGGAGGCAGCGACCTATGGAGGATGGAAAACGGCGATTAGGCAGCCTCACACACCCAGAACTGTCTCGAAAACCATCGAAACGGCAAAACCGTTGTACAGCACCGACTCTGAAACACCATGTAGAACAACGAGATTGGAAGACCAACGATGCCTAGCGAAGACGTGTACTCGGACGATTGGTGGCTCGATCGCAACGATCAAAACCGTTGCGTAGCAGTACGAAAAAATGGCGAGCGCTGTCTCAAGCCTGCCAACCGCGGCATGACGGTCTGTCGAACGCACGGTGGCGCGGCCCCGCAGGTCCAGCGTAAAGCCAAGCAACGGTTGGAGCTCGCGGCCGATCGAATGGCCCGCGAACTGCTCGGCATGGCCACCGGTGCGGAGTCGGAAGCGGTGAAGCTCAACGCGATTCGCGATGCCTTGGACCGCGCCGGTCTTGGCACCAAAACCGAAGTCTCAGTGGAGCTTAAGCCATATGAACGGCTGTTGGACGATCTGTCCGGCGTCGCCTCTATATCCCGCGCCGAGCACCGGGCGATGAACGGTCGCCCATTCGTCGACGCGCCCGCCCTGGCCGTCCCGCTCGATGTCGAGGTAGTCGAGCCCCCCGACGTAACCGGCCCCGCCGCGCCGCCCGAGCGTCCTGAGGACGAGATGCGCGACCCCGGCGAGGGGAACGGCGGCGGCGGCGATATGCCGCGCGGTAGCGGGCTGATGACCTTGGAAGAGGCTGCCGAGACCGCACGGCGAGAGCATGGCTACAGGCAATAAAAGGCCAGGCCAGAGCAAAATATAAGTTTGCTGCTGGCGTAGAATCGAGGCGTAAGGCGGAACCGAACGGTTACGCCCCAACCCGAGGGGACGACATGGAATCCAAGCTGTACTTCGGCTACTCGCGCGTGAGCACCGACGAACAAGCGGACAGCCGGAACGGCCTCGAAGCGCAGCGGTCGGCCATCGACACCGAGGCCGCGCGGCGGGGCTGGACGGTGCAGCACCTTGCGGACGAGGGCGCGAGCGGCAAGTACATCAACGCCAACCTGCAGGAAGCGTTGCAGCTGCTCGCCTCGGGCCAGGGCGACGGGTTGATTGTGGCGAAGCTCGACCGTTTGGCTCGATCAATCGTCCATGCCGCCAACATTATTGACGCAGCACAAGCACAAGGCTGGTCGCTGGTCGTGCTCGATATCAACCTGGACCTGTCGACCGCTGCTGGTCGCATGATGGCGCGAACGGTCGTCAACTTCGCCGAGTACGAGCGTGAGCTCATCAGCGAGCGCACCAAGGCAGGGCTCGCCGCCAAGAAGGCACGCGGCGAGCGCATCGGTCGCCCGCGACTCGCGACCGCTGGCGTCGTGCGGCGCATCGTGCTCGACCGCAACGCGGGTCTGAGCTTTGGCCGCATCGCCCGCGCCTTGGAAGCCGAGGCCGTCCTGTCGCCCGCTGGCCGGCCAACATGGCAACCGTCCACCGTTCGCCGCATCTACCAGAGTGCCACGGCTACAGCCGAATTGGAGGCAGCTTCATGAAGGCGACGTACTACCCGCCGAACAGCCGTGTGGTCGTGCTGCTGCCGCGCGACCCGTACACGCGACAACGGGGTGTCGTCGTCAGCACGCGCAACGTCGGCGGCGACATGGAGCACCGCGTGCGGTTCGCGGACGGCGCCACAGCCATCTACTACGCCTTGGCGCTGAAGGCACCCCCAGCCGGGGAGAGGGGTAGGGGTGTGAATTGCGGGGCTGCCCTCCCCGCGTAGCGTGCACAAATTTTCCATCAGTACTCAGCAAGGAGCGAGGACCAATGGCAGGGATTCAGAAGCGCGTACGCGCCAGCGGCACAACAACGTACGTTGTCCGGTGGTACGCCGCAGACGGCAGCGAGCGGAGCAAGGGCGGGTTCCGCTCACGCAAGGATGCCAAAGCGTTCGCGTCGAAGGCCGACGCCGAGACGTTGACGGGCATGGACTTCGACCCCGGCAAGGGCAAGATGCTGTTTCGGGACGCGGCGGCGATCTGGTTGGAGTCGCGCAAGGCCGACACCCGCAACAACGCCGCCAACCACCGCTACGCGCTCGCACCGGCCGCAACTCGACGCGGCGACGGTAAGACGCTGGGCATCGACGCGGTGTTCGGGAGCTACCCGCTCAACAAGATCACCCGCGAGTACATCCAGGCGTGGGTCAACCGGCTCACCGAGGCGGGCAAGAAGCCGTCCACCGTTCGGCACGCGTTCTGGACCGTCCGCATGGTCTTGGAGCAGGCGGTGGTGGATGGCCGGCTGGCGAAGAGCCCCGCCGAGTACATCAAGCTGCCTACCGAGACCGGCACGAACGGCGGGCAGGTTGGTGTAGTCGTGGACCGGGCGCAGTTCCTCACGCCCGCACAGGTTTCGGCGCTTGTCGCAGCGGCGCCCTGGCCCTACAACATTCTGGTGCACGTTGCCGCTTGGGCGGGTCTGCGGGCCGCGGAACTCGGCGGGCTCACCATCGTGAACGTCGATCTACCGGACCCGCCGTTGAACCCGAACGCCCCGGCGAAGCCGGGCGTGCTGCGGGTCGAGCAAGCAGCGCGCGCAAAGGGTACGGCCATCGAGTACGGCCCGCTCAAGACCAAGCAGAGCTACCGCCGCGTGCCGCTCACCGCCGAGACGACCGAGTTGCTGCGGGACTACCTCGCGGAGCACCCGCGCTCGGATGAACCGACAGCCCCGCTGTTCCCCGGTACGACGTTGACACGTCCCCGGCCTACCGGCGTACCCGCGACGGCCCCCGCACCGGGAGAGGCGGCTACGGGCGTCGAAGACATACCACTGAAAGCCACCGCGAAAGCCCGCGCGCGACGACAGGCGGACGCCCTCGCCGAACTCAGCGTGGAGGACGCGGAGAAGCGGTTGGTGCTCGACTGGACGACGCCGCTACGCCACGCCACGTTCTACAAGTCGGTGTACCGCCCGGCGGTGTTGCGCGCCAATATGCTCACTCCGACCGCGACGCTGGACCCAAACCAGTCGTTCCACTCGCTCCGCCACACGTACGCGAGCCTGTGCCTCGCGGCGGGCATCCGGCCCATAGACATCGCCGGGCTCATGGGGCACCGGGACGTCAAGACCACGCTGACGGTCTACGCCCACCTCATCAACACCGACGACCACACGGGCAACATGGCGGCGCTGGGCGCGCTGTCGACACCGGTGCAGAGTCCGAGTTACGGCAACGTGATACCGCTGCACGGGTAGAGAACGGCCGACGGACGCCCTCGGTACCGCCTCAGTACGCCCGCAGTTCGGCTCCGTCAATAATTCCACCAAGTGCGGGTGGAAAAAGACCTACGGCGCATCGCAAATGCCGTCGATTATCCCTGCAGGAGTCACTCACTTATCACTTCGACCAATACTTAGACTCCGAGAATGCGCGTGCCTCGACGAATCGCAGAGTTCAACAAGCGAGTCACCAATCCGGCGGCTCGCACGATCACACCGTGGCTTCCGAGCCTCGGGACGCTCGAGCACGTCGGGCGGAAGTCGGGTAAGC
>WUUC01069743.1_pt1 | contig 10901 bp, 8 predicted proteins | sample 6278441 | NCBI WGS metagenome assembly WUUC01 (sample SAMN13675441, study PRJNA597444) | soil metagenome | isolation source: soil | place: USA: Washington | collected 2017-10 | reverse complement strand
CTCGAGCAGGCGGAGGCGCTCGATCGCGAGCGCGCACAGGGCCGCGTGCGCGGACCGCTTCATGGCGTTCCGATCGTCGTGAAAGACAACTACGAGACGGTGGAGATGCCGACGTCAGCAGGATCCATTGCCCTCGCATCGTTTCAGACCGCGACGGACGCGTACCAGGTACAGCGGCTCAGGGCCGCTGGGGCCGTGATCGTCGGCAAGACCAACATGCACGAGCTGGCGTCGGGCATTACGAACGTGAGCTCGCTGCTCGGGTGGACGCGCAATCCCTACGACTTGCGGCGAAACCCGGGCGGGTCAAGTGGTGGCAGCGGTGCGGCGGTGGCGGCGAGCTTCGCGGCAGCCGGCATGGGCAGCGACACCTGCGGTTCGATCCGCATCCCCGCTGCGCATCACGCCCTCGTCGGACTGCGCGGCACGCGCGGCCTCGCCAGCAACATCGGTATCGTGCCGCTCTCGCACACACAGGATATCGGAGGTCCGATCGCACGGTCGCTGACGGATCTCGCGATCATGCTCGATGCGACGGTCGGACCCAACCCAGAGGATGCCGCCAGTGCCCGCAGCGAGGGTCACGTTCCCCGCAGCTACCGTGAAGCCCTGACGCCAGGAGGCCTCACCGGCGCGCGTATCGGCGTGCTTACCACGCTCTTTGGCTCCGCGCCCGACGACACGGAGGTTGCCGACGTCGTGCGCAAGGCGCTGAACGAGATGAAATCGAACCACGGGGCGCAGCTCGTTGACGTCGCGATCCCCGAACTCGACGAGCTCCTTCGCGACAGCGGCGTCATCGTTCACGAGTTTGCGTTCGATCTGGCCGATTACCTTGCGTCGCATGCGAATGCGCCGATCAGATCGCTTGACGAGATCATGAAGCTCGGCTTGTACGACAATTCCATGGAACGCGTACTGACGACGCGGAACGAGGTGAAGGAGCGCAACTCGAAGGCGTACAAACAAGCCATGGCCAAACGCGACGCGCTGCGGGCAGCCGTTGTCGCGGCGATGGACGCGAAACGGGTTGTCGCGCTGGCATATCCCACAATCCGCCGCAAGCCGGCGTACATCGGCGAGCCGCAGCCGGGCACGAACTGCAGCCTCAGCGCGAACTCAGGTCTCCCGGCACTGAGCGTCAACGCGGACATGACCGAAGACGGCTTGCCTGTTGGCGTGGAGTTCCTCGGCCGGGAGTGGAGCGAGTCCGCGTTGCTCCACCTCGCATACGACTGGGAGCGCCGCAAGCCGCGCCGGGCGCCAACGACGACGCCGCCCCTGGTAAATGGAAGGGCGCCGGAAACGGAACGGTGGGAGCAGGAAACGGATCGTGTGATTGCCCGATTCACGTTCGACCAGCTGACGAACGAGTTCACGTACTACATCAGCCTGCGCGGGCTCACACCCGAGGACGTGCGCCTCGTGGCGTTACATCGCGGCCATGTGGACGCGCGAGGCGTGGAGACACGGCGAGGCATCATCGCGCGACTGGTCGAACCGGGCGCCCTCACGGGGCACGGCACGATGACGCTGCCGTACCCGCTGAACGCTGAACTCCAGCGCGGGGAGCTCTTCGTGCACATCTACACGCGAGAGCCGTCGCTCAACTCGCCGCGAATACCGCTGCGGATGCGGTGATACGGGACAGGGAGAAACTGAAGCACGGAGACAGGCTTTCAAGAGCTCCGGGTCTCCGGGCCTGCGCGTCCCGTGTCAGTGAGCGGCGCTGCGCTTACAAACCGGCTTTGTCCCACTTTGTGATGACCTCCTGGATCAATGCCGCCATTTTGTCGTTTACCTTCGCGTAGTACTCCTTCGCTTTCGCGAGGTTGAAAGTGGGATACCCCTCCCCCGCCTTGTACAAGCCGATGGATGACGGATTCGGATACGCGCTCCACGTGCCCGGCGCCGGATTCGCCGTGGCCATCTCCGGCGAGTAGCGTTCTTTGTGCACGAGCGACGGATCGATCGCCATCATGAACGCGTTTTCGTTTTCGCCTGCGTGGCCCCCGTCTTGTCCGAACACGGAGAGCGTCACGTCCGACGCATACGACCACCAGTTGACGACGAGCGTCCGCACGCCTGCTTCGCGGCCGACCTCCGCGGCCACCGATGACAGCACGGCGGTCTGACCGCCGCCGTGGCCGTTCACGAGGATGATGTTCTTGAACTTGTTCTTCGCCAGGCCGAGGAGCACCGCGCGGATGTACGGCCGGTACGCATCCTCGGGAACAGTAAATGCGCCGGGATACGCGTCCATGCTGCCAGTGAATCCGTACGGCACTACGGGCGCGACGAACGCGTTCACGCGCGGCGCGATCTCACGGGCGATGGCGACCGGGGCGAGGATGTCCGCGCCGTTCGCCGTGACGCCGTGTGGTTCGAGGGTTCCGAGCGGCAACAGCACGGTCTGGACTTTCGCCGGCACGTACTCGCGGAACTCCATCCAGTTCATACGGTCCAGGTCGCGTGTGCTCTGGGCCGACGAGACGGCGGCCGTGCCCGACATGACGATCGCCAGGATGGCCCCAACGCGGGTGTTCATGAATGCCTCCCTCTGCTACGATGCGACTTTCGCCCATGCGACAAATTCCGCTCGCCGCGATACGCGAGGCGGCGGCCTCTATCTATCCGGTCGTCACTCGCACCCCGCTGGTACGCCTGCCGTTGACTCCGGAGGTGACCGACCGTCTCGCCGGTTCGGAAATCTACCTCAAGCTCGAGGTTCTGCAGCCGATCGGCTCGTTCAAGATTCGCGGAGCGTACAACGTGATTCGTCAGTTGTCGGAGGACGAGCTTCGTGACGGGGTGTGGACCGTCAGCGCGGGAAATGCCGCGCAGGGCGTCGCGCTCGCGGCGCGCACCGCAGGAGTGCCCTGCTCGGTGATGGTGATGGACACGGCGCCGCAGGCGAAGTTGCAGGCAATTCGGCGCCTCGGCGCCTCGATCGTGCAGGTCACCTACGACGAGTGCTGGAAGACCGTCGAATTGCACCAGTCGGATCGCATGCGCGGCCGCCTCATCCACCCGTTCGATGACGACCGCTTTATCGCGGGAAACGGAACGGCTGGACTCGAGATCGTGGAGGATCTGCCCGACGTTGACGCGGTGATCGCGCCGCTCGGCGGCGGCGGACTGCTGTCTGGAGTGGCGGCAGCCGTGTGCCAGTTGCGGCCCGAAGCGCAGGTGTTCGCGGCAGAACCGGAGACAGCCGCCCCGTTCGATGCGTCGCTGAAAAAGGGCGAACCGAGCTACTTCGACAATTGGCAGGCATCATTTGTGGATGGGGCCGGAGGACGGTCCGTACTCCCCACGATGTGGCCGCTGCTCAAGGATTTGCTCGCCGGGTCGATCGTCGTATCGTTGGCAGATGTCGCGGCGGCAATGAAGCTGACGGCGGAGCGCGTGCACGTGATCGCCGAGGGCGCCGCCGCATGCGCGGTGGCCGCGGCGCTCAGCGGCCGGGTGCAGAACGCCCGGAAGATCGTCGCGGTCGTCTCCGGCGGCAACATTGATCTGGCGAAGTTCGCGTCGCTCGTCGGCGCCTGCGCGTGAGGTTCTCTCGTGGTTCAACTGCCTGATCGCATCAACCGGCTCGAGGAACTGGCGTACGACCTGTGGTGGAGTTGGACGCCCGAGGCCCGCAACGTCTTCCGGCGACTCGATTACACGTTGTGGCGCCAGACCGCCCACAACCCTGTCCTGATGATCCGGAACAGTCCGCGCGAGAAGATCCAGCAGGCCGCGCGGGATCCCGAGTGGCTCGCGCTCTACGATCGCGCCATCGACCGCCTCGATGCCGTGCGCGCCGCGCGCAACACGTGGTGTGAGAACCACTGCACCGACATCCAGGGCAAGTCCATCGCGTACTTCTCCGCCGAATTTGCGCTCCACCAGTCGCTGCCGATTTACGCCGGCGGCCTTGGCGTGCTCGCCGGCGATCACTGCAAGGAAGCCAGCGACCTCGGCGTGCCGTTGATCGGCGTCGGCTTCATGTACCCGCAGGGTTACTTCCACCAGAAGATCACGGTGGACGGCTGGCAGGAAGAAAGTTACGAGAAGCTCAGTTGGACCGACGCGCCGATTGAGCCGGCCATCACGCCTGACGGGAAGCCGTGCATCACCGCCGTGCCACTCGGGAACCGCACCGTGCTCGTGGCGGTGTGGCGCGTCCGCGTCGGCCGCGTCAAGTTGTACCTCCTCGACACCGACCTCGAGGAGAACGCGCCGTGGGACCGCGAGCTGTCCGCGCGCCTCTACGGCGGCGATCGCGAAACACGGGTCCAGCAGGAAATCATCCTTGGCATCGGCGGCGTCCGCGTGTTGAAGCAGATGGGATCCGACCCCTCGGTGTACCACCTCAACGAAGGTCACGCGGCGTTCGTCGGCCTGCAGCGGCTTCGGGACTACTGCGAGAAGGGATGGACCTTCGAGGCGGGGCTCGACGAGGTGCGCCGCACCACCGTGTTCACCACGCACACGCCCGTTCCCGCTGGTCACGACGCCTTCCCCTTCCACCTGGTCGAGAACCATCTTGCCGGCGCCTGGGGGGATCTCGGCACCTATCGCGAGAAGTTCCTGGCGCTTGGTCATTACGATAACGGCAGCGGCCCGATGTTCAACATGACCGCGCTCGCGCTCCGCACGAGCGGCGCCGTGAACGGCGTGAGCCAGCTGCACGGCGAAGTCACCAAGCAGATGTGGCAGCCAATCTGGCCGGGTGTCGCCTACGAGAACCTGCCCGTGCACTTCATCACCAACGGCGTGCACGTGCCTACGTGGATGTCATCGGAAATCGGTACGTTGCTCGAGAAATATCTCGGGGGGGACTGGCTCGAGCGCCACGACGATCCCAGCCTCGCCGACAGGGTCATGGACATCCCGGACGCGGAACTGTGGGCGGCGCGCCAGTCGCTGCGCGCGTTCCTGTTCAACTTCATCCGCGAACGGGCACGCAACCGCTGGACGCGGGAAGGCGTCGCCGCCGCCCGCATCGTCGCGGCGGGGACGATGTTCGACCACAACACGCTCACGCTTGGCTTCGCGCGGCGATTCACCGGGTACAAGCGGCCGGAGCTGATCTTCAGCGATCCCGATCGGCTCGGGCGCATCCTGAACGCCTCCGGGCGCGCGGTGCAGCTGGTGTTCGCCGGCAAGGCGCATCCGGCCGACGACGTCGGCAAGCACCACCTGCAGCGGATCTACAAGCGCGCGCTCGACCCCACCTTCGGCGGCCGCGTCGCGTTCGTGGACGATTACGACCTGCACGTCGCGCACTTCCTCGTACAGGGGTGCGATGTCTGGCTGAACAACCCGCGCAAGCCGCTCGAGGCAAGCGGCACGAGCGGCATGAAGGCCGCGATCAACGGGACGCCAAACCTGTCGATCGGCGACGGCTGGTGGGCGGAAGGGTACAACGGCCAGAACGGATGGCTGATCGAAGGCCAAGCCGATCCAAACGACCACGGCGCGCAGGACTGGGCCGATGCCCAGGCGACGTACGCGCTGATCGAGCAGCACCTGGTGCCGATGTTCTACGATCGCGACGAGAAGGGGATTCCGCGGAAGTGGCTGCAGGTCGTGAAGCAATCCATTCGCACCGTACTCCCCCGCTTCAGCACCAGGCGGATGGTCAAAGAGTACGTGCAGACGATGTATCTGCCGGCGCTCAAGCGCGAAACCGTCTCGAAATAACTCCCGGCCACCACTTAAAGGTCTCCGAGCGCCCTCACCGCTGTCGTGGCACGTGCCGGATTATAATTTCCTCAATGCCGAGGAAGTCGAACGTCACGAAGACGAAGTGCGCCCTGTGCGCCGCGAAGGACGTGTCGGAGCCACGCGGCGACGAGCGATACTGCCGCGACTGCTGGGAACGAAAGATCGCGGTCGAGGAAGTCGTCGCCCGCGAGTTCGCGCTGAAGCGATACATCCGCGCGCACAGCGCCGAGAAGTACCTGATCTACCACTCCACCATCAAGCGTCCGTGTGGGCAGATCATCGTGGTGGACGACGGGTACGACCTGTTCCTGACAATGGTGCTGTATCCGAATTTCGGGTGGGAGGAACCGGCGTATCACCTGGAAGGCGATCCCGAAGGACGCACGTTCGGCGAGATCCTCGTGGACGTCGTCGCGACGGAAGTCATCGAACCGTGGGGCGGCGGCAAGTGGCACCTGGAGATCTTCCGCGCCGCGAACCAGGAGCCGGAAGATTGGAATGGCGAGATGTAAGATCCCATTGCCCAGATCCCAAGGGTCCAACCGCAGAATCTCCAAGCTCAAAATTCGGAAAGCCTTGGGATTTCAGGTTGGGAGTTGGAATTTGGAGATTGGGCCTTGGAATTTTGGGATTTCGATATAATCCGCCCGACGCTGGATTTCGGGGCGTCTCCTGGAGGTCATGATGCAGAAACACCTGATGCTCGCGTGCGCCAGCGCTCTTTTCCTCGCCGCCGGCGCGGTAGGGGCCGAACAGGCGAAGCCGGCCGCCCCGGCGGCAGCCCAGACGCCGCCGGCGACGCCCGCCAAGTTCGTGCCGCCGATCCGCGGCCAGGCGGAACTCGGCTTCCTCAAGCCGGTCACCAAGCGCGAAAAGAACGGCGACATCGTCACGGTCATCAAGGTGAAAAACCTGTCGACGAATGGGTCGATCGCGGGCCTGAAGGTGGACGAATATTGGTACGACAAGGCCGGCGACCCGGTATCGGGCGACACCTTCCGCTACCGCAAGCCGCTGCTGCCGGGTGAAGTCATCGACGTGACGCTGCGAACACCGCACAATCCGAAGATGGACCGGAATTCGTACAACTTCTCGCACGCCAACGGCACGATCAAGACGAAGCAGCTGCCGAAGTTTTAGCCCGCTTCCAGCCGCACGCGCCTCGGTTCGCTAGATATCCGTTGCGAACTCGCGGTTGCGGGTTCGCAACAGTCTAGCGTCGGCTACGCGCGAGGCCAGGGGGATGCGCCAGCGTTTCCCCTGGCTGGCGTTCCACAACGCGACGAGCCACAGCACCACACTCGCAATCCACAACACGAACGCGGCGCCGAGGAAAAACGTGAAGCCGCGCGGTGCAAAGGAGACCATCAGCAGCGCCGTCAGGGCGCACGCCACAATCGCGAGACCGAGCGCGCCGAAGGCGACAGTCGCCTGAATGGCGTGGAAGCGAACGAGGCGATCCTCGCGTTCGAGACCCCAGAAAATCAGCCCTGTGACCCACCAGCCGAGGTAGGAAAGTACTGACGCTGTCCGCGTGGAAAGACCAGTCGAGCTATCGGTCACGACTGGCCCCGGTGCAAGTTATTTACCGAACCAGGATCTGGACATCGCGGCCGGCGCCACGCTCCGATGCCGCGCGCGATTTCGCCTCGACGTGTATTACATACACGCCGGGCTCGAGATCCGTCAGCGGGACGCGCGTGGTGTACCCGTAGCCGCCACGGCCACCTTGCAGCTCGGTCGAGTTTCGCTCTTCCTGGTTCTGGAACAGCACGCGGCCCTGATCGCTGCGAACCGTCGTCGTGATGTCCACCTTGTGAGCCGGCGCACCCGGCGCGTTCTCGTAGATTTCGGCGAACAGCGCCAGCTCGTCGCCGCGGCGGAACTCGCGGCGCGCCGTCGGCGCTGCCGGAAGAAAATCCTTCAGCGCGTCTTTGGCGCGCGCGGTCGGCGTCTGCCCCGCGGACGCCGAAGTGATCGCCAGACCACTCATCGTGAACGGGGCCTTGTAGAAGTCGGGCACCTCGAGATCGTAGAAGACGCTGCCAACTCTTCCCGTCGCGTCTGAAGCGCCAATGCGAAGCTGGTAGCGGCCGGGCGGTAAATCGACCTGCGAGATCACCCGGAACCCATTCGCCTTGACCCGCTCCAGCATATCCGGCTTGAACGCCAGCGGAATCGGCATCGTCTGCATCGGGTACGTCTTGCCCTTCGCGTCGAACGCCGCGATCGCGACGTCGAGGTTGTTCGTGAACGTGCCGTTCTTCTCAACGTAGGGGAACGCGCCCGCCTCGATTTCGACGGCAATCGCGACGGCGGCATTGGGAGCATTTCCCTTGAATGCCGCAGCGAACGCCTTCATCCCGATGCCGGCCATCGGCACGGGGCTGTTCACGCCTTCGCGTATCGCCGCGGGGGCGCTCGCTGCGGCGGTCTTATTGTCGGGGGCCCGCCCACGCGGCGCCTGGTAGCCCCGCCGCGATCGCACCTGGACGCCGGGACGCTTGACGTGCACCTCGATCTTGCGGAAGCGGCCGTCGCGCCGATCGTTTGTCGGATAATAGCCGAGCACGTAATACGTGCTGTTCTCGCGAACCACGCGTTCGAACGCGCCGTTGAAGTCGTTGCGGTTGACGGCGGCGAACCCACCTGTTTCGTCGGAGAGCGTGCGCAGGCTGTCCTGCGCGAGCCGCAGTTCACCCATCATGCTCGTTGACGAAATGCCCGTCGTCGGGTCGTCGGGAAAACTGTCCACCTCGATCCCTTCATCGCCGAGGCTGGTGAGCCCACGCGGGTCGATCGAGTAAATCGCCACGTTGGCGCGTGTCGCGGCGCCAATCGCGTCGCGGCTCGAGTCGATGATGGTGGAGGCATCTCGGTTGCTGAAGACATCGTGGATGTCGTAGTCGATGCCCTCGCTGATGAAGAGCATCGCCTTCCGGCGTCCGCGTACACCCGCGAGGAACTCCGCCAGGTTACGGACGCCCTCGAGCGCGTTGCGTGCATTGAAGCCGCGTTCCGCAAGCGTCGGGTCGTCGACGCGTTCACCAGACGAGCGCATGCCCTGCGTGTTGCGGTACTGGTCCAGCCGTTCCAGCGTGCTGGACCTGAGCTTTCGTCCCATGAAGCGATCGACGGCCGCCAGCAACAGCCGCTTGTTGTTCGTGAACTCCTGCCCGGCGTCGGAGCGGCCGCTGGTGTAAACGATCGCTGCCAGGTCGTTTGCCGCGAAGTGACGTTCGATGAACAGCTTCGCTGCCGCCTTGACACGCGGGGTGCGCAGCGGATGAATGTGCAGGTCGTCGAGGACGATCAGGTAGACGCGGCCGTCCACTTCTTCATTCGACTGCACGTCGCGTTCGATGGGCGCGCTGGCGAACAGCGGCCGCTCGGCCCGGTCCATGGGAATGTTCACCAACGAAAACGCGCTGATCTTCTGAGGCTTCCCGTCCTCGAGCACCTCGAAGTCCTGTGCCGTGAGATCGGCGACCGGATTGCCGCTCGCGTCGCTCACGAGCGCATCCACTTCGACGTAATTGACCTCGACGCGGAACGTCGGGGGTGGCGTCTGCGACTGCGGCTGCGGTTGCTGCGGCGGTTGCGGTTGCGCCGGCGGCGGCGCTTGCTGGGCGCTCGTGGCGGTCGTCGCAAGGAAAGCCAGGAGCACGGCGACGCGAAGTCTGTTGTTCATGTCAGTTCAATCCGCAATCCAGAATCTAGGATCCAGAATCTAGAATGTAGTCTAGATTGCCTCACCCCTTTATGACGCCAATCGGGCGGAGTTGGGCTACGCGCAGTGCAAGGCCCGCCTCGTGCACTACCCGGACGACGTCCGCCACGTCCTTGTAGGCCTCGGGCATCTCCTCGGCCACGGTGGCGACGCCGGCAGCCATGACCGTTACGCCGCGCGCCTCCATATCCTTGAATACCGCGTGACCTTTCGCGGCGCGCTTTGCCTGGCCGCGGCTCATCCGCCGGCCGGCGCCGTGACAAGTCGAACCGAAGGTGTCATGAAACGCGCGTTCGGTGCCGGCGAGCACGTAGGAATATCGTCCCATGTCGCCGGGTATCAGCACCGGTTGACCCACGTCGCGATACGCGGCGGGCGTCTGTGCATGACCGGGAGGGTAGGCTCGGGTGGACCCCTTGCGGTGCACACACAGGGTGCCGCGGTCCGGAAATTCCTCCATCTTCGCGATGTTGTGGCACACGTCGTAGACGATGTCGATGCCGGTGCGATGGGGCGCAATGTCGAGCGCCGCGGCGACACTTTCGCGCACCCAATGGCTCATGACCTGACGATTGGCAAACGCGAAGTTTGCCGCGGCCGCCATCGCGCCCAGGTACGCTTCCCCTTCAGGCGACGTGATCGGCGCGCAACAGAGCTGACGATCGGGCAGCTCAATGCCGTACTTGCGCGCCACGGTGATCATCACGCGCAGATGATCTTCACAGACCTGGTGACCGAGCCCCCGCGAGCCGCTGTGGATCATGACGGTCACCTGGTCGGGATACAGGCCGTACGCCTCGGCAATCCGCTCGTCGTAGATCTCCGCGACGTATTGCAGCTCCGCGAAATGATTGCCGGATCCGAGCGTGCCGAGTTGGGTCGAGCCCCGTTCGAACGCACGCGAGGACACGAGCTCAGGATTCGCGCCGGGTAGCCGTCCACCTTCTTCGATGCGCTCCAGCTCGTCGTCGTTTCCGTAGCCGTTGCGCACGGCCCACCCGGCGCCCTGCTCGAGGACGCGCCGTAGGTCTTGCGTGGAGAGCTTCAGGTCGCGACGATGCGCGCCGACACCAGTGGGGACGCGCTGGAACATTTGCGCGACAATCTGTTTCACTCTCGGGAGAATGTCGGTGCGGCTCAGACCTGAGCGCAGCAGGCGAACCCCTCAATTGATGTCGTAGCCCACACCTCCCGGTGAGATCACGCCGTCGCGCGCATCGGTGGCGGCCACGCCGCCGATGGGAAATCCGTAGCCCCAATGAATATCTGGCATCGCGAGCGATGCCCCGACGATGCCCGGCAGGTGCGCGACGTTGGCGACCTGCTGAAGGCTTTGATCGGACCGGATGTCGTCCATCATCGCGGCATCCGCGTACACGATTCCGTCCACGCGCATGCCGCCGTGTTTCGGGATCCGCCACCGGTAATCGTCAAGCTGCTCTACGTTCAT
>WUUC01114629.1_pt1 | contig 10902 bp, 9 predicted proteins | sample 6278441 | NCBI WGS metagenome assembly WUUC01 (sample SAMN13675441, study PRJNA597444) | soil metagenome | isolation source: soil | place: USA: Washington | collected 2017-10 | reverse complement strand
GCCAGGCCGCCAAAGATCAGGCGGGTCCGAACCGGTGAGGGGGTGGACGCGTCCACAATGGTCAACCTCATTCTGGCGTCACGGCGCACCCAGGTGGCTGAGCGGGCCGATCGGCGCCGGCACACCCCCGTGGGCCGGGCTCACGGTAGCGGCGAATCCGACCAACCCGGACTAGGGCAATCACCAGGTCCGGCCGAGATCGGCGGGGCGCGCGGTTCGCACCGAGCCGCCGATCGCGTCCTGAGGGATTCCTGAGCGGAACCTGACCGACACGTCCCGACAATGGGTCGGCAGCCGTAGCGTCGAGCGACGAGGAGTGGAAAACGTGGGTGTTTCCTTCGCGCTTGCGCGCGACCTGATGGCGTGCCGCGTCGTGGACCTGTCCAGCGACGTGTGGGTGCACGAGAAAGGCCCGTTCCAGACGCGGATGGACGTGGTCGAGGCCGCCGACGGAGCCCAGATATTCTGCGACCGGGTGGCGCGCATCATCGTGCCGGAGGCGGCGGGTCAGATAGCGCCGGAGGACTTCCCCGACCGGGCGTTTCTCCGGCACGAGCTGGTCACCGCCTCGGTGCACGCGGGGTCGCACATCGACGCGCCCGGGCACTACGGGCCGCCGCACGCCGGCGGCGACGGTTTCGTCAACGACGCCCCGATCGAGTCCTTCCTCGGTCCCGGGGTGATGCTCGACGTGTCGGGCGTGCCCGGATGGCAGGTGGAGGTCCGGCACGTCAAGGCGGCGGCGGAGGCCGCCGGGGTGGACGACTGCGAGGGTGCGATCGTCCTGCTTCACACCGAGCCGGACAAGGCCATCTCGGCGGACGCGGTCGAGGACCTCCTCGACCGGGGCGTGCGGGTGATCGGCACCGACGCCGACGGCTTCGACGGGCACTTCGAGCCGATCATCAAGCGATTCCTCACCACGCGGGATCGCGGCACGCTGTGGCCGGCCCACATGCTCGGTCGGCGGAGGCCGTACTACCAGATCGAGCGGCTCCGGAACCTCGGGTCGCTGCCGCCCACCGGCTTCGTCGTCGTGGCGATGCCCGTGCTCATCGAGGGCGCGACCGCCGCGTGGACGCGCGCGGTCGCGTTCGTTCCGGCCGACGGCCCGCCGTCCACGCCGGCGCCGCCGGAATCGCCGACGCCGCGGACAACGAGCGACAGGGCATGAGTACGCGGGGACGCATGGTGACCCGGACCGTGGAGGCGACTCACCGCTCAGGAGGGTCGCCGTCCGGGGCGGAGCAGCAGCACGGCGGCCGCAAGGCCGATCAGCGTGAAGCCGGCCGCGGTGGCGAAGCCCGACTCGAAGCCGTCGGTGAGCGCCGCCGCTGACTCCGTTCCACCGCCGAGCGCGGCGGCGCGGGTGACCGCGACGCTCGACACGATGGCCACGCCGAGCGCGGCACCGATTCTGAACGCCGTGTCCACCAGGCCGGAGGCCAACCCGGACTCCTCGTCCACGACGCCGGTCAGGGCGGCGATCTGGGACGCCACGAAGGCCGCACCCAGGCCGGGGCCGAGCACCAGCAGTCCGGGGATGATGCGACCGAGCTGGCCGCCGTCGGCGGTCACCCGGGTCAGCATCAGGCAGCCCACGCCGAGGAGAACCATGCCGGTCGCGGCGACGGGGCGCAGCCCCACCCGGGTGACCATGGCCTGACCCACCAGGGCGCCGACGATCGCCATGCCCGTCATCACCGCGGTCACGAGGCCGAACCGGACGGCCGAGTAGCCCAGAACCTGCTGGGCGTACAGCGTGAGGATGAACAGCATGCCGTCCACGGCCATGCCCACCGCGAGGATGACCAGGTTGCCCGCGACGAGCGTCCGGGAGGCGAAGATGCGCAGCGGCACGAGCGGAGCGGCGGAGCGGGTCTCGACGAGGACGAACACGACCAGCAACACGGCTCCGCCGGCGAGCAGGCCGAGCGTCTGCGTACTCCCCCAGCCGACCTCGGCCGCCCGGAACACCCCGTAGACCAACAGCAGCAGGCCGGCGGTGATGGTCACCGCTCCGGCCGGGTCGTACCGGCGGTCCAGCCGCCGGTCCCGGCTCTCCCGCAGCAGGATCGGGCCGAGCCCGAGCAGGACGATGCCGCCCGGGACGTTGATCAAAAAGATCCACTCCCAGCCGATGCCCGAGGTCACCGTGCCGCCGATCAACAAGCCGGCGGTCGCGCCGACGCCGCCGAGGCCGCCCCACACCCCAAGGGCCTTGTTGCGCTCGGCCCCCTCGGGGAACGTCGTCATGACGATCGCCAGCGCGGTAGGCGCCATGAAGGCCGCTGCCACCCCCTGCACCGCCCGGGCGGCTATGAGTACCCCCGGCGCCCAGGCCAGTCCGCAGACGAGGGAGGCCAGGACGAAGACCGCCAGGCCCGTCAGGAACACCCGGCGGCGGCCCAGCAGGTCCGCCACGCGCCCGCCGAAGAGCATCAGGCCGCCGAAGGCGACCGCGTACGCGGTGATGACCCATTGGACAGTCGAGGTGGAGAACCCGAGGTCCGCCTTCATGGACGGTAGGGCCGTGAGCACGATCGTGCCGTCCAGAATCACCATGAAGAACGCCGTGCCGAGCAGAGCCAGAGCCTTCCAGCGGCGCGGATCCGGCGTCGCAGTGGCTGGTGCCGTCGCCGTCTGTTCGCCGATCCGGTTCATCCGCTCTCCTCTTGTCGGCGGTGCCTGACATGCCGCTGTGCCATCGATAGATCGGCTGGGCAGGTCATGCACCCGGGGTTACCCCAGGGCCGGTGGCCGGCCCGGGCGGCTACTCTGCCGCGGCATACCGTCCGCCGGCGACGACCTGATGAGGGCCCTCGGTCCCGAAGCTTCGAAAATGGTGAGGACGATGACGGCTGTACGGTTCTACCGACGTCCGGGCCCGCTGCGGCGCAAGGTCTACGACCCCGCGATCCGGGCGCTGATCCTGCGCTTCGGCTTCGGCGGGTTCATGGATCGCCGCGGCGTCGACACAGTTCAGGTCCTGGGCGTGCGCGGCCGCCGCACCGGCCGCATGTACGAGCGGCCGGTGGGGATCAGCGTGTACCACGGCGAGCGGCACGTGGTCGGGTTCTACGGCCAGACGGAGTGGGCCCGGAACCTGCGGGCGGGTTCGGAGGCGCGGCTGCGCACCCGTGGTCGGACCGAGCCCGTCCGGGCGGTGGAGCTGACCGGCGCGGAGAAGGCCGCCTTCATGCGAGACCTGGTCGGGCGCTACCACTTCTTCGCCCGGGCCTGGTTGAAGGTGAATCCCCGCCGGATGAGCGAGGCGGATCTGGACCGGCTCGTCACCGACTATCCGGTGTTTCTCCTACGGGCCGAGCCGGCCCCCTAGGGTTTGCCCCGGTCTGGAATGCCCGGCCCCGGCCATATCCTCGGCCACCACGGTGGCTAAAAGCCACCGATGGAGCCGGCAGCTGTGATCGGAGCCCAGATGAAGATTGTCAGAGCCAAGGACGTGCCGACCGACATCGTCCGTGAGCCCGGCGCGAAGCAGGTGCTGATCCGGCGGCTGATCGACACGCCCGACGGCGCTGATCGCTTCCTCATGAGCATGTTCGAGCTGTCCGCCAACGGCGCAACACCCCCGCATCACCACGAGTGGGAACACGAGATCTACGTTTTGCGGGGCAACCTCCGCCTCGAGTTGCCGGCGGAGAACCGCGCGATCGCGTTGCGACAGGGCGACGTCGTCTTCATCCCCCGCGGCGAGCCGCACGGCCTCGCCACCGGCCCGGACCAGTCCGCCGAGCTGCTCCTGGTGGCGCCCGCCGAGCGCCCACCGACCCGCAGCGTGTTCCTCTCCGACGAGCCGTACGAGTACGACGCGCGGTTGACCGAGTCGGCGGACGACGAGCAGGCGTCGGACGCAACGGCCGGATGGCCGGCGGAAGACACCGTCCGGCTGCACCGCGTCATGTTCGGCTATCTCTCCTCCAAAGCGCTGTTCGCCGCGGTCGAGCTCGGCGTGTTCGACGCCCTGGCCGAGGATCCCACCACCGCTGAGGAGCTGGGCCGGCGGCTCGGGCTCCCCGACCGGTCCGCCCGGATGTTGCTGATGGCGTTGCACGGCGAGCGCCTGGTGGACCGCGGGCCGGATGGTGTCTTCCGGAACGCGCGCGTGGCGAGCCGACACCTGGTGACCGGGACGCCCGAGTTCCTTGGCGCACTCGCCGCACACCAGGACGCCCACTTCGGTCGGTTCGCGCACTTGACCACGGCGCTGCGGGAGAACACGCCGATCCGGCTGGACGGCGACAAGGACCATCCCGCCTTCGGCGGACCGGAGAAGTTCGCGCAGATCACCCGTGCGGCGTCGCTGATGATGGCCGGCGGGCTGGCCGAACATACGCCGCTGAAGGGGAACCAGCACCTCATCGACCTCGGGTGCGGGTCGTGCGCGTACTCCATCGCCCTGGCCAAGGCAAACCCCGAACTGCGGGTGACCGCTGTCGACCGGCCCGCGGTATGCGATATGGCCCGGGAGAACGTCGCACGCGCCGGGCTCACCGACCGCATCACCGTACAGCCGGGAGACATCTTCAGCGATACCTTCCCCGACGGCGACGCGGTCCTGCTGTCCAATGTGGTCGAGGGCTTCGCACCGCACCGGGCGCAGGAGCTGATCAAGCACGTGTACGGCTGGCTGCCCACCGGCGGGGAGATCATCATCCACGCACACATGTGGGAGCACGGCGAGACGCCGTTCCCGTACACGATCGGGCTGATCCTGATGGTGAACAACACCATGGGAGGCGAGCCGCACGGCGCCGAGGTGACGCGCGGTTGGCTGGAGCAAGCCGGGTTCCGGGCGCAGCCCACGATCGCCGTCTCGCCCATCTCCGCGGTCGCCCGCGCCGTCAAGGAGTAGCTGGGCATCCGGCCGCTCCGCGCGACATCCGACCGCCGCGTCCCCCACCGGCGGTCGGATGTCGGCGCGCCCGGTCAGTGCCGCACGGTCGATCAGCAGATTGTGCCGTGGAGCACCGCCGGTACGGCTCAGGATTGCTTCGCTCGCGACGCCGTGCGCAGGGCGTGCGCAACGTGGACCCGGCGGATGCCGATGGCGGTCACCGTGCTGCGCAGCGCGCAGAACCCGGGCAGGTTCAGCAGGATCGGCTGCAACCGGCGGGCCAGCGTCCGGCCGCGGCGGGGCCCGCGGTCGGCCGCCGCCAGGTAGCCCTTCGTGAGCCGGCTCTGCAACGCCTGCATGATCCGCACCTGCCAGAGCCGCTCCCGCTGTACCGCGGCGAGGTCCCGGGTGCCCACGGCGCCGCGACGGAGCGGCTCGGCAAGCCGGTTCGCGGCCACCACCGCGTCCTGCATCGCGAAGTTGACGCCGGTGCCCCCGATCGGTGACATCGCATGGGCGCAGTCGCCGATGCACAACAGACCCGGCCGGTACCAGCGGCGCAGCCGGTTGGTCTGCACCGACAACAGGTGGATCTGATCCCAGGCGCGCAGGGTGCCGGCGTGCTCGGCGAGATCAGGCATGACGCGAGCGATCGTCTGGCGGAAGGTCTCGACGCCCGCGGCGCGGATCTCGTCCGCCGCGCCCTTCGGGATCATGCAGGCGGCCTGCCAGTAGTCGCCTCGGTCCATCCGAGCCATCGCCCAGCCAGCGCCCAGGTGGATGTCGATCCCGTCGGACGTCTCGTCGGTGTCCAGGCGAGGGAGCCGAAACAGCATGAGGTCGGTCGGCGGGGCGGTGGCGACGAGCGGAAGGCCGGCCCGCTGCCGTAGCAGGGAGGTCCGGCCGTCAGCGGCGACCGTGAGCGGCGCGCGGACCGTGCCCACCCGTCCGCCGGTGCGGTAGCGAACTCCCGTCACGGTGGCGCCACTCTCCAGGATGTCGGTTGCCTCCGCGCCCATGAAGAGCCGGAAGTTCGGCTCCCGGGCGGCCTCGGTGGTGAGGAAGTTCAGGAAGTCCCACTGCGGCACGACGGCGACGAACGGAAACTTCGTCCGCACTCTGCCAAGCTCCGCGAGCGTCATGACGCCGTCCTCGGTATGCGCCCGGACGGTGTAGACGCGGCGCGGGCTCAGCGCGAGGAATCCCTCGGCCAGGCCGACCTCGTCGAGCATCTCGATGGTGCCGGCGGCGATGTCGTCCCCGCGGAAGTCGCGCAGAAAGTCGTCATGCTTTTCCAGCACAACGACGTCCACGCCGCAGCGGGCGAGCAGGAGACCGAGCATCGCCCCAGCCGGCCCACAACCCACGATGCAACACTGCGCGTTCAGGTCCAGGCTCACGGTTCCCCCGGGGGGTCGGATGGTCGGACGGCGGCCAAGCGTAATGCGGCCCATGACCCGCCCTGACCGGTAGAAACCCCAGTGTTCACCACACCCCCGCGGTCTAGCGTGCCCAGCATGGAGCAGTCGACGTTCTCATCCGCCGCGTCCGGGCAGGAGCCGCCACCACTACGGGTCATGCGCCTGGGCCTGGGCTATCAGACCACCGCTCTGGTCTTCGTCATGACCCGTCTGGGAATCGCGGACCACATCGCTGACGGGCCGCTGGACAGCGGCGAGCTGGCGAAGCGGACCGGTGCGCATCCCGAGTCGTTGCTGCGGTTCCTCCGCGCGGCGGCGGCCTTCGGCCTGTGCGAGATCATCGAGTCGACGACGTTCGGGCCGACGCCGCTGAGCGAATGCCTGCGATCCGGACCGAGGTCCTTGCAGGGCTTCGCGCTGGGCATGGGCCAGCCCGGCCACCTACGGCCGTTCGAACACCTCTACGAAGGCGTGATGGAGAATCGGTCGGTCGCCGAGGACGCCCTGGGTATGCCGATGTGGGAGTACTACGACGCGCACCCGGAGACCAAGGCGACGCTGACCGCGCACCTCGACGAGGTCACCCTGATGGTCGCGCCGCTCGTGGCCCAGAACGTCGACCTGTCCCGCTTCAAGCGGATCGTGGACGTCGGGAGCAACCAGGGGCACTTCCTCTCGGCGATCCTCGATGCGGCCCCGCACGCGACCGGCGTGCTGTTCGACCGCCCCGAGGTCATGGACGAGGCAAGGACGACCATGGAGACCCGCGGACTGACGGACCGGGTCGAGTTCGTCGGCGGCGACTTCCGCGAGGAGGTGCCCGCGGGCGGCGACCTCTACCTGCTCAAGGGCATCATGCACGACTGGGACAACGAGCCGGCCGGGCGGATCCTGGCCAACTGCCACCGGGCGGCGCAGCCGGACAGCACGCTGCTCTCGTTGGAGGGCATCGTTCGAGACCAGGCTCCGCTGGATCCGATGGTGCACCTGATCGACCTGGCGATGCTGCTGCTGGTCGGCGGCCGGGAGCGCACCCGCGCGGAGTTCGAACAGCTCTTCGGCGGCGCCGGCTACCACATCGAGCGGGTCGTGCCGTTGCCGATGCTCGCGTATTTCCCGTACCACATCATCGAGGCCCGCCGCCGCTGAGGCGTTCCGCTCTGACCGCCACCGCCCGGCTGTGCCGGGCGGTGGCGCCGTTCACATGAAATTGCGAGTGTGCAGCGCGGACAGCGTCTCCGCCTCGTCGGCCGGAAATCCCAGGCGCTCCAGCCGCCGCCGGCGGCCGTCGTCCATGTCCCGCTCCAGCTGTCGCACCCGGTCGTGGCCGAGCGCGATCTGGTCGGAATCCCACCCGCCGGCGGCGAGCACGACGAGGGCATCGAACACGTCCGCGTTGAGGCCGGCGGTGTCCCGCAGGGCGTCGTACCGGCGTTCCACCGCACCGCGCAGCCGATCCCGCAGCCGCGGCTCCACCGTGGCCTGCTGCGCCAGGTGCGCCACCCCGAAGAGGACGTGGCGGCGCTCGTCCTGCATTGCCAGCCAGGCAACCTTGCGGGTGATCGGGTCGGGTGCGTAGCGCTCGATGAACGACAGCAGATTGACGAAGCTGCCCTCCCCCAGCACAGAGAGCAGAAACGACGCCAGGGAGAAGTCGGACTCCTGGACGAGTGCGAACAGCGAGGCCCGGCCGCCGGCCGAGGACGTGCCGAGCTCGGTGCCGCGCAGGAGGGCCCTCCGGTTGAAGATCTCCATGTGCCGCGCCTCATCGGCGACCTGCACCGCCAGCAGCTGAATGACCTCACGGAAATGAGGGTGAATGCGCCCGAGGAACCGGGCCGGGACGATCAACGCCGCCTGCTCATTCTCCACCAGGTAGGTCATCACCTGCACGACCGCCGCCTCCACCTCGGCCGGCACCTCGATCGGGTCGTGCCAGGGCACGGCGGTGGCCGGATCCCACTGCCGCGCCGCCGCGTACGCGTACAGCCGTGGCGCCACATCGGCCCACAGCAGGTCCCGATCATCCAGGTCGAAATGCGGCTCCGGACCGCCGGCCTCGATCAGCGCTCCCCGGGGGGCGAGCCCCCACCGTGCCGGCGGGTGTGCCACGACGGAGCCGGGCGTGCCGGCGCCCGCCCGGACCGCGCCCAGCCACCGGCTGTCGTCCCGGTCGCCGCGAACCACGACCGCGACCGGAGGCGTCGGTAGACCGGATTCCGGTGACTCGGTCCGGTGACCCTCAGCTCTGCACCAGGCGCCCAGGTGCAGGGCGAGAGCCGGTGCCCGGCCGTGCACCGCCAGCCGGGCACCCGGCGGCAGCGGCGCGAGCGCCCGGCGCAACAGCAGGTGCGCGCCACGGTCCAGGCCAAGATCACCGAGATCCAGCCGCCACCCGGTCACGGTCGGTAGCCCTCGGCGGTCACCTCACCGCCCGGACCGTAGAAGCCCAGGCGGTCCACGGCCGCCTCCAGGGCCCGGTAGCCCAGCACCCGCCCGTCGACCCAGGCGTGCAGGCCCTCCAGGTCGAGCAGCGGACGGACCTCCGCGTCGGCGTAGCTCATCCCGAGCAGCAGCTCCCCGAACCGGTCGACCAGGTCGGCCGGTGCGCTGTCGACGACGGTCATGTTGCAGTGGTCGTACGGGCCGAACTGACCGAGCACGCGGGTGGCGTCCGCCGGCAGCGTGCCGTCTCTGAGCAACGTGAGGTGGCTCGCGTCGAGCAGGCACGCCGCGTCGACCTCGCCGGCCGCCAGGGCACGTGCGGCGTCCCGCTCGCCGCCGATGTGATCGCCGTGCAGACCAACGCCGACGTCGTGCCTGCGCACCGTGATGTCTATGCCGAGTTCCGCTATACCGGCCAGCGGGATCAGGGTGGCCTGCGGCGAGTCGATAGCGCCGGTGGCCACCGTGCCACCCGCCAGATCCTCGAGCTTCTCCGCGGCAGACTCGGCGCGTACGACCACGATGGACACCAGGTCGAGGTCCGTGTCGCGCATGACCAGCGGACGCACCTCGCGGCCCGCGCCGGACGCGCCGCGGCGGGCGCGGACCCAGGCCAGCGGCGAGTTCCACGCCGCGTGGATCCGGCCGGCGACGAGGTCCTCGACCTGCCGCTCGTAGTTGGAGTAGAGGACGAAGTCGAACGGCAGGCCCTGATCGATGAGCCACCGTCGGAATCCGGTCCAGATCGTTACCACCTTGGGGTCGTAACACACCGCCCCCATCAGGAGCGGCTGGTTCACAGGTCACCACCCAGCAGCGGCATCCCACACATCTCGCGCGCGACGAAATCCGTCAGCTGATCGGTCGTCGGGGCCATGACGCGCGCGGCGCGAGCATCCCGGAACCGACGCTCCACGCCCAGGTCCTTGCGGAAACCGGCACCCCCACAGGCCTTCATCGCCCGGTCGGTCACCTCGATGGCCGTCTCCGCCGCCAGGGCCTTGACCTCCAACACCCGCAGACCCGCGTCCGATCGGCCGCTCTCCACCGCCGTCACGGTGTCGGCCAGCAGAGCGCGGGCCGCGTCGGTGCGGATCCGCATGACACCGAGGTCCTGCCGGACGATGGGTTGATCGACCAGGGTCTGGCCGAGATGCTCCAGCTTCGCGCCGGTCAGGTGGCGGACGGACTCGCGGACCGCGGCCTCGGCCAGGCCCACGCTGAAGGCGGCGTTGAGCACCAGGAACCACGGCAGCGTCAGCTGCATCGCCAGGTCGAGCCCCGCCCCGTCCGCACCGAGCCGCGCGTCGTGCGGCACCCGCACGCCGGTGGCATGCACCGGACGGGAGGCGTTGCCACGCAGCCCCAACCCGTCGAACGGCCCGGCCACGGACAGGCCCGCGGTGGAGGACGGTACGAACCACAGCGTCATCGGTCCGGGCGCCGCCACCGGACGGCTCGACCAGACATAGCTGTCAGCCTCGCCGGCGGACGTCACCCAGCTCTTGCGGGCGTCGAGCGCGACGTCGCCGCCCGGGGTCGCGGTGGCGGTGCCGAGCGGGGACCAGAAGTGGCTCCGTGACCCCGACTCGGACAGGGCGAGAGTGGTGAGGTGCCGGCCCGATGCGATCTCCGCGAGCACACCGCCGTCGCCGTGAGCGGTCAGCAGCGGGATCACGGCGAAGTGCATCATCGTCACCATCGCCGTGGACCCGCACTCCACACTCAGCCGTTCGACGATCTCGACGGCCTCACCGAGGCCCGCTCCCCCGCCGCCGACGGACGCGGGCACGGTCGCGCCGAGGATACCCGCGGCGCCGAGCGCCTCGATCGCCGTCCGCGGAAAGACGCCTTGCTGGTCGACGGTCGGCGCGAGCGGGACCACCACGTCGGCGATCACGTCGTCCAGTGCTTTGAACAAGCCATCGCTCATGGTCGGCTCCTCAGGGCAGGATCGATCCACGCGGACAGCGTGGATCAGGGCCGCTCATGCTGGCCCGGGACACGTGCGGGTGGCTTGATGCTAAGCCTGGTCCGGGCCTGGATCGGTCGCGCGAACGATGACGATTGACGATGGGTCGCCGGCACGCGCTTATGAGCCCCTGGTGGGGGTCAGTAGCGGTAGTGGTCGGCCTTGTACGGGCCCTCGACCGGGATGCCGAGGTAGTCGGCCTGCTC
>WUUC01075530.1_pt1 | contig 10902 bp, 2 predicted proteins | sample 6278441 | NCBI WGS metagenome assembly WUUC01 (sample SAMN13675441, study PRJNA597444) | soil metagenome | isolation source: soil | place: USA: Washington | collected 2017-10 | reverse complement strand
GTGGCGCGCTCTCCAGAGTAACCCGGCCCCCTGCGTCCTGGCCGCCTTCGACCGTCGAGGGGAGGACCGCAAGAGCCGTGATCCTCGGGAGCACCACCAGCGTCTCCGAACGGGGGGCCGAGCCCTCCAGCGAGGCGGTTATGCCGACCACCCCGAGTGCACCCGTCGTCGAGACGGTGAAATTCGCCGCCTGCGCGTTCGCCGGAACGACGACGTTCTGCGGTACCGTAGCGACGCCCGAGTTCGTGCTGGCGAGCGTGACCCTCACTTCGAAGGGCACGGCGCTGGCCAGGGTGACGGTCCCGCCCACGGTCTTGCCGTGGATCACCTTGGTCGCTGTGAGCTGGAGCGTCGAGATCTGGGGGAGCACCTTGAGGTTCGCGGTGCGGCTCTCTCCGAGCGTGCCGGTTATGTTCGCCTGCCCGGGCCCGACCGTCGTCACCGTGAAGGTCGCGCTGGTTTGCCCGCCGGTGACCTTGACCGAACCCGGGACGGTCGCGACCTGGGTGTTGTCGCTGGACAGCTTGACGTCGAGGCCGCCCGCCGGGGTCCTGCCGTTCAAGGTGACCGTTCCGCCAACCGACTTCAGTCCGGTGGGGGCGCTCACGTTGAGCTTGAGTTCGGAGAGCCGCGGGGGCTGCACGGTCAGCGGGGCCATCTGGTCCGCCGAGCCTTCGAGACTGGCGGTGATGGTCACGTTCTGAGAGGTGCCTACCGGGGTGGTATCGATATCGAAGTCCGTGCTGAACGCCCCGGGCGGCACCGTAACGGTCTGCGGAACGGTCACTGCCGGATTGTTGCTCTGGATGGTGACCTCGGTCCCCTCGCTGCCCGCCCGGCCACTCAGCGTTACCGTACCCTTCAACTTCCCACCCCCCGTGACCACCGCCTGGCTGATGGTCAGCGACTTGAGGCCGGGAGTTTCCGGCTCCAGCCAGAACCACATCTCGAAGTCGCCGCCCCGTCGGTTGTCGCCGCTGGGCAGATCCAAGCCGACGCTGGCGCTCTCGGTCGGGACCCCGAACGCATCGCCATCCAGGTACAGAGCGGGATCCTCCTTTGCCCAGATGAAGTTGCCCTTGAGCGTCAGGTGAGTCAGTATCCGGTCGCCCCGCTCCTGCTGCGCCATCCGCTCGAAGAGGGTGTCGAGCAACCACTTCTTCATGGCTTCGTCTGCCAGCGTCCAGACGATCGCCTCGTCGTCGGCCTTGACTTCTGCGCGCAGGATCAGCGGCTGGTAGCCGACCACCTCTTCACCCCACAACTCCTTGTCGACATCGTTGAAGGGAAACGGGAGATCGAGCGTGACGAAACAGGTCGGCTTGTCGCCGATGGTGACCTCGTCGACGGGCGTGTCGCACACGACGCGCAGGCCCTCCACCAGCAGGGGCACCGGCACGCTGGTATCGTTGAGCAGGGGGGTATCCGGTTCGATGGTCCGCACGTCTTTGATGTGGATCCCCTGAACGTTGTTGCCCGTCTTGCACAGCTCGTCGAGCGCTTCCTGGACGGTGGTAACGCCCTCCAGGTTGGTGCAGGCGTCGCCGGGCGTATACCCCACCTCCTGAGCCAGGCTCAGGCTGGCGCCGAAGTGGATGGGCAGGTGGAGGTTGCCGCCCGCGTCGTCGAGCAGGGTCGCCGTCACCTGCTGGCTCAACATCGTCTGGTCGTTCGCCGGGCGCCAGTAACACATGGCCACCCCGTCCGCGCCGGTTTCGACGATCAGCTCTCGACCGGCATCGCTACCATCCTCTCGCTCCACGTTACCGTTGTCTGTGCCGTTGGTTTTTCCGACGGTGAACCTGACCGGCGCGCCGGCCACGGGCCATTGACCGTTGGCCACACCTGCCTGCAAGGGGTTGCGCAACCTGTCACCGGGCAGGGCTTCCTGCCCGTCGCCGCCGACGTAGAAGAAGCCGGTCACCTCGGTCAGCGGGGGGAAGAGCCGGCGGCAGTCGCTCAGCACGGTGAGGTTTTCATCTTCGTCGGCCTCGATCAATGCCAGACGGCAGAAGTGGTGCCGGATCCCGTGCGGCTCGAGCGCCGCCGGCTGTGCCGGCGGACCATCTTCCTGGGGCCACTCGATGTCGGCCTTCAGCGTGCGCGCCGGTATCTGCCAGTAGTCGCCGCTCCGGTAGTCCCCCGGCTCGAACCTGACCTCGACGCCGTCCTCCAGCGGCAGGTAGCCTTCGTTGGTGGTCGGTGTCTCGACGGTGAGCACGCCGGTCTCGGGCAGGTCCCAGCGCCGCACCTTCGGGTTGACCGGGAAATTCGTCCGGCTTATCGTGGTCGTGCCGGGATCTATGGTCAGGATCCGGCCCTCGACGTTGGTGAGTCGGACGAGCACACCCGGCAGGCCCTGCAACTCGCGCGTTTCGTCCGTCAATTCAACCCACTGTCCGGTAGTAAAGCCGAGGGACGCGTCGCGTCCTGCGCTGCCCACGATGAGCCTGTTGCCGTCCTGTCCCAGCCACTCCGTCACGATAGCGCCGTTGTCCCGCGACCACTTGAAGGTGGCGGTGCCGTGCGGACCGCCCTCGTGGATCTCCACCCGGTAGAGCTGGTTCTCCAGACCGCGGTAGCCGCCGCCCGGCGGCACGAGGCACGGATCGTCGCTCGTCTCCTCCGGCTGCGCCTGGGCGCGCAGCGTGCCGGTGCCGCCAGCGATCAAATCGTCCCATTCGGGGAAGGACGACAGGCAGTTGACGTCGGCGGACTCGTCGCCCACCCGCAGCAGCAGCACCTGCCAGATCGTCTTCGTTCGCACGGCGGTGTCGGGCCCGCCCAGGGCGTCCTCGCGGATGGACGGGTCCTCGAGCGCCGTGATGCTCCTCTGCCAGACGTCGAGGTAGGCGAGGTAGGTGCCGGAGGCAGCAGGCTCCTCATCCGGCGTGCCGTCGGGAAGGCGGACTTTGGGAGCGTTGGCGGTCAGGTTCGGCTGCGCGGTACCCGTGACGGCGTCGTCGTTCTCGCACAGGATGCCGTCCACGTAGATGCGGCCGCCGGCGATCTCGATGTCCTGGCCGGCGGCCCGGATCTCGAAGTTCTTGAACTCCTCCGGCCGGTGGTGCGGCGCGCCGGAGGGACCGACCACGTCACGGGTGGTGGTCTGATCGTGGTACGCCTGGATGTCTACCTGCTCGTTCCAATCGGCATCCAGTTGGACCCGACCCTGTTGCAACCGCACGCTGCTGTAGCTCTTCTTCGGCTGGAAAGTCAAACGGGTGAAATCGCCATTCATGGAGCCTCCTCTCAGGTCACGAAAAAGATGCCGGCCTCCAGGCCGAAGCGCAGGTACTCGTCCAGGCTGGCGCGCAGGTTCTTGACTCTTTGCGCCTGCTGAAAGAAGTGAAAGGCGCCCATCTCCCCTTCATCCTCGGCTCCGGTGAGGATGGGCGCGGGACAACCTGGCGCCAGCTGGCCATAGGCCGGCCGACCGTAGCGCGTGGAGGTGAAGGCGGGAACCAGCGCCCGCTCGACCTCAACCCGGATGGCATCCCGTTCCTCCGCGGTCAAACTCCTTCTCGCCGCCTCGGCCCGCCGCTCCGCTTCGGTGGTCCTGGCGGCGATCTCCGCGTCCGGCTGGCACCGGTAGCGCTGGGGTGTCCTGGCGCCGGGCGGCACGTAGCTGAAGCGCACGCAGCCGATCTGGCGCCGCTCGGCCATCGGCGGGATGGTGAAGAGGGTCTCCGAAGCCAGGAGCAATTCCTTGACGTGAACGGCGCCGAAGACGGTGGTCTTTTCGAGCGTCGTCGCTGGGCCGGGACGGTGGCCGCCATCGCCGGCGGCGATGGCCGGGCGGTCGCTTTCCAGCGCCAGTTCCCGCAGTGTCGTCGCGTCGGTAGGCGCAGCGGCGAGAATCACCGCTGCGTCGGCGACGCCGGGCAGCACCACCAGCCGGTCGCCGAGGTTGCCGACCAGGGCGGCGCTGAAGGCCTCGGGAGCACCGGAGACGTTGCGGATGGCTGCCTGAAGCTGGTCGCGAGCCTGGGCTATGGTGGCGGGCTCGTCGGTAAAAGTTGCCTGGTGTGAGCCTTCATCCCCGATGGTCACTTGCACGGCCGGTGATGTGGCGCTGAGCCCGGAGAAACCGGCGAGCGATCCGCCGATCAGCGCGTGCACCTGCCGGGCCGACGCACGATCGAGTTTCAGTTGTGCGGCGGTGGCATCCTCCCCGGCGTTCTCTATCGTCACGGTGTCCGGGATGCCTGGCAGCACGACCAGCCGGTTGGCGCCGGGAACGTTGATCACGCGCGCGCGGATGAAGGCCGGACTGTTGTGGGCGGTGCGGATCGCGACCTGGAGCTGGTCGCGAGCCTGAGCCAAGGTGGTGGGCTTCCCCGGCAGGGCCGCCAGGTGTGGGCCGTCCTCCCCGATGGTCACCTGGATGGCCGGCGTGTCGGCGGCGAGATCTATCGTCGCCAGCGCGCCCGAGACCAGGGCCGGCGTCAACCACGCGCGACCGCCCCGCGTGGGCGAGTCTATGATGCTGTCTCGCACCTCCAAACCGGCGATCTCCGCGGGCAGGCGCAGCGGTCCGGTGATGCTCCGGTAGATCTGCAGTCGTAGCTGATTGTTCGCGGCGTGGACGACGACGCTGGGGCGATCCGGCTCCCGCGGCGCACCCCCCTCGTTCAGGCTGTGGCCCGGTACCAGTGTGCAGTGGGCCAGGCGCAGGCTGCCCAGACTGGCCGGCCGGCCCGAGTCGTCGGGTTGGCCCTGGAGGACGTTCAGCGCGCCTTCGATCAACAGACCGTCCAGGATCAACTCGCCGCCGGTGGCCGTGGGCGCAGGCGCTCCGGCCTGCACCGCGAGATCACCGCGCAGGTGCGGGCGGAGATTGGTCGGCGCCAACTGTCCCTCGACCCGGTGCCGCTGGCCGGGTATTTCAGGGTCCGGCGTCTCGGGCCAGTCGGCCGCCACGATCGCCAGCCTGCTGCCGGCCGGGACCGTGATGGTCTGGCCGTTGGTGAGATTCTCCTCGTAGGTCCTGCTGTCCATGACGGCGATGATCCCTACCCTGTCCTCGCCGTCGGATAAGACGGCGTTCCAGGCCTGGACCGCTTCGGCCAGCGTCCCTACCAGCCGTGCGTCACCGGCTGGCGGCTCCCGGGTCACACCCATCTGCCAGATTTCGCGCGCGTCGGTCCGGTCGAACCACTGGGCCACAGACGCCTGGCGGTCGTACGGACCACCGCCCAGGTCGCCACTGAACCCGTAGGCGTAGCTGACCTCCACGGGATCGGGCGTAACCGTCGAGGCGAACGATAACCGTCCGAGCACCGGGTCCACCATCGCCTCGATCTGCTCCTGGTCGTCGGGATCCTCGGGGCGGCGCCACTCTCCGAGATGACAGATGTGGATTCGTTCCGGGGGCAACGGCTCTGCTTCTCCTTTGACGAATACCTCCAGCACCGGGCTGTCGCCAAAGTAGTGTTCCGGTCCGGAGACGCCCTGCCGCAGGCCCTCCAGTTCTTCGTGGAGCGGGAGGCGACGCAGCGGACCGGGAACGTTCTCCTCGCCGGCCAGCTGGGTGATCTCCCGTTCGGTGCGGGGCCGGTTGAAGAGCGGGGCGGCGATACCGAGCGGGTTGAAGGTGTAGCGTCCGTCGGCGGGGTCGGCGACAGGGCGAGGCGTGCCGCGGGTGACGGCGTACGACTGGAGTCGCCACAGGAAGAGCCCGATGTTGAGGATGTTGTACCTGCCGCGGCCGTTGTCGATGTGCCGAACCTCGGCGGTGTGGGTCGCGCGCTCGAACGGTCCGTTGAGCAACTCGAGCCCGTCCATATCGCGTAGATCGACGGTGCACAGGTTTGCAGGTCGCAGGTGGTTGAGATGTTGCGTCGTCGCCAACCGCTCGAAGAACTCGACGGCCTTCGCGGACCAGCCGGTCACGTCGCGGGCGAGTTGCTCCAGCATCGCGGCCGTTCCTTTACGCCGCCGGTACCCTAAAGTGTTCGCGACGAAGGCCCGCTGGCTCAGCGCCCCGTCCTCGATCCGCAGCAGCCCCCGGACGTTCAGTAGATCACCGAGGTAGGGCACGACCCACTCGTCGCAGGTCTCTATAAACCAGTTGTCATAGAGACGGGCAATGTCGCCTTCGACGAGCCGCAGCTCGCTCTCGATCACGGCCACCAGCGCGCGCAGCGGTTCGCCTTCTGCCGCGTCGCGCTGGCGGTAGACGGCGGGGAGCAGCTGATACAGGCGTTCGTCGGTTGTCTCGCTCATGGGGCCATCTCTTTCAGGCTGATCTCCGCAGGGTTGATCAATAACAGCTCGGCGGGCGCGGTGCTCCCGTCCTCGCGCACATAGGCGGATCCCGCCGTCAAGACCGCCACCGGCTGCTCGCTCTCGGGCGGCAAAGGAGGATCGTCGGGTGCCAACCGGTCGAGGTCGACCGCCATCACGCCCTCCACTTCCTGCATGACCTTCATCACCTCGGCAGCCGTCACCGGCTGCCCGAACGCGCGCTCCGCGAACGCGAAAGCGCCGCGCAGGGCTTCCGTCACGCGGGCCAGCACGTCCGCCGATACCAGGCGCGGATCGACCAGGACGCTCGCCTCCATGTGGAAGCGGCGCGGCTCGTAGCTCGCCACCTCCACCGGGTGTACGGGATCGCGTTGAGCGTCGATGGCGCGGACCAGGTTGATGTAGAGTTCCGAGGCGGTCGGCACCTCGGCGCCATCGACGCCGGCGACGGTGATGTGGACCAGCCTGGTCGTCCCCTGCCACAGGGCGACGGCCTGAGCCTTGCCGATGCCCGCGAAGGCGCGGGCGAAGTCCTCGAAGTCCTGCAGGGAGACGATGCGATCGAGCGTGAGCACGGTCAGGGGTGTGTTGGTGCGCGCGTCTTCGAGCGCTTCGGGGTCGGCCGCACCGGTCGTCGGCAGCGGGTTGGTCACGCCGCGGATGCCTAAAGGCCGGATCTGCAGCAGCGTTAGCGTGTCGGCTCCGACGAGCCCGTCGAGACCGATGCCGCTGCGGTAGGTGGCCGTGACGTTCTCGGCCCCGGTTGACGGACGGGCGCCCATCCGACCGTCGCCGAAGATCACCACGGTGCTGCCGTCGGCGTTGATGCGAACTACGTAGCGCTGGCTCTGATCCCCCAGGCCGTACAGGGAGGATGCCTCCTGCCACAGTACTCCGTTGACGCGCACGGCCAGCGTACTCCTGGCGCCGCTGGGTGTCGGCGCGGAGACGTAGGTCAGCGGCGGCCGCTTGAGCGCGAACCGCTGGTTGGCGACGGCGCCGTCGCCGTTGCCCAGTACTTCGTCGGGTACCGTCTCGCCGTGGGTGGCCCGCGCGACGTTGGCGTTAACCGTGACCGTCGCGCGGTCGTAGACGTTCTCCAGCGGGTCACGCAGGATGATGGTCGTGCGGTCCCGGTCCGAGTAGATCGCGTCGGGGCCGTCGTCGATAAATGCCACCTCGCTGACAACCGGGTCGTCCTCGGTCGCCGGCTGCAGTATCAGGTCGTCAGACGCGACTGTTCCGGCGAAGCCGTCCCGATCCAGCAGGTGCCACACCAGGTCGCCATCTTCCAGATCGGGTGACCGGAGCACCTGGAGCGAGTCTCCCGGCTTTAACTCGACGGACTGTCCCGAGCCGTCGGCGGCCTCCAAGGATAGCTCGCCGGCCGTGTCAGCTACCCTGACGCGTATTCGCTTGCCGCTGACGACCAGCGTCCGCCCGCCCGCGAGCCCCGGCACCAACCGGTCGAAACCGATCTTGTCACCCTGGACCGTTGGATCTGGCAGCGGGCGCTCGGCCAGCTCCAACTGCTCGCTCTGGGCGAAGACGACCGTGTCGCGCAGCCCGAACCAGCTCAGGTGTTCGCCGGTATCGAGTTTGACGCGGGTCGTCTTGGCGGTCAGTGTGAAATCGGTGCGCGAGGCGCTCGTTACCTCTTCTGCCCGGTACAACTCGGCGTAACCCGGCCGCTCCAGCACCAGCCAGCTGTCCTTCAGGATCTTGGGATAGACGGCGTCCAGGTCGATCAACCGCTCGTCCGCCCTCTGGATCTCGAAGTCGGGCCACTGCGTACGGCGGCGGTCGGGATGGGCGGGGTCGTAGTCGGGATCGTACGCCTGCTTGACGGAATCCGGCATGGCCAGCCAATCGGGGGCGTTGTGGCCGAAGAGCGCCGCGCGCTGCCGAAAAGCGTATGCCCTCGGATTGTCGGCCGGTGAAACGGTCGGGTTCTCGTGCCCCAGACCCAACTCCCAGGTGACCAGCGTGTACCCTTCCTCACCCTCGGTCTCCGGCGGATGGGTCGTGACCGTTTGCAGGATGCGGAAATCCCAGCGTTCGCCGTACGGGTCCCCTCCGCGCTCGTCGCCGACCAGCAGGATCGCGTCGCCCGGCTGGAGCTGGGTGTTGACGCCTTTGAGGTAGAGTTGCGTTTCGCCCGCATCGATCTCCTGCTCTGTCGTGAGCCGCGGCCGGAGGACGTTCCAATCGGCGCGGGTCTCGATGGCCTCCACCGTTTCGAAGGTTTGGGGTAGCTGATCCTGGCCGGGGATGCTCTGGATCTTGATGCCTTCGGGTACGCTCGCTACGCCGGGCACGCCGGGTGCGTCCTCAACCGTGAAGGCCAGGAAAGTGCTGGCGGCGACGCCCGGATTCAGCTCGTAGCCGATAGCACGCGCGAGTTCCAGCACGGAGCCACGCTCGGTGGCTGTGCGCAAGAATCCTTCGTTGGCGATACGCTCCTGGTAGAAGGTGAGCACGTCGGTTACCGTCGCCCAGGCGTCGAGCAGGGCGATCGCCGGGTCATCACCGGCGCGCGTGCTCAACGCCTTGAGAGGCCGGGGGTTATCGGGATCGTCGGGAGGCACGAACTGGGTCGGCAGGGCGATAAACATCCGGCGCAGGGCGGTGGGGTGGATGGCGATCCTGTAGGCCAGCGTGGGAAGGCCGGGACGATTGTATAGTTCGGGTCGCGGGAGGGCCGCATCACAACAGCCGCAGGCGTCGAGACGCGGCGTGAAGGTCCCGGGCCTGTCGATAAACGCGCTCATAACCCACCCTGCATGATGAACTCGATCTTGCCGTTTTCCGGACTACTCGGGTCGTTATCCAGACGGGCGATCTCCAGACGGTCGAAGGAGATCCTACCCTCCGCCATTTCGTCGCGGGGGCGCTGTCCCCAACGCTGGAAACGCTCGACGTCGACCCAGGTGACGCCGGACACCCGCATCGCGGCGGCCACTATCTGGCTGAGGTAGACCGGCTGACCGAAGGTGAAGTTGTCCGGGTGGAAGAAGCCACGTTCGCCGCCGGGTTGGTCGCTGTTGCCAAATTTTTCGAGCAGCGTCTGTTTGACGTTGCCACGGAAGTATCCCGGCGCCACGCAGACGGTCAGGACGATGTCGAGGGATACGAATTGCGGGGCCTCTATCTCCAGGTCGTAGCCCGCCAGGCGAAAGCGCTCCAGATGCCGGCGCAAGCCGTCCTCGAAGACCGGATCGACCGGCAGGCCGCGCGTGCGGTCGATGGTCACGAACATGGTGTACCAGCTTCCGGTCCAGCGCCGGGTGGCTGCAGCCTTCTGGACCTCCGGGTGTCGCTCGGCCGCGGTGGCGTAATCCGCTTCGGTCACGGCACGTTCCTGGGTGCGGAAGGCCTGTGGCGCGTAGAGACGCACCTGTTCGAGGGGTTCCGGGTCGACGCCGCCTCCGGCGGGCAGCGGGTTAGACACTTTGCTGATGCCCTCCACGTCCGTGACCGCGTGGGCGATCGCGTCCGCGCCGACGTTACCGCTCTGCCCGTTGCCGACGCGGTAGGTGGCTCGCAGGGCGCCCGTCGGCGCCCGACCCAATGGCGGGGTGCCGAAACGTAGGAAGGCGCGCCCATCGTCCTCGGTCTCGACCACGAACTCGGTGGCGAAGCGGTCGCTGCCCAGCAGGTCGCGCTGCGGCCGCCACGGCTGGCTCTCGTTGCCGGCCTCCAGCAGCTCGGCCGCCGGCCGTACCGCGCGCATCTCCCAGCGCAGCGCGTCGGCTGCCGGGGCCTGGGGATCGAATGGCACCAGGTCGTTCTTCTGGTCGTATACGGATCCTTGCTGGGTGACCGGCCCCAGGTCCAGGGCCGGGCGGTACAAGCCGGTGCTTGGGATCGGGGACAGGTCTTCGACCTCCGTGCGTCCGTGATCGGCGAGGATGACGTTCCCGCGTGCCACGCTCACGTCCTCGATCAGCTTGCCCCCGACGACCGTGGAGAGACATAGCGGGAAGGGCAAAGCGTCCTCGGGGGCCCAGGCGATTTCGACCACGCGCATCTTCTGCGCAGAATTCTCCTCCTCCTCGAAGAGCCGATCTTCGTCGAATCGCACCTCGGTCAGGCGCACGACGTGGCGATGCTCCGGATCGGCGTCTCTCTCCTCGCCGCTCGCCGGTCCCTTGATTTCCTCGAAGATCAACACGTCGCCGGGGGCCAGATGTTCGACCAAGCCTTCCTCATTCTGCCTCCGCAGGGTGGCGCGGGTGGCGCCCGCGGGCAGGCAGCACTCCTGGTCGCCCCAGGTGTAGAACCGGATCTCGTTGTGCGCCTGATACAGGATCAGGTCGTGCAGCGGCTCGAACACCTGGAGCCGGTAGAGTTCCACGACCTCTTCGAAAGCGACCTCCGGCACCACGGTCTCCTCCAGGCAGCGCGTGAGAAATCGTGTCCGGTGCCCGGTGAGTGCGTCCTCCCTCTTCAGGAGCACCCCGTCGGGATCGCTCTCCGCCTGCACCTGCACCCAGGCGCGGGCGTTGCACCCGTCGTGCATCGGGTAGTCGAGCAGCCGCGCGTGGCGGCGCACCGAGACCCGCTTGCGCGCCGTGCCCAGATAGGCTTCGGTCGCCACGGCGTCCTGGTAATAGCTGAGCCCATCGGCGGCGTAGGCCAGGGTCTCGACCA
>WUUC01200947.1_pt1 | contig 10903 bp, 1 predicted proteins | sample 6278441 | NCBI WGS metagenome assembly WUUC01 (sample SAMN13675441, study PRJNA597444) | soil metagenome | isolation source: soil | place: USA: Washington | collected 2017-10 | reverse complement strand
CGTTGGCGATCGGGGTGTCGGCGGCGGGGGTGTTCGGCACGCCGGTGCTGTCGGCGGGTGTGGTGGGTGCGCCGGATCTGTTCACGCCGGGTATGGCCGGGTTCCTGGTCGGGTTGGCCACGGTGGGTCCGTGGTGGGGGTATCTGGAGCGGCGTTGGTTGGCGGTGGCGTCGCTCGGGTTGACCGGTGTCGGGTTCGGGATGTTCGGCCTGTCCGGGATGGTGCCCGGTTTCGCGGTGGTGGCCGCGGTGCTGCTGGGGTTCGCCGGCGCGGGTTACGTGTCGGTGCAGGCCAGGGCGAGTGAGTGGATCACCGACACGACCGAGGCTCGGCGGGGCAACGGGGATGCGCGGGACCCGGCGCGGCTGTCCGGGGGTGTGGTCGCGCTGATGACATTGGGTTTCGCGACCGCCAGCTCGTTGATCTTCGTGGTGTTGAAGCCGTTGTTGGCGGTGTCGCCGGTGGTGGCGGCGCTGCCCGGAGTGGCGTTGTCGGCGGCGGCGGTGGCCGCGTTGTGGGTGACGATGCCCGCGGAGCTCCCGAATCGGAAGAAGTCCACGATCACGCGGTCGAAGAACCTCGCGCTGACGGTGCTGGCCACGACGGGGATGAAGGCCTGGGAGGCGCTGAAGAAGTTGCGCAACCCGTTGGTGCTGTTGACCACGGTGGTGATGGGGGCGGCGAACCTGGTGTCGGGGGCGTGGGATGCCTTCTGGCGCAAGGGGTACGCCGAGAACTCCGGCGGCGGCCTCTGGGAGTTGGTGCTCAACTTCGGCCTGGTCGGTAGCGCCGTGTTGCTGGTCGGGTTGGTGTTGCCCGCTGAGCTGGGTCGTTCTCGGGGTCGTGGGCCCGCCACCGGGGAGAAGAAGAGCCTGCTCACCGACCGGCCCGCGGTGTTCCTGCTGGTGATGGCCGGCGCGCTCTCGGGTGGGGCCGTCGCTGCGTTGGTGACCGCGTTGACCGGTAACCCGTTGCTCGGCATCGGGATCGGGGTCTTCAGCAACGCGATGAGCGTGACCGGGATGGGTTTGGGGGTCAACGCGATCCTCAAGCGGTATCTGCCCGAGGAGGAGCGCGCCTCCGCGCTGACCGTGGTCAGTCTGGTCCGGGCGGTGGCCAACATCGGTGGTTCGTTGCTGGGGGGGATGGTGTTCGCTGGTTCGACGCCTCTGCCCACCGGCTGGACCGGTGTGGTGGTGCAGAACCTCGTCCCCGGCCTGCTCGCCTTCGGCGCGGCGATCCTGCTGTGGCGGCACGTGTCCACCCTCGAGACCACGTCCTCTGCTCAGACCTCGTCGACCCGGGCCACCACCGGTGTGGTCGACGCGATCGAACCGACAGCGGGGATCGAGGTGACCGAAGCCATCCAGGCCACCGAGCAGACCCCGCCCGGGACACGATCGCGACTCGCAGCATGGCTGGCAGCGCGGTTGGGTCCGTTCTCCTGGGCCCGCGGGCTCGGCTATGTCGGGTCCGGGGTGGTGACGGCGTTGGTGCTGTTCTCCGGGCCTTTCGGGGTGCTGGTGGCAGTGGCGGCCGGGGTGGTCAGCCCGGTGCTGCTGATGCTGATGCACCACGTGTGGACCCACGGGCCGCCGTGGGTGCCTCGGGTGGTCAAGGCGCTCGTGGTGGTCGGGGTGATCCTCGCGGTCCTGACCCTGGCGGCCGGCTCCGCCGCATCGGCCGACACCGGGACACCCGGCGGGCCGAACGGCCACGGCTCCGACGGGATGGCGACGGCCGTCGTCCCCGTGCCGCTGGGACCCGCCCTGGTCGCCGCCGCGCTCACCACGCTCACCGTGGTCGCCGGCGTCGCGATCGCGCTCGGTGTCGTCAGGCTCGCCGACCGGTACCTGACCCGCCCGTGGCAGGTGGCGGCGCGGACCTGGCTCGTGCTGACCGTCGCGCTCGTGCTGCTGGCCGTCCTCCCCGGCGTCGTGTCCTCCGGCGTCGCGGCCGCCGGCGTCACGGCCGCGGCAGTGGTCGTGCTCGTCCGCGGCTTCGTCCACGGGGGGCTTCGGGCGGACGTCGACGCGTTGATCGCAGCGGTTCGGCGTGAGATCGCGACGGTGCGCACGTGGAAGGTCACCGCCCACGGGACCGGGCCGGGGGTGTTCGGCTCGCTCAAGGAGGTGCCGGCCTACCGCAATTACGCGATCGGGTACTTCGTCGCGCTCGTCGGCATCGGGGCACGGGTGGGGGCGCAGGCCTGGCTGATCCTGGAGCTGACCGGCGAGGCGGCGTGGGCGGTGGCCCTGGTGGGAGCGGTCCAGTTCGCCCCCACGATCCCGCTGTCGCTGTGGGCCGGGTTGCTCGCCGACCGTTTCGACAAGCGCCGGATCCTGCTCGTGACCCAGCTCGTGTCGGTGGCGGCGACGGCGGCGCTGGCCGTGCTGGTGCTGTCCGGCAGCGTCCAGCTGTGGCAGATCGTGCTGGTCACGCTGGTGGTCGGGGTGACGGCCACGCTGGAGAACCCGGCACGGGAGACGATCGTGGCGGAGATCGTCGGGGAGCAGCGCCAGAACAACGCGTTCGCGCTGAACACGACGATCAGCAATGCCGCCCGCGTGCTCGGCCCGGTGCTGGGTGGGTGGATGGTCGCGGCTGGCGGTGCCGGCTGGGGCTACGCGCTGAGCGTGGTCGCGTCGGCGGTGGCGGTCATCGGCCTGCTGAAGATGGACCCGAGCACGTTCCACCGGTCGCAGCCGGTGTCGCGTGAACGTGGTCAGGTGCGCGCGGGCCTGCGGTACGTGCGTCAGCACTCGGAACTGAGCCGGGCGTTGGCGCTGGTGCTGCTGGTACCGCTGCTGGGGAACACCTTCTACCTGACGTTGCCACTGCTGGCCGCCACCGTGTTCGACGTCGGACCGGCCGGTCTCGGGCTGCTGACCGCGGCGCTCGCGGTGGGACAGATCCGGGGCTCCATGACGGCGGCGCGGCGAACGGGCGACACGCCTCCGGGCGCGGGGATGCTCGTCCGGGCCGCCGTCGTGATGGGGGCGCTGCAGGGCGTGGTCGCGGTGCTGTCCTACTTCTCCGGCGTGTTCTGGGTGGCCCTCGTCGGGTTGGTCCCCACCGGGTACGCGGTGGGGCTGTTCCTGTCCTCGGCGAGTCAACGGGTGTTCGGGCTGGTCGAGCACAAGGAGATGCGGGGACGGGTCAGGGGGCTGTACAACCTGCTGCTGTTCGGCCCGGGCCCCGTGGCGGCGCTGCTGGTCGGGGTGATCGGTGAGCTGGCCGGAACCTGGGTCGCCATGTCCGTCGCCGGCGTGTTCACCGTGGGGACGGCGCTGGCCGTGCACTGGTGGCGGGCGAGCTGGTCGTCCCGGGCACAGGTCGTCGCCACCGCGATCGCGCACCCGGGTCGGGTCGTGGCCGCTGCGGTGGCGCGCAGCGGCGGGCGGTCGCAGTCCAAGGTCACGGTGGTGCTGCTGGCCACGGTGGTGTTCGTGCTGGTCGGTTCCCCGGTCGCGACGGCGGTCGTCGCCCTGGCCCTGATCCTGGGAACCCACCTGTGGGCGCGGGGGCCGCCGCTGCTGCGGGTGCTGGGAGCCGCGCTGGTGCTCGGCGCGGTGGTGACGCTCGGCCGGGTGGCGGTCGGCGGCTCGTGGGCGTGGGCCGGTCCTGCGGTCGGTGGCGATCACGGCTCGGCCTGGCCCGGATGGGCGTTCCTGGTCGGAAGCGCTGCCGCTGCGGCGGTCTGGTTCGGGGTCACGGCATTCCAGGCTGAGCGTCGACGCGCCCAGTGGCTGCGCGCCGCGGCGGCGTTGTGGCTGGGCCACAGTCCCTCGGTGTGGGTACGTATCGGGTTCCTGGCCGGTGCGCTGTGGCTGTTGCGTTGCGATGAGTGCGCCGCGGGCATGGCGATGGCGTTGCCGCCGCTGGGTGGCGGCAAGGGTGGCGCCGGGCGGGCGGCGGAGGAGCCCTTGGTGCTGTTCGAGTTGGGCACGAACCGCAGCGAGATCCAGCAGTTGACCCGGCGGAAGCTGCTCTGGAACGGCTTCATGCGCGCGGCGAGGAGATACGAAGCGCGTCGGGATGCGGCCGAGGAATGGCCGGCGCTGGTCGATCTGAGGGCCCGGTTGGAATTCGCTCTCGCCGCCGCACGTGCCAGGCGGGATCAGCCGGGAAGCGGCGTCGTCGCACCGACGGTGAGTGCGAACAACAGTCTATGGCGGGCGTTGCACGCGGTCGCGGCGGCCGGCCCGGTGGTGACGCTGCCGCGGGTGGCAGGCGTCTTGAACCAGCCCAAGGACCGGGTTGCGGCGCGGCTGAGGATGCTCGAGGAGCTCGGGCTGGTGCGGTTGGCGCTGACACCGAAACCGATCGTCGCGCAGATCACCGAGCTGGGCACAGCGGCGCTGGTCGACCCGCCCGCGGAACTCCTGGTGGCCGAACGACTCGACGACCAGGAACGAGCCGTGCTGCGCCAACGCATCGCCGCCATCGCCGCGCGAACCCGACCCACCCGCACCCATGTCGGCCCGGACCTGCGGTTGCGGCGCGAGCAACGCTCCAGCCGGACCAGCCCCAACCCCGCGCCGGGAGCCGGCACGGACGACCGGCCTGGTGGGCCGTTGGGGTTGCTCAGCGAGGAGGAGGTCGAGCTCGCGCAGCAGGCGTTCACCACTGTCCGGGCGGCTTCGGTGGGTGTCCCAGAGGACACGGTGCACTCGGTGCGCATCCGCGGTCCGCCGCCTGGCCTGCCGGCTGAGGAGCCGTTCAGCCCCACTCCGGAGGCGGTGGCCGACGCGCTGCGAGAGCTCGAGGCCTCGCCGCAGCAGGTGGCGCGGATCCTCGGCGCGTGGGCGTTCACCTGGCGTGACCCGGACGGCACGGTCGTGATCGTCGTGTTCGAGCACCGTCGGGTGGTGCTGCAGCGGATCGGCCTGTGGGAGGAGGTACTCGAGCACGAGCGCCGCCACGTCAACGGCGGGTTCGCCAGCCAGGAGGAGCACGACACCCATGTCCGGGACCTGACCGGCCGGATCGACGACGCCCTCGCGGCCGCGCGCGGCGTGGCGGAACCCGGGCAGGTCGCTGGCCCGGCGCGACCCGGTCCGCCGGGTGTGGCGTCACCGATCGCGCCGCGTGGCCCGCCAGCCGAGCTGCTGGAGAGGCTCCAGTCCACGGACGGTCCTGGTCCGGAGTTCTGGGAGCACGCCGGGCTGGTGCTCGAGCTGATCGTCCGAGGCAGCGTCGGCCGGACCGGGGATCCCAGTGGGACCGCTCTGCGGCGTGTCACCGAGACGCTCCTGGCGGGAGGGCTTCAGGGTGGTCGCGAGCTGGTCGATGATTATCTGGCTTGGATCGAGCAGCGTCTGGGGTCGCCGGCGTGGCTGGCGGCGTGGTGGCCGACGGCGACGTTGCCGGGCCGGATCGCTCTCGGGATCCTGGTGGCGCTCGTCGGGGCTCCGGGGTGGTTGCGCGAGCTGCCCAGCAAGCGGCGTGAGCCGCGGGACGTCACGCGGTTGGTGCGGCTGTGGACCGATGAGGCCCTCGTCGAGCACGCGATCGCGCTGAGGGACGTCTTTTCCTCCGCATCGGTGTCCGGGGGCTCGTCCAGGAGCGAGGTCTACGGGTCGTGGCTGGGCCTGGTCCATGCCGCGGTGGTCGTCGCGACCCATGCGGATCAGCAGTACTCGGCGCGCGTTCTCGATGTGCTGCGTACGGTGCCGGCTGCCATCTCCGCAGCCGGACCGCAGGGCAACGTGGTGGCTCTGCTCGCCGATGCGGCCGCAGTCGTCCGGATGGTGGGAACGGGCGGCGAGGCCCCGTCGATGCGGGTCTGGACGGGCCCGGCACCCTGCCTCTCGGCCGACTGGTCAGGCACGGTGACCCTGTACCACGGCACCACCGATGCCGGTGCGGCAAGCATCCGCAGCACGGGGATCCAGCTCTCCGCGCAGCGTGATCGCACCGATTTCGGAACCGGCTTCTACACCACCCGCGATCAGCGCGACGCGCAGCGAATGGCGCGGAAGCGGGTCCAGACCCACGGGGGAGTGCCGGTCGTCCTGCGCTTCGACGTCCCCGTCGAGGTGTTGTACGAGATGTCCGGGATGACGTTCCCCGGCCCGACCCGGGAGTACCGGGACTTCGTCCGGCTGATGCGGACCAAGGGCCTTCGACACACCTTCGACTGGGTGCGTGGACCGGTGCTGTACAACGTCAGCGATTTCCTGGCCGGCGGCGAGGCCCACGCAGCCGGGGAGCAGGTCTCCTTCCACACAGCGCGAGCGGCGCAGCTCCTGACGGCGCACCTGGTCGAGGAGCGCACCGTGCGATCCGCTGGCCGCAACCGGTTCGTCTGTCCGTGCGGCGAGAGCCACTGGGGCGTCCACGGCGCCGCGGGCCTGCTGCTCTGGTACCGCGACGCCGCCGGGAGGGACTGGTTCCTGCTGCAGCAGCGTTCCCGCAGCGACTACGCGGGCACCTGGGGTCTCCTCGGCGGCGCCCGGGAGCCGGCCGAGACAGCGGAGCAGACAGCGACCCGGGAGGCCCGGGAGGAGGGCGGCCTCGACCCGGCCGCGTACACGGTCCTCGGCTCCTTCCTGGACGACCACGGCGGCTGGGGATTCACCACGGTCCTCGCCGCCGCCCGCTCTCGCGACCTCGCCCATCGCCTGAACCGGGAGACCCACCGGCTCGAATGGATCCCCCGCGACCAGGTCCACACCCTCGACCTGCATCCCGGCCTGGCCGAAACCTGGAACGACCTGATGCGGACGCTCCTCGAGGAACCGGAGAACGACGCCACCCCGACGCAGCAGCCCGGATCGGCGACCGCGCGATCCCCGCCGGAGGAGGACAACCGCGGTGGGCGGGCGAACCTGCCCGCGACGGTCACCCTGCTGGCGCTGGCCGCCACCCTCGCCCCGCTGGCGCCCACACCGGTGACCACCGCGATCACTGTGGCCGCCGGCGTCACGATCGTGATCGCGTTCGGTGTCATCGGGAAGTGGCTGGCGCGGCCGCTCGCCGCGGTGCTGAACCGGGTGATGCGCGGGGTGCGTGATCTCGTCCGGTACCTGATCGATCGAATCGTCGCCGGTGGGGCGCTGTCGGTGTCGCTGTGGCACCACGTCCAGGCGCCCGCTCCGCCGCGAGCCCGCAACGTCGTGATCACGGTTGCGTCGGTGGTCGCGCTGGTGCCGGCACTGCTGGTGCTGGCTGTGGGATCTGCCGCCGCCACCCCGGTGGACGGCGCGGTCGGCGGCGGGGACGCGGCGCCGGTAGTCGTCGGGTCGCCGCTGGAGCCGGTGGTGATCGTGCTCGCGCCGCTCGCGGCAGCCGGGGCAGCCGCGATGGCCGCCGGTCGCCGGCTGCGGCACGACGGCGCGCACTCCTGGGGGTCGCGCCTGCAGCGGGTGGGAGCCGCCGTCGTCGGTGGTGCCGTGCTCGCGGCGCTCGAGCTGGGGAGCAAGGCGGTGGCGCTGGCCCATCTGCCGGCCGCGGCGGTGGTGGCGCACGTGCGGGCTCCGCTGGTCAGCTCGGCGGTCGAAGCGGTTGTCGTGCTCGTCGTCGTGGTAGCGGCTGCTGTCGTCGCGCAGTCGAGGTGGGCGCTTCTCGGATGGGCCGCGGTGCTCGGGGGCGGGTTGGGCAACGTCCTGGACCTGTGGGGTGGCGGCGGCGCGGTTGACTTCATCCCGATCGGGTTGGGGCAGGCCAACGTCGCCGATGTGCTGCTCCTGACCGGCGGGATCATCCTGGTCGGAACGGCCGCGGCGGCGAGCGCGCGGCTGCAGCAGACCCAGGATCGCTCCACGCGCGTGACCGGTGCGGCGCTCCGCCCGATCGGGCGCGGGCTGGTGTCCGGCGTCCTCACGCTGCTCGTGGCCAGACTGCTGCTCGGAGCCGGTGATCTGGGGGCCGACCGGCACACCCTCGATTGGCGGATCGCGGAAACCGGGATCTTCTTCCTGCTGCTCGCCCCGGTGCTGACCACGGCCGCGGTCGTGGCGGGTCTCGTCGCGTCGGTGCGCGCCCACCGCGCCGGCGCTCGTGGTGACGAGCCCGGCGCACGGGCGCTGCGGAGAGGACGCGACGTGCCCGGTGAGCAGGACCGCCGGCCGGCCGGCGGTCCTGCATCGGCGACCGCCCTCGGCCTGGTCGCCGGGCTCGATCCGGGGATGCCGAGCGGGCTCGCCGACACCGCGTCCTCCGTGTCCACCGCTGCGTCCACCGCCGTCGATCGGCCGACGGTGCTGGCGGTGGTGATCGTGGTGGTGGTCGTGGTGGTGGTCGTGGTCGTCCGGGTGCTGCGAGCGGTGGGTCGGGCCGTGGAGCGGTTCCGAGCGTGGTGGGACGCCCTGGTCGCGAGGCTGGTGCGGGTCGCGGGAAAGCTGTTGGTCGGCGTCGCGGTCGGCGCCGTGGCGTCGGGTCTGGGCGGGTCGACCGCGGTCGGGGTGCTGGTCCTGATCGGTGGGGTGGCCATCGCGGTGGGGCACCACGCGGTGCGGTTCGTCGTCGACCGGTACGGCATCGGGGCGGGGGAGTCCTGGGCCGCGCGCGGGCCCCCGGTGCGGTTGGTCGGGCTCGGGATCACCCTCGGCTCCTTCTGGTGGCTGCGGTGCCCCGGGTGCGGGGAGGCGGCGGCGGACACGGGGCAGGCGCCGAGCGCAGCCGGGGGCGGGACGGGCTCGGCGACGCTGCTGGTGGCGGGCCTCGTGGTTGCCGGGGTAGTGGCCGGGGTGGTGGCGCTGGCGCCGCTCGTTCGGGTCGGTCGGGTGGCGCTGCAGAACCTCTGGCAGGCCGGCGGGATCGGTCGCCGGCTCCGCGTGGCCGGGGGTCGGCTCGGGCGATCGGGGACGGTCTCCTGGCTGGTGTTGCTCGCCGCCGCGGTCATCGGGTTCGAGCTGGCCGTGGCCGGTGGGGGGCTTCCCGTCGTGCTGGTCGGCGGCCTCGCCGCGGGGCTGGCCTGGGTGCTGCGCCGCGACGTGCCGCCGGGGTTGCTGCAGCTCGCCTGGGCCTGGTCGATCCGGGGGCCGCCTTGGTTCCGTCGGCTGCTCGTGCGCCTGGACGGGGTGCTGCTGTGGGCTGTCACCCCGAAGGGCCGGTGGGTGCTGCAGGTCGTGTTCCGGGGCGCGACCGGTCTCGCCCTCGGCGCCGTGCTCTGGCAGCAACACCACGATCCGGGGCTGACCGCAGCCACGGCCGCATTCGGTCCCTGGTTCGCCTCGCCGGGTTCCGGAGGCGAGGGTGAGCGGGACGAGGGCGGGCCGCAGCGGCGTACCCGGCTGGAGGAGTGGGACCCCGACCTCCTGCAGGCGCTCGCCGCCGGTCCCGTGGAGGAGGCGCTGCTGGCGGCGCTGGACGCCCAGGGTATGGGCGGCTCGCCGATGCCGGTGGCCGCGGCCCGCTGGCGCGAGCTGCTCGCTGCCGGGCATCGACCGATGTACCGGGGGTTTCGCGGAGAGCAGGCCGAGGAGGAGGCCGAGCATTTCCGCAGCGGCGAGCACCCCGTCCTTGGGCTCGCGGCGAACATGACGGGTACGGGCAGCAACTTCAGCACCGACCCGGCCACGGCGAGCTGGTACGCGCGGATCGTGTCGCTGCCCAACCCGTTCCGGCCGATGCGCCGACAGCCGCCGGCCGAGGTCGTGCTGATCGGCTACCTGCACCGCGACGCGGTGGTCCGGGTCTTCAGCGAGGCCTACCAGCGGCAGCAGTCGGACGTGGCTGCGGCGCGGCGCCGCGGTGAGCACCGACTGGCCGAGTTGCTCGCCGATCTCGGCGTGTGGGCGGCGCTCAACGGGATCGACGCGGTGTACCAGGAGTCGGGCCGCTTCGACCGCCAGTACCTGGTGCTCAACCGCGGAGCGGTGCTGGTCGAGACCACCGAGAGCATGGCCGCGCTCGCGGGCGAGGAACGTGACTGGTCCGGCGACAGGCGGGTGGACTGCGAGTGCGGGGACGAGCACTTCGGCGCCTACGGCGGTGCGGGTCTGCTGGTGATCCACCGCGCCGCGGACGGGACGGTGTGGCTGCTGCTGCAGCGCCGTTCGAGCGCGAACCAGCACGCCGGGACGTTGGGACCGCTCGGTGGCGCGCGCTGGCTGCGGGAGCCCGCGATACGCACCGCGATGCGCGAGGCCTGGGAGGAAGCCGGGCTGGACCCGTCGACCTACGCCGTGCGCGGTGTACACGTCGACGACCACGGCAACTGGTCGTACACGACGGTGCTCGCCGAAACCGACTCCCTGATCACTCCCCAGGCCCTGAGCCCCGAGAGCGCCGAGGTCACCTGGGTGCGCATCGACGATCTGGCCGGCCTACCGCTGCACCCCGGATTCGTCGCCAGCTGGCCGGGGGTGTCCGCCACGCTCCTCGGCCGCACCGACGCCCGCACCCACGTCATCGGCCGGGGCGCCCGGCAACGCCGGTGACCCGGCCCGGTCACGCGCGCCCGTCCCGCCTGGAGAGTCGGCGGACGAGCCGTGAGCTGAAGGCGCTGCTCTCCGGCGCTGCGCCCCTCTTCGACGCCGTGCTCGAGGAAGCCACGGAGCGACGACAACGACCCGTGGATCTGGTGCTCCTGGAGCCGGCGGAGTTCGCGCTGCTCACGGCACGGAGGTGGCTCGACGCCTCGGGCAGCCCGGAAGAGGTCGACCCGCAGCAGCGGGTCGTCGCCCTGGAGTGGGTCCTGTCAACGCTGGTCGTCCGGCGACCTCGGGGGCCGGTGAACCCGGAGTTCTGGGCCGCCGCGCGGCAGGTGCTCCTGTGGCACACGGCGTTGCAGTGGCTGTTCGGAAACGCGCCTCCTTGAGCCTGTCGTCGCCGGTCATCAGGGCAGCTGGTCGATCTCGATCCCGGGCGGCCGGACGCCCGTGTAGCGGGAGGCGTCGGCGGTGATCAGCGGGTATCCGCGATCGTGGGCGCACAGCAGGGCGTGGGCGTCGAG
>WUUC01149427.1_pt1 | contig 10903 bp, 7 predicted proteins | sample 6278441 | NCBI WGS metagenome assembly WUUC01 (sample SAMN13675441, study PRJNA597444) | soil metagenome | isolation source: soil | place: USA: Washington | collected 2017-10 | reverse complement strand
GCCAGTTGCGCCAGGCGATTGCCTCCTCCGTATAGCCGTTGATGGTCAGCGCGTAAAGCGTGTAGGTGGCGTCGCGCAGCCAGCAGTAGCGGTAGTCCCAGTTCCGCACGCCGCCAATCCGCTCGGGCACCGACGTGGTCGGAGCGGCGACAATGCCGCCGGTGGGCGCGTACGTAAGCGCTTTGAGTGTGATGAGGGATCGTACGACCTGATCCCGCCACCGGCCGGCGTAGCTGCAGTGCGCGACCCACTCGCGCCACCAGGTCGTCGTCTCCTCGAGCGCGCTCAGGGCATCGCCGGGGTTCGGCGCCGCGAGGTGAGAAGGATGCCATACCAGCACGAACGCAACCTGCTCGCCGGCGCGGACCGTAAAGTTGGAGCGGGTGGTGAGATCCTGTCCGAACGTCGGCACGTCGGTCCACAGAGCGAGGCCATCGGGACCGGCAATCGCCTGCAGGTATCCATCGAGCCGCCTCACCCACGGCACGACCCGGCCGTAGTCGAACCGCATGATCAGTTCCATCCGCATCGCAACCGCCCCGCTCACGCCTTCAACCACGCGGACGAGATCCGGCTCGCCGTGCCGGGGCGTCATGAAATCGACGAGCCGGACCGCCCCGCCGTCGGTTTCGAATTCGGTTTCGAGAATGAGGGTATCTGGACGATAGCGCCTGCGCACGGCGCGCGCGTCAGCCTCGGGCGCCAGCAGCCATCGCCCGTGATCGGACGTGCCCAGCAGCGCCGCGAAACAGGCGCCCGAGTCGAACCGGGGTAAGCACAACCAGTCGATGGAGCCGTCGACGCCGACGAGCGCGGCGGTGTGGGTGTCGCCGATCAGGGCGTAGTCTTCGACGCGCAGCGCCATTTGTCCATCCGTTGTTCCGCAATTCGTCCGCGCCGTGATAAACAATGGCCATGCTGTCGCGACTTCGGCCCTACGCTTACGCCGCCCTTCGCATCGTGGCCGGATTTCTCTTCGTCTTCCACGGCCTCCAGAAGCTCTTTGGCTGGTTCGGCGGACAACAAGTGCCGATTGCCTCGCTGTTCGGCGCCGCCGGCATCATCGAGGCGGTCGCCGGAACCCTGATCGCCGTCGGCCTGTGGACGCAGCCCACCGCATTTCTGGCCAGCGGCGAGATGGCCGTCGCCTATTTCATGGCACATCAGCCGAAGGGCACCTGGCCGATCGAGAACCAGGGAGAGCTGGCGGCGCTCTACTGCTTCATCTTCCTCTACATCGCTGCGTCCGGCGCGGGGCCGCTCAGCATCGACTCGCTTCGCGGCCGGGGCCGACGCCGGTTCTGAGGGCGATTCCGTAGATATCGCCACGGCGCGCGACTCGAACCGCCGAGGTGGTCGGCTATAATCCGCGCTCCATGATGTCCACGGCCGATCCGCTCAACCTGTCCGACTTCGAGGCGCTCGCCCGCGAGCGTATGGAGCCGGCGGCCTTCGACTATTATGCCGGCGCCGCGGGCGACGAGCAGACGCTTGCCGAAAACCGCCGGGCGTTTTCGCGCCTCGTGTTTCGGCCGCGTGTACTCGTTGACGTCACGTCCGTGCACCTGAATACCACCGTCATCGGCGCTCCTCTGAGCTTTCCGGTGATGCTGGCGCCGACGGCGTTCAACCGCCTCGGACACGCCGACGGCGAGCGCGCCGCCGCACGCGCCGCAGGTGCGGCGGGCACCGTGATGGTGGTGAGCACGATGGCCTCCTCCTCTCTCGAAGAGGTCGCGCAGGCCGCCACGGGTCCGCTGTGGTTCCAGTTGTATGTCTACAAGGAGCGCGAGGTCACGCGCGAGTTCGTCCAGCGGGCCGAAGCGAGCGGCTATCAGGCGCTGGTGCTCACGGTAGACACTCCGCGCCTCGGCCGCCGCGAACGCGACGCGCGCAATCGCTTCACTCTGCCGCCCGGCATTACGGTCCGCAATCTCGAGGTGGCGGGACGCCGCGATGCGGCGCGGTGGAGCGACTCCTCCAGCTTCTTCGAATACGCGCACGATCTGCTCGATCCGTCGGTCACGTGGGAGGCGCTCGAGTGGCTCCGCTCGATCACCACGCTGCCTGTTCTCCTGAAGGGCGTGTTGACGGCCGACGACGCCGAGCGCGCCGTGGAGTCGGGAATGGCGGGCGTCATCGTCTCCAATCACGGCGGTCGTCAGCTCGATGGCGCGATCGCGACCATCGACGCGCTTCCGGAGATTGCCGATCGCGTCGCCGGGCGGATTCCGCTGCTGCTCGACGGGGGCGTGCGGCGAGGGACGGATGTCCTGAAGGCGCTGGCGCTCGGCGCGCGCGCGGTGCTCATCGGCCGACCCTATCTGTGGGGTCTTGCAGCGGCCGGGGAGAGCGGCGTCCTTCGCGTGCTGGAAATCCTGCGTGGCGAACTGGAGCTCGCGATGGCGCTCGCCGGATGTCCGACGCTGGAGGAGGCGACCAGGTCGCTCGTTGCGCAGAGTCGCCAGTGAATAGGACGGCAGATCACAACGATCAACGCAGAGTGCGCTGAGCTCGCAGAGATCACAAAAGGGAAGAACCTCTGTGTGCTCTGCGGCCTCTGCGTTGTACGTCCTATGGGCCGTGCCGATTCGAAGTCGATCAGTCGCTGGTGGGGCGGGTTACGTCTCAGGGAGGCCGTTCATGCCGTGGATTCAGGTGTACGACCCGCTCGGAAACGCGTGGCTCAGCACGCTCGCCGCGGCGCTGCCGATCGTGCTGCTGCTCGTCGCGCTCGGCGTGCTCGAATGGCGCGCGCACATCGCGGCGCTCGCCGGGCTCGTCGCGGCACTCGCCGTTTCAGTGATCGTGTACGGGATGCCAATATCCAGCGCCGCCGCCACCGCGGTGTACGGCGCCGCCTACGGGCTGCTGCCCATCGGCTGGATCATCGTCAACGCGGTGTTCCTGTACAACCTCACCGTCCAGACCGGCCAGTTCGAGATCGTGAAGTCGTCGGTCGCCCGCCTCTCGGCGGATCGACGAATTCAGGCGCTCCTCATCGCGTTTTCCTTCGGCGCGTTCATCGAAGGCGCGGCCGGGTTCGGCACGCCGGTGGCGATCTGCTCCGCGCTGCTGATGGGTCTCGGATTCACGCCGCTGTACGCCGCGGGGCTCGCCCTCATCGCGAACACGGCGCCAGTGGCGTTCGGCGCGATCGGCACGCCCATCCTCACGCTCGCCGCGGTCACCGGCATCCCGGCGATGACCTTGAGCGCGATGGCCGGCAGGCAGCTGCCCTTCGTCTCTCTCATTGTCCCTGCCTGGCTCGTGATCACGATGAGCGGCTGGCGGGGCTTCGTGGGAGTCTGGCCAGCCGTGCTCGTGTGCGGCGGCGTTTTCGCGGTCGTGCAGTTCTGGTGGAGCAACTACGTGGGCCCGGAGCTCGTCGACATCGTCGGGGGACTGGCGTCGCTGGGGGCGCTCGCGTGGTTGTGCCGGTTGTGGAAGCCGCGAGAGACCTGGTACTTCAAGGACGAAACGCCCGAACCACCAGACGGGTTCGGGCCCGGCCGCGGGCGCGGCATGGCCGCGGGGGTCGTTGCACCCGCCGTCGCCGGGCGCGTGGTGCTTCGCGCGTGGATGCCCTGGGTGTTCCTCAGCATCATGGTGATCCTGTGGGGCCTCGCGCCGATGAAGGCGCTGCTCAACGGCGGACCCGAAGGCCTCGCGGCATATCAGGCGGGACGCCCTGCCGTGGTCAACATGGCACTCTCACCGATCTGGGACGTACCGCTGCTGCACCGCCTCGTCTTTCGCGATTATCCGGTAGAACCGATCCCCGTCGATCGAGCGCGGATCGGGGACGCTCAGTACCGCAACACGCGGGCGGAGACGGCCCGCTACACGCTCAACTGGCTCTCCGCGACCGGCACGGGCATTCTCATCGCGGCGATTTTGACGGCGGTGTACCTGCGCGTGCCGTTCGCACAGGTGCTGTCGATTGCACTGATGACACTTCGCCGGATGCGCAACCCGCTGATCACCATCGCGCTGATGCTGTCGCTCGGGTTCGTCACCCGCTACGGCGGCACCGACGCGACGCTCGGGCTCGCGTTCACCCGCACGGGATGGTTCTACCCGTTCTTCGCCGCGTATCTCGGCTGGCTCGGTGTCGCGCTCACCGGATCGGACACCAGCTCGAACGTCCTGTTCGGCAGCCTGCAGAAGATCACTGCCGAGCAGCTCGGGCTGAATCCCGTGTTGATCACGACGGCGAACAGCACCGGCGGCGTGATGGGCAAAATGATCGACGCTCAGAGCATCGTGGTGGCCACCGCGTCCACCGGCCAGCACGGACAGGAAGGGAAAATTCTGCGGTTCGTCTTCTGGCACAGCGTGGCGCTCGCGGCCATCATGGGGTTGATCGTGATGATGCAGGCGTACCTGACGCCATGGATGATCCCTGACTGATCTCACGAAGCACACAAATCTCACAAAGGGTACAAAGCGTACAAAGGGACAGAGGGTACAAAGGGCACAAAGGATATAGATACGAAGGATACGAACGGTACGAATTCAAACGACACGACCGAGACGGAGGATCCCGGCGCCGGCGAGCCGGTCCGGCTCGATGTGTGGCTGGACGTCGCCTGCCTGTTCAAGACACGGTCGGAAGCGCAGAAGGCGTGCAAGGGGGGGAAGATCGACGTCAACGGTCAGGGCGCGAAGCCGAACCGGCTCGTTCGGCCGGGCGATGAAATCGAGATCTCGCGCCCGTTCGGCCGCAAGCAGAAGATTGCGGTGCGCGGCGTCTCGGCCCAGCACGTCGCGAGAGCTGCCGCGCGACTCCTCTACGAGGATCTCACTCCGCAGCCGACAGCCGAAGAGATCGAGATGCGCAGAATGGAACGGATATATCGCGCAGCGATGACGCCGCTGCGCGCGCCCGACAAGCGCGCGCGGCGGGCCTTGCGGAAAATGAAGGGAAAAACCTGAACCGGTTATTCGGGCCGGTTGCCGATATCGGTCCCTGCGGCGCCGCTGCCCTGCCGATAGTTCCGCGTCCCGCCAACCTTGGTTCCGGCGCCGCCCGTTACCCCTTCGGTGACGTCCCGCGTCCCCGAATGTTCACTGCGGTCGTCCTGCGATCCGCCGGTCATCGATTCGGTATCGCGGTCTCCGCGCCCGGTTGTCCTGTCGCTGCTGGACTCGCTGCCGGGCTCCGGGTTGATGTCTCCGAGGATGCCACGCTGCGTACGATCGTCCTTCGCCATGGTGAATGCCTCCTTACGGTCCGGCGAATCCGGACAGTCGGTCAAGTCAACCAATGGCAAGGTCGGTGCCACTCACGGCAGGGTCGGTGTGAGTATCGCTGAGTCCCTCCGCTCATCGGCGAGTACGCCGCGCCGGCGCTCGAGGACTGCCCACACTCGAAGCACCTCGGCGACACTCCACGCCTGAGCAATACAGCCGCGCTGTGTATACGGTGCGTTCGCATCGAAAATTTCGCTGATCGATCCGACACAGCCGTCGTTGAGATGATCGACGAACCCCGACAGCGCGCTTCGCGCCCCCATTTCGTCTTCGGGGTACACCTTCAGCCAGGCGTCAATGAAGGGGCCGACGAGCCAGCCCCACACCGTGCCCTGGTGGTAAGCTGCATCGCGCGTCCGGAGATCGCCGTAGTACTTGGCTTTGAATTCCAGATCTTCCGGAGCGAGCGACCGCAGACCGACCGGCGTGAGGAGCCGGTCGCGCACGACGTCGAGCACCGCCTTCCAGCGCTCCGAAGCGAGCACCGGGTGCGGCAGCGAGATCGCGAACACCTGATTGGGCCGGCACTTGGGATCGTCGCCGCCGCCCTCGGCATCGACGACGTCGTAGAGATGGCCGCCGGCTGCATACCAGAACCGCTCGTTGAAGGACGCCTGCACTCGCCGCGCGCGCGCTCCGTAATCCTCCGCCGCCGTGTCTTCGAGCTCCCGCGCCCAGCTTTCCATCAGGCGCAGGGCGTTGTACCAGAGCGCGTTGATCTCGACCGCCTTGCCGCGCCGCGGCGTCACCACCCAGTCGTCGACTTTCGCGTCCATCCACGTGAGCTGATAACCAGGCGCGCCCTGCGTGAGGAGCTCGTCTCCTGGATCGACCCGAATGCCGAAATGCGTTCCCGCGACGTGGGCATCGACGATTTTCTTGAGCGTGGGATAGAGCGCCGTGAGCGTATGCCGATCGTGCGACACCCACAGGTACCTGGCAATCGCGTGAAAGAACCAGAGCGTCGCATCCGCGGTGTGGTAGAGCCCTTCCTTCTCGCCCTCCGGAAACATGTTCGGGATCAGCCCGTCGCGGACGTAATGGGCAAACGTCCGGAGGATGTAGCCGGCCTCGGCGTGCCGCCCGGTGACGAGCGTCAGGCCTTCGAGGCTGATCATCGTGTCGCGTCCCCAGTCAGTGAACCAGTGATAACCGGCGATCACCGTCCGGACTTCGTCGCCCGACGCCCGCGCACGCGCCGCCTCTTCCGATCGGCCGGCAGGAGTGATGATGAATTGATCGGCAGCGAGCACGAGCTCGGCGGGGACGCCGTCCCGCGCTTCGGGCGCGGCCTGCGCGAGCAGACGCCGCCGGCGGCTGTATTCGGCCGCGAGAGCGGCGTCGGAATCGAGCACCGACATCGTTTCGAACGATTCGGTCGATGCCACGAGCGACGCGTTCCGCGAGCCGCGCGTGAGCGCGACCCGGTAGTATCCGGGGCTCCACAGATCTCCGTGCGCTTGATACCCGCGGTGCTCCTCGAGCGGATAGAGCACCCGCTCGATCCGTTTGCCCTTGATCGTGAAGCTCGTGTCCTCGCCGTGAAGCGTGAGCCGCAGCGTCGGCACCGGCGAGCCTCGAAGGACGATCTCGTGCTGGCCGGCGACAGATCGGAATTCGTACGGCCACCCGAGCGGCTCGCTGACCGGCGCTTCCTGCGCGCGGAAGTTCACCGTCGGCCGAAGCGCGAGCTCCACGCCGTCGGAACCGTCCACCAGTTGATACACGACGTGAACGGTGTTCTGCATGTGTGTGAGGAACACCCGCTTTTCCAGAACGACGCCGTTCACCTTGTACTGCCAGATGGGAAGACCACCCTCGAGCCGGAACTCGGCGAGGTAGCCGGTCCCGTGCGCGTCGGCCGAGTCGCCCGACCACTCGCGCCCGCCGATTTCGATGCGCCGCCCGTCGGCCCAGCGAAGCTGCTCGGCGATGTGGCTGAGCATGACGATGCGGCCGAGGGGCGCCGGGAGCGCCGCGATGAGCAGACCGTGGTAGCGGCGCGTGATCACGCCCGACACGGTGCCAGACGCGTAGCCGCCCAGCCCGTTGGACACGAGCCACTCCCGTCTGACGACGCCATCGGGATCGGGCGCGTCCTCGGGGGGCCACGCAATTCGACGAATCGGTTCTCGCATGTCGTTCACGCAGTGCGACGTCGCACGTGGGGCTTGCCGCCGGGACGTGGGGCAGCCGGAGCCAGGACGACCGTACTCTCCGCTGGCAGACACCAGCGGCCCTCCGGCCATGGATTCGGCGTGCCCGCGCCGCCGTAGGCTGGATCCTCGCTCGACCACTGCAGCGTCCAGCCGCGCCCCTCGGGCGGCGCCAGAAGCGGCTCGGCGAACGAGTTCCGGCTGATGTCGGATCCGAGATTGACGATCACCACGCGATCCGCTGCGTGGTCATCGGTGAAATACCGCAAGGCGAAGGCGTGCGGCGTCAGAACCGCTCCGTCAATCCCGCCGAGCGACGGTCGCATGAACGCGGGGTCGTTTCTACGCAGCGCGAGCAGATCCTTGTGCAGCGCATACGACGCCGCATGCCTCGCCCGCTCGGAGAAATCGAGCTTGCAGCGCTCGAATGTCGCGCGGTCGGCGGGATCGTCGAGGGCCTTGACGCGCACGTAGTCGATCACGCTCGAAAACTGTTTCAGGAACTCGGCGCGTCCAGCCCGGACGGCCGCCGCTAGCTGCTCGTCGTGGTGCGCGAAATAGAGAAACGGCGCCGAAGACGAGAACTCCTGCCCCTGGAACAGCATCGGCGTGCCGGGCCACAGGAGCAGCGCCGCCGTCATCGCCCGCCACCTGGCAGGGCTCGTCAGCTGATGGCCGCGAACCCCGCGGGCGGAATTGGCCACCTGGTCGTGGTTCTCGAGATAGACGATGAAGCGGCTCGGTGGAATATCGAGCGCCGGCATGCCGCGCGTCTGCCGCTGCCAATGGTAGTACTGGCCCTGGAACAGGTACCCGTATTTCGCGGCCGACACGAATTCCTGTGGGTCGCCGCGGGTATCGGTGTAATACGCCTCCGCCCGTCCCGTGAGCGCGACGATCGCGCTGTGGTGAAAATCGTCGTTCCACAACGCGTCCAGTCCGTGTCCGCCGCTCTCAGTCGGACGCACGAGCGTTGGCTCCTGCGGCTCGTTTTCGGCCACGATGATCGTGCCTCGCGCGCCCGCTTTCTGGCGCACGCGGGCGCCGACCACCGTCATGACGTTCTCGCTCGAGCTGTCGAAGATCTGCTGCGTTGCGTCCAGCCGCAGCCCGTCCAGATGGTACTCGTCGATCCAGTAGCCGGCGTTCGCGACGAAGAACTCACGCACCGGTCCGGACCCGTCGCCGTCGAAGTTGATCGCGTCGCCCCATTCGTTCTCGTACCGATCGGTGAAATACGCCTTCGAGAACTCACGCAGGTAGTTGCCGGACGGCCCGAGATGGTTGTAGACGACGTCGAGGATCACACCCAGGCCCGCTCGATGAGCGCTGTCGACGAACCGGCGTAGATCGTCCGGTGTGCCATACCGGTGGTACGGGGCGAACAGATCGACCCCGTCGTATCCCCACCCGAACTCGCCGTCGAATTCCGCGACCGGCATCAGTTCCACAAGCGTGATGCCGAGCGCCGCAAGCTCCGGCAGTTCGCCGGCCGCGGCGGCCCAGGTCCCTTCGCGTGTGAACGTGCCGGGATGCATTTCGTAGATGATCTGCCCCTCGATCGACACTCCCGGCCACTGCTGGTCGGTCCACTGAAATGTCGAGGGATCGACGATCTGCGAGGGACCATGTGGGCCTTCGGGCTGGAACCGCGATGCCGGATCGGGCAGCAGGCGGTCCGATCGGTTCAACCGGAACTGGTAGCGGTCTCCCGGCCCGCCTGGTCCCACGGCTGAAAAGTACCCGTCCGGTTCCGCACTGAGCTCGATCTCGCCGCTCGCGCCAGACGACACCACGTGGACGCGTTCGGCGTCGGGGGCCCACACGCGCCAGTGCACGCGGCGGTGATCGAGAATCTCGGCGCCAACCGGCAGCCGCCGCCGGGCGATTACCTGATCGTTCGAAAGAGACTCGCCTACCGCAGAGCCGGCCATGATCATCGCATGGTCGTGCACGAACAGTGCCGCGCGTCAGCTCTGCCGCGCTGCCGCCGCGTCGTCCAAAACACCACGAACCGTGCGCAGGAGACCTTCGGGCGTAAACGGCTTCTGCATGAACGCGACACCGCTCGGAAGATCACGATACACGACGCCCTTGTTCGTGAAACCACTCATGAACACAACTTTCAGGCCGGGCCGTCCTTCCCGCAGCCGGGCCGCAAGCGTCCGGCCGGTCATCCGCGGCATCACGACGTCGCTCACGAGGAGATGGATCGTGCCCGGATAGCGCGCCACGAGATCGAACGCCTGCGTGGCGTCCGACGCGTCGAGCACGACATAGCCGTGCCGCCGCAGAATGTCGCGCGCCATCGTGCGCACGCCGTCGTCGTCGTCGACGAGGAGCACGGTTTCGCCGCGCCCGCCTGGCTCGCCCGCCGGCTGTGCCGGCGATTCGGGTGCATCCGCCGGCCGCAGGTACACCTTGAACACCGTCCCGTGTCCCGGCTCGCTGTATACCCAGATGTAGCCGCCGCTCTGTTTCACGATGCCGTAGACGGTGGCGAGGCCCATTCCCGTGCCCTTGCCCATCTCCTTGGTCGTGAAAAAAGGCTCGAACACGCGCGCGCGTACCGCGGCGTCCATGCCCTCGCCGCTGTCGGACACCGCCAGCATGATGTATCGCGCCGGCACGACCGGCGCGTGCGACGCCGCATACGCCTGATCGAGATCGGCGAGGGCGGTTTCGACAGTCAGGCGGCCGCCGTGGGGCATCGCGTCGCGTGCGTTCATCGCGAGGTTGACGAGCACCTGTTCGAACGACGCGGGATCGATCCTCGTCGGCGGGAGCTCCTCAGACAGCGCCAGCACGATCTCGATCCGCTCGCCGACGACGCTCCGCAGCAGCGGCTCGGCCTGCGTCACCAGCCCGTTCACGTCGAGCCGCTGCGGCTGCAGCATCTGCCGCCGGCTGAACGCCAGGAGCTGGCGCGTGAGCACCGCGGCCCGCTCGCCTGCGGCGCGGATCTCCAGAAGATCGCGCCGAAAGCGGCTGTCCTCTTCGACCTCCTCGATCAGGAGGTTGCAATACCCGAGAATGGCTGTGAGCAGGTTGTTGAAGTCGTGGGCGATCCCGCCCGCCAGCTGACCGACGGCTTCCATCTTCTGCGCCTGCCGAAGCCGTTCTTCGCTGGCACGCAGCGCCGCTTCCGCCTGACGCCGCTGCTGTTCCTCCGCGCGGAGGGCAACCGTATGCCGGATCGCCCGCGCGATCGATTCGTGTGTGAGCGTACCTTTGCTCAGATAGTCCGCGGCGCCGGCCTTCATGGCTTCCACGGCAATCTCCTCGTCGCCCTGACCGGTGAGCACGATCACCGGCGTCATGACGCCGCTCTGCCGGAGGTCGCGAAGCAGCTCGAGGCCGTTCCGCGCTCCAAGCCAGTAGTCGAGCACCGCGATGTCGTATTCGCTGGTGCGTGCGCGGTCGAGACCGGCCCCATACGAATCCGCGATATCGACGATCGCATCAGGCCAGGCGTCGGCCGACTGGACGAG
>WUUC01130510.1_pt1 | contig 10904 bp, 8 predicted proteins | sample 6278441 | NCBI WGS metagenome assembly WUUC01 (sample SAMN13675441, study PRJNA597444) | soil metagenome | isolation source: soil | place: USA: Washington | collected 2017-10 | reverse complement strand
CGTGTCGCCCGAGTACGACGTCTCTCTTCAGCCGAGCCGAGTGTCACCGGATGGGAAGTCGCTGTTCGCCAACCTGCAGGGCCCCGGGATTACGTCCGCCATCACAGGAGCTTGAAGGGCGGGCGCCTATAGGGCCACGCGAGAACAGACGTGAAAACAAGAACGGCGCGGCCTCGAGATGAGGCCGCGCCGTTGTCTGCGTCCGTTGTGTTGGCAGAGCGCAGCTGCGCACATCTGACAAATTGACTAAGGCGGCGTCACGAGCTGTACGTCCTCGAACGTCGCGGTCGCGAGCGTCAGGTTGTTGTGGCTGGTGACCACCAGGCCCGGCTCGGAGAACATGTCATTCGTAACGCTGCCGATCGTGTGCCACGTGATGCCGTCTTCCGACGCATAGCCCGTGAACGTATGGCCAGTCCACGAAAGCCGCACCCACTTGGGCGCGATGCCCGGGCGGACACCGACCTGCGCGCTCAGCCCACCGGAAACCGACCGGTACTGCATCGAGATCCCCCGTCCAGGCGTCACGACGACCATCACATGCTTTGACCCCGCTGCCGGCGTTTCCCGGAACATGACGCCTGCCTTCGCCCACGGATGCGTGGGTTCCACACTCCGCACGCGCGCAGTAATTTGAAACACCGAGCCCATTGAGTAGAACCGGCTGTACGCGAATCGGAAGGCGTCTGCGGTCCCCCAGATGTCCGCACCCGATCCCTGGAGCTCGTGGACCACGCCGTCGAACGTCGTGGTGCCAGGCACTCCGACGTTCCCGACGTCATCGGCGAGATTGACCGGATGTGCCTCCAGGGACAGCCGATCGAAGACGGCTGTGGCCAGCGAGCCGTCCACGTGGCTGCTCACGGCCAGGCCCACGTAGACCGAACTGCGGAGCGCCGAAATCGTCTGCCGCGTCACCAGCGTCCACGTCTGGTTGAGGGACGTCCGATAGTACGCGCTCACCGTATTGCCGACGCGGCCGACTTTCAACCAGACGGGCGGCGCCACGGCCGGGCCCGCGATGTGCAAAGCTGCTCGCCAACCCGCCGACCGCTTACCGCGGCGTCGGTCCGACACCGAACTCTGATTGCATCCAGCTCCAGAAGTGACGTGCGTCGGGAGTTGAAGGTTCGACGCCACTCGAGAGCTGTCTGGCGATGTCGGTCCTCTCGGCCAGACACAGTGCATACACCAGGAGCGCACGTACTCCAGGAAGGCCGCGCCGCTCGGCTTCAGCAAGATAGCTGGCTGCATCGAGATAGTGCCGGGCCGCAAGCCCGCGGAGCCCGAGAACGTACTCGACCTGGCCGGTGCCGTCGTTCGGCATGGCCGCGGCGCGTTCCAGGATCGGATGGTTCCCGAGGCCGAGGATCCAGAGCGGCAGCTTTTCGAGATCGGTCTGCGTGAGGACATGGTGCAAATCCTCGATCTGCCGCAGCGGATTGGCGCCCTCCGACAACACGCGGTTGATGATGCGCTGCGACTCGAAGAACGGCAATGTCTCTCGAATCAGCGCCGGGGGCCATAGCCGCCGGACGAATTCGGATGTCTCGAAGGCTGACTTCGCTTTGCCGGCGTCGAGGACCTCGCGGAAATAGTGGGGACCGCCACGATCGAACAGCGCGCGGGGATCGGAGGGCGAGACCGCGCCGAAGGGAAGCCGCAGGCGTCTGGGAAAGTCATCCGTGAGAGGAACAGCCGCGGCAGTCCGGGCCCGCAACGACGCCGCATCCGCAACGAACGTCGCGCCGATCTGTGGCGGCAGTTCGAAGCCCGCCTCCCGGAGTCGAGATCCGACAACAGGGTGCTCCCAGGCTTTGGTGAGGTGAGCGGCCGGAACCGGACCGCTGGCGCCGCGCGTTCCCACGAGCATGAGGTCCGACGGCGTACCGTTCCACAGCGAGCAGTCGGAGAACACGTCGCAAAAAGCGCGAATGATGGCCGTGTGGTCGGCGCCTTCCTGCCGGGCGACAGGCAGCCAGTAGGTTGCTATCCCTCCTGCGGCGAGGCGATCGTGAATCAGCAGAAAATACTCCCGGGTATAAAGATTGACGCTGCCCGGCGTGAGTAAGGGAGGAGGCTCGCCCGTGATCAGGTCGAAGCGTTCCGTCGTCGTCTGAAGGAAATACCGGCCGTCCTCGAGATGGAGACGTACGCGAGGATCGCGGAGCGGATGGTCGTCTGCGGAGTACACCCGATCGCTCATGGCCACGATATCACGCGAGATTTCGACCACGTCGATCGATTCGACCGCCGGCAGATCCTTCACGGCGCCGGCCGTCACGCCAACGCCGTAGCAGATCACGAGGACGCGGCGAAGCGGCTCCTGTCGCAACAGCATCGGCAGGTACACGAAATGGCGCATGTACCGCTTGCCCGGCGCTGCCGTTCCGGACATCGAAAACCCGTTCGTCACGAGACGGTGATAGATGGGTTCTCCCATCCATGTCTGCTGCAGCAGGAAGATCGTCTCGGCAGATCCTTCACGCGTCGCAATCACTTCCGAGCCGTCGACGGTATGGGCTGCCGCAGCCCGTGCAAAGTAACTGCTGGACATCAGTCCGAACGGAAAGAGGGCTGTCGTCAACACAGCAATCAGGGCGGCACCGCCCGGCGAGAACGACGAAAAGCGCCGGCGCTGGGGTGAGGTGTCGAGAATCGCGACAATCCCGATGAGACCGTAAACAATCGCCAGCGCAAAAAACGAGCGCTCCATTCCGAAAAACGGCAGAAGAACGAAAGCCGCCAGAAGAGGTCCACACAGTGCGCCTGTCGTATTCGCCAACGCCAACAACCCGGCGGCCTTCTCCTCGAGCGCGACCGTCGATTTGACCGCTTCACCCAGCAAGGTGAACAACACGCCGGAGAGTAGGGCAGCTGGAAACGTGATCGCCAGGGCGAAAGAGAGGATCCGGTACCATTCCCCGGCCCGTCCGTCTCCCGACACATATTGGAAAGCCCAGTACGATCCGACCGTCACGCATCCGATCATGAACGCAACAGCCGGGACATGGCTCTCAACGTTCCGCCCGCGCCGCGTCCAGCCGGAGGCCACGAGTCCGCCCAGGCCGATCCCGCTCAGGACGACAGCGAGCATCAGACTGACAGCGAGCGTGCTGTTGGTGACGAACATCAGCAGGAACCGGAACCAGACGACTTCCAGCGCCATGAGCGCGCCGCCCGCCAGGAACGCGCACGTCAGCAATCGCCTCGGGAGTCGCGATGGCGCATGTCGTGACACCGCGGGGGCGGCGATTGAGAGTGAGGGGCTCTCGCCGGTACGCCGCGATATCCAAATGGCGATGCCGGCCGCGGTGAGGTCAAAAAAGGCCGCCAACCACGCTGTGCCCGTCACTCCGAAGCGAGCGATGAGAACGACTTCCGCGCCAACCACGCCCGCGACGGCGCCGAGCGTGTTCCACCCGTACAAGAGCCCCAGCGCGCGGCCGAATCCGGGCCGCGAACGACTGAGCGCTCCGACGAGCAAGGGAAGCGTCGCTCCCATGGCCGTCGCGGGGATCGCCAGGAACGCAAATGCCATGACCAGGCGGACGAGATTCACGAGCCAGAAAGCGTCGTCGAACGGCCGGGTAATCGGGGACAGGAGGCCTGCAAATGCGGTGAGCGCGTAGGTAATCGCGAGCCCGCTCGCAGCCGCTACCGCTTCGAGCAGCGCGTAAGTGGCGAGCAGCCGATGGACACGGGGCGCATAAAGCGCGACGAGCGCGTTGCCGAGGGCGAGTCCGGCCATGAAGCTTGACAGAACGATGCTCGTGGCCCACACACTCTGGCCGAAAACGAGTCCGCACTGATAGAACCAGACGACTTCAAAAATGAGGCCCGCCGCTCCGGACGCGAAGAATGCAATTAAGAGGGCACGTTCGGTCGACGATGCGCGCATACTTGTGGCCTGTGCCGGGCTCATCGTGGCATGGGCCATCAGCGCGGTCAACGAGCGGCAGCATCGCCCCGCGCGATCGCTGTCGGAAACGAAGGAGCATCCAATGCGAACAAGGGCAATCGCGATCTGTTCGGTTCTCGCCCTTTCCGCGGCGCTTTCGATCGCACAGAGCCCGACGGCGAAGACGTTGACGATTTACGTCATGGACGTGGAGGGCGGCAATGCGCAGCTCTGGGTGACGCCCTCAGGGGAGTCGGTGATCATCGACACGGGAAACGGATATTCGGCCGACAACCGGGGCAAGAGCGACGTCGCCACGCGTGACGCCGACCGCATCATGGCCGCGGTGAAGGATGCCGGCGTCAACGAGATCGATCACCTGATCACCACCCACTTCCACGGCGATCATTTCGGCGCTCTCATCGAGCTGGCCGGCCGCATACCCGTCAGGCACTTCATCGATCACGGGCCGATCGTTCAACACAGCGCGCAATCAGATGCGTTCTACGCGCAGTACATGGAGCTGGCAAAGAAAGCGAAGCACACGGTACCCAGGGCCGGAGACAAGCTTCCGGTGGACGGCGTGGACTGGCGCATCGTGAACGTTCATGAACAGGCAATCAGGACGCCGATCCCCGGCGCACCACGCGCCGGCGCGCCCAATCCCGATTGCTCGACGTTCGTGAAGCACGATGCGAATCCGGTGCTCGGTGCCGCCAATTACGGCCACACCGAGGACGAGCAGGTTGTGGCGAGCCACGTGACGTTCGGAAAGTTTCGTGCCCTTTACCTCGGCGATTTCGATTGGAACCAGGAACCACGGCTGGTCTGCCCGAATAATCTCCTCGGCACCGTCGATCTGTTCATCGTCTCGCGCCACGGCCAGCCGAGCTCGAACTCACAAGCGCTCGTGCACGCGATCCAGCCGCGGGTCGCGATCATGAACAACGGGCTTCGCAAGGGCGGCCAGCCTTCGGTGATGAAGATTCTCTTCACCTCGCCCCGGCTCGAAGGGTTATGGCAGATTCACGCGGCGACGCTCGGCGGCCAGGAGAACACGGTGCCGGGAATGTTCATCGCGAATCTGGATGAGACGGCAATCCCGGTGGCCGCAGTCGTCCTTCCGCCGCCGGGCACGCCGCCTCCGGCGCCAGCGCCCGTACACAACGGCCCGGCAGGGTACTTCAAGGTGTCCGCTCAGGAAGACGGCACGTTTACGGTCACGAACAGCCGGAATGGCTTCAGCAAGACGTACAGGGCGGGCAATTAGACCAGGACTCCAGAGCGACTTTAAGAAGCCCATCTGAAAACCGCTGTCGTAGCCTGTCTCGCTGCAGCCGCTCTTCCTCCGCATGTCGGAGGCGCGTTCACTTCCCCTGCGGCTTGAGTGCGCCGCGCAGTTTGTCGCCGAGCGATCCGAACCCTTCCGCTTGTGCCACGTCCTCGCGCGCGGTGTACTCGCGGACTTCGTCGGCTTCATGCGCGTCCTGGACCGCCTTCGCGCTGAGACGAATACGGCGTCCCGGGGAGTCGCCGACTTCCAGCACGAAGACCTCCACGTCGGCGCCGATGGGAAAGGCTTTCGCGACATCCGCTTCCCTGGCGACACCGGTTTCGCTCATCGGGATGAGACCGGTGCGCCCGGGAGCGAGAAACACGAACACGCCGAACTTCGCGTGGCGCTCGACCTTTCCAACGAGGCGAGCGCCTGGCGCGATCTCCGGCGGCGATGACGTCATTCCGCCGGCGCGGGCCGAACCCTCGGGCACGAGGGCCACGCCGATTCGCTTCTTGTCGACATCGATGCTCAGGATCTCGAACGGGGCGGTCATGCCCTGGGCGACCGAAGCGGACCATCCCTGTGACCGCCCGGTCGGAGCAAACGTGGAGGCGTGTGCCAGCGCTTCGACACCCGGCTCCAGTTCGACGAACGCTCCGAACTCCGCGATGCGGGTAACCCGGCCACTGCACACCTGGCCGATCTCGTACGTGGCCTCGACTGTCGACCAGGGATCGTCAGTGAGCTGCTTCAAACCGAGCGAGATCTTCTGTTTGTCATCGTCGACGCGCAGGACCTTGACCGTGAGCTCCTCGCCAGGCTTGACGATCTGCAAGGGATCCGACACGCGCGACCATCCCATCTCGGACACGTGCAGCAGGCCCTGCACGCCGCCGCCCAGATCGATGAACGCGCCAAATTCTCGGACGGACGCGACGCGACCGGTGACGACCGCACCAGGGACGATGGAGCGCCGGACCTCGGCTGCGGTCGCGCGCTGCTCCTCCTCCATAAGAGCACGACGCGAGACGACGAGGTTCCTGCCGCCTTCCTTGTACTCGATGATGCGGAACTCGTAAACGCGCCCTTCGTGCGCCGACGGCTCCGACCGGAGCGTATCGATCTGGCCGATCGGGCAGAAGGCGCGCTGGCGGCCGATGCGCACTTCGTACCCGCCTTTCACCGCACGTTCGACCTTTCCTTCCACCGGAAGCCGGCTGTGGAACGCGTCTTCGAGCTGCCGCTCGGTCGCGGCCCCTCGCGCCAGCTTCCGGGAGAGTGTCAGCCCTCCGGCGGTGGATACGACCACCGCCTGGATGCGGTCGCCAACGGAGACCTCCAGGGTGCCATCGGCGTCCTTCAATTCGCCGATTTCAATCGTCGCTTCGCCTTTGCCGCCGATGTCGACAAACGCCACCTCGGCTCCAATCTTGACGATCGTTCCCTCGACTGTCTGACCCCTGTCGACGCGCTTCGCCTGGAGCGAAGCCTCGAACATCGCGGCGAAGTCTTCGGTGGGATCGCTCACGGCCCGCTCCTCGTGATGGTAGCTTTCGTGCAGCCGACACGGCCGGATCTCGCGTCCGTACGCATGACGCGCGTGAACATGGCCGGGTTCGGGCAATTATACGGCGGGACTGAGCGGCTCCCGTTCAGCGGCTCCAGCTTCGGCCGCGATCTGATGTGGTGAACGTCCGACCGTCCGCAGCCACGACCGACGCCGTCCTGTCGTCGGTCGCACGAACCGCTGTGAGATCGATCGTCTCCGGAAACGCGAGGCGCTGCCACGATCGTCCCTCGTCGATCGAAACCAGGACAACGCCAGCAGCACCGACGAGCCAGCATACGGATCGCGAGGGTGAAGAGCCCGACGCGAGGGCAACATTCAGACCCGCTGACTGCGTCTGCCATGTGGCGCCGCCGTCGGACGAGTGCTGCACGACAGCACCAGCGATCCTCCACCTGCTGATGGCGTCGGGTGACACGATCACCATTTCTGACCCGTCGCCGAGCCTGCGTGCGGCCCGCCCGGTTACTTCGGCGCCCAACGTCACCGTTTCGGCACGTGACGCCTGCGGAGCCTGAGGGGCTGCCGCCGCGCGGCTCGAGTCGGATGTGATCGACGTCGATCGCTGCAGCGTCTCGGTTTGCGGCAGCGACGTGGATGGCAGCGGCGCCTCGGCCGGCGCCGGTGCGGCGCGGGCGGCGTTCGAAGCCGGAGGCGCCACAGCGACAAACGTTTCGGCCACCGCGGCGGGCGGCGTTCCCGGAACACTCGCGTTGCCTGACGCCGTCCGGTCGCGTTCCTGGGTTGCGGCCAGCGCGGACGACGGCCGCCGCACATTCGCCGGGTCGGGGGCGGCCTGCGATCGACGCGCCGCGGCCGTGTCGCCGGCTGCAGTGGGCGGCGCCGTTGATTCGACGGACCGCGTTTCTTCGCGCGCGGTCTGGAGCACCGGCTCCAGGTTCGTCGGCCGTGGAACATTGAGCAAGACGATGACGGCGGCCGCGGCGGCTGTGAGCGGAGCCAGCCATGCGACGGCCGGACGGCGCCACCAGGCGCGCGCGGCTGCAGGCGGCGCGGTCCTTTCGAGTGCCGACAGCAGCATCTGACACCGCGCGCAATCGGCGGCGTGCGCTTCCGCGGTCGACCGCTCGTCGCCCGTCAACGCTCGATCGACGAAGGCGGCGGCAGTTTCGGCATCGAGACACGGCGTCAGCGGGGTGCCGGCCAACCGGCGCTCGAGCGTCTCCCGAAGAAGATGGTCGATCGGTTTGGTCATACGGAACGCTCCGGTGCGGCGGGGTTGCGGGGGGCGCGGTCCAGGAGCGGTTTCAAGTCCAGCGGCCCCGGATCCTCGGCCACCGACGCGAAGCACTCGGCGATCTGCGCGGGGTTCAAGCCGCCGTGCTCGCGAAGCTCGCGTTCGACCGACTCGCGGATGACACGCCGCGTCCGCGTCAGCTGGCGCGAGACGGTGGCTTCGTGTTCGCCCAGGAGGCGGCCCGTCTGTGCAAGCGTCAGCTCCTGCAGGTAGTAATACGAGAGCCGCAAACGCTCCTTGCTGCCCAGCCGCTCCACGGCGCGGCTCAGCGCCTCGCGTACGAGCGCAACGTAGCGGCCTCGTTCCGGATCGACCGGCTCGCGGATCTCAGACGGGTCCTCGCGGGGCAGAGGCTCGAGCCGGCGCTGCGCGCGTACACGATCGACGTAGCGCTGCGCCAGCACGGCGCGAAGCCACGTTGCCAGGCTGCTGCGGCCGTCGAAGTACCGAAACAGCGACTGCCGGCGGCCGGCGGCGTCCTTGATGCCGTACAGCTCGGCGTACAGCGAATCGGCAAGATCGCGCGCGCCGCCGCTCCAGTCGAGCGCGTCGGCGGCGCGATACAGCACCGGCCGGTATTCGAGGACGAAGCGGTCCCACGCGGCCGGTTCGCCGGCCGCACATCGACGCGCAAGGTCGAGGTCCGCCGCGCGGGACGTCTCCACGTCTGCTCAGCGCTCCCGGTTCAATTGTTCCACAGACGCTCCCACCAGGCGGGCTCGCGCACCGGCCGTGCCGGCTGTGCCGCGAGGCCCATGCGCTTCCGGATCTCCAACACATTCCATCCCGTCAGGGACGCCAGTCGTCCGGCCTCCTGTTCGTGGCGTTCGCGGACGCTGCGGCGATACGCGTCTGCGGCGCGGCACGAGGCTTCGCCGGTCCACGCATGTCGAAGCACGTAGCGTCCCTGGAAGTTCGCCCGGTCGGCGGTTTCCTGGAACACGAGGTCCTCGGGGAAATGCGCGTTGTCGTAGCGGACGTGCAGACGAGTGACGAACACGTTCGGCGGCTGCTGGCTGCGGCCGGCCGCCCAGAAGACGCCGAGTCGCCGCAATTCGGCGTTGGACAGCGGTTCGGCCGCGCAGGGATCGCACCACTGCATATCCCAGGCATATTCCAGAAACAGCACGCTCCCGTTTTCCTTTTCGACCTGACGCGCGAACATCGCCTTGTAGAACCTGGCGAACTCTCCGCGCTCTTTGAGGTAGACCGGCAGGTCCATGTCCGACGGCAGCTTCAGGGTGCGGTAGTTCGTCGTCTCGACGCGCCCCTTCCTGGTGAGTGCGTACACGAACAGTTCCTGCGGTCCGTTCGCGTTCACCATACCGAGCCGGATCGGCAGCATGAACTTGGGCGACTCGTACGCGATCTGCAGCGGCCGCAGGTAGGAGAAGCCGAGTTTCGACTGCTCGGCGAGGTTCACCTTCGCGACGAAGAACCGCATGTTCTGTTTCAGATAGCTCCCCAGCACGGCCGATGCGCCGGCTGGAATCCGGTAGCCGTTCTCGCGCAGCCACGTTTCGAGCCCCGAGCTCTGTTGCGCGGAGAGGATGAGGATGTCGTATTCGCCGACCGTATATTGCGCGTCGATCCTGACGCCGAGGGTTTGCCTGCGCTGGGCGGCGTCTTGCGGCGCCGCCAGGGCGGCACGCGCCGCCGCCGATGTCTCCTCGAAGCGCAGAACCCGGCATGGATCCGCGTCCATGTATTCGACGAGCCGCGGCGCCGAATACGCGTCGAGGTGGTCGACGAGCGCTTGGTCGCCGACGTGAATCTGCTCGCGGGTGAGGAAGGTCGGCACCGGGATGACCACCGCGAACTCTTTCAGATCGCCCTGGAAGTCGTTCGCCATCGTCATGACCGTCCGGTCGCCGTCACGCACGAGAACGACCTGCGACGCCTTGTTGAACAGTTTCGTATCGGCCTTCCCGACGTAGAAGCCGCAGAAGCCAAGCAGCGGGGGCGCCGACCACGCCATCGTCGTCGCGAGCGCCGCCGCGAACACGAGTCGTCTCGTCATGAGGTTGCTCCTTGTCAGGTGTCCACGCGTACCGTGTTCCGGGCAGCAGCCGATCGATCAGCGGAACTGCAAGAGAGAAGGCGGCCAGCGACCAGAGGAGCCCGTTCGTTCTGAAGAGCCGGAACTGCACGTACCATCCGCCGAAGGCGACCAGCGCCGCGAACAGGACACGTCCGGCTCGCGAATCCGGCGTCGTCTTCGGATCGGAAATCATGAAGAAGGTGAAGAGCAGCAGCGCGCCGCTTTCGAGCCGGTGGATCGGGATGGCGATCGGTTCGCCGAGATACCACGACCGGCCGAACAATAAAGCGCAGTAGAACGCGATGAACGCGTACGTGACGTCGCTGCGCGACGCGCGGTTCACGACGACCCCGCCGAGGCACGCCATCAGAAACCCGAAAAACGCCACCGAGCCCCATTGCCCCGGCGACACCCACACCTGGCCGGTGAAGAGCAACATCGCCACGAGGCCGCCGTTGGTGGGATTGAAGACGTGTTTGCCGCGGAAGCGGATGAGGAACTTGGCCGCAATCGTGACCGCTGCCGCGACAATGGCGAGATCGGTGCGGTCGGTGCGAAGCAGTAGGCACAGCGAGAGACCGGAAATCAGCGCGCTGCGGACGTTCGGAGTCCGGCCCTCTGCCCGGTCACAGATGATCTGCGTCCCGAGGGCCGTCAGGAGAAGGAGGCAGGCACGTGCGGCCGTGATCTCGAAGTCGAGCCATGCCATGCCGTAAACGAGCAGGGACGCGAGCACCCCGATTTGATACACCCGCGGATCGAGCATGGATCGGCTCCTCTAAGAGGAGAACGATCGAGCCCGGATTTCTTGCAGGAGAGGGCACCGTCGCTGGACGGGCGCGGCGTGGACTTACAGTT
>WUUC01088506.1_pt1 | contig 10904 bp, 9 predicted proteins | sample 6278441 | NCBI WGS metagenome assembly WUUC01 (sample SAMN13675441, study PRJNA597444) | soil metagenome | isolation source: soil | place: USA: Washington | collected 2017-10 | reverse complement strand
AAAGCGAGCGCGCACAGACGCTGCTTCTACTCCGCCACGCCGATTGCCTCGTCACGTTGGGTCAAGTCGCGGCCCGCGTGGCGCACGACGTCGGCACCCCGCTGGCCGTGATCGCCGGTCGCTCGAGCATGCTCGCGAACGGACAGATGACCGGCGACGACCTTAAGCGCAGCGCGGTGATCATCGCTGAGCAGGCCGAACGGATCCGCGAAGTGCTGCAGCGTCTGGTCGAGCTGACGCGGCCCCGCGCCGGGACGCGCGAGCGCCGCGCGATCGGTGCGCTCGTCGACCAAGCGGTATCGGTCGTCTCGCCGCTCTTGCGCGCGCGCCGCCTCGAGCTGCAAGCCACCGTCCCAGACCGCGAGGTCGTCCCGCGCGCGGACGGTCGGCCGGTCTTGCAGGTGCTGACCAACCTGATGGCCCATGCGGTCGAGCGCGCTGCAGAGGGTTCCAGCGTCGAGCTGGCGGTCGAAGCGCTCGAGATCCCGCGCGGTCAGGACCCGCGGGTGCCACCCGGCTCGCACGTCCGCGTGCAGATTCGCCATCTTCCAGCCCAAATCGGCGAGCTCTCAGCGCCGCAGGTCTTCGACATGTTTCACGTCGCCCAAGCGCACCTCGCAGCGAGCTACTTCGGCATCGCAGTGAGCGATGCCGTGGTGCGCGCGCACGGAGGTCGCGTTACCTTCGAGCAACGCGACGAGCACCATTGCTCGACCTTCCACCTTCCCGTCGAGCCAGCCTGAACCATGCAAGAACGCGAACCCTCAGACGCTACTTCAGCTCGTGCGCGCGACGTTAAAGCGAATCTGCGCGTGCTGATCGTCGACGACAGCGAGGACGCCACCGAAATGCTGAGCTTGATGCTCGAGCAGAAGGGCTGCGTCAGCGCGCGAGCGCATAGCGGCGGCGAGGCGCTCGACACCTACCAGAAGTTTTCGCCGGATGTGGTGCTGCTCGATCTCGGGCTGCCAGACGTCGATGGCTTCACCGTCGCCACGCGCATGCTGGAACACGACGCGCGCCCGATGTTGATCGCGCTGACCGGTTTCGGCGACGACCAAACGCTCGAGAGCGTGCGGCGCTGCGGCTTTGCGCGCCATCTGCTCAAGCCGGTCGACTGGTCGATGCTCGACAAGGCCCTGGCACAAGCGCGCGAGCGCGCCTCTCTGTAGGCCACCCGGTTCCACTAAACGGAGCCGCGCGCGCCTCTTACGAAGCGCGCGCGGTCGGTTCGGTCTGTCTGCAAGCGATCAGCTCGCTTGCATCGCCGCCGCAGACTCTTCGGCGGCGTAGCGCTCGAGCTTTCGATACAGCGTTCGGCGGTCGAGGCCGAGCGTGCGCGCGGCGAGCGCCTTGTTGCCGCCGGTCGCGCTGATGACGCGCATGATGTAGCGGCGCTCGAGCTGATCGAGCGTGAGGAATTGCTGCGCGTCCTCACCGTCCATCGGCGTCTGCGTGCTCTGCGCGCGGCTGATCTTGTCGGGCAAGTCGGCCAGCGTGATGTGGTCGTAGCGCGCGAGGATCGCGGCGCACTCGATGCAGTTCTCGAGCTCGCGTACGTTGCCCGGCCACTCGTACTCGAGCAGCTTGCGCGCCGCCTCCGGCGCCAGGCCTACGACGTTCTTGTCGAGGCGCTCGATGAAGTGTTGCGCCAAGAGCAGCACGTCGTGGCCGCGGCCCCGCAGCGGCGGGATCGAGATCGGCACCACGTTGATGCGATAGAACAGGTCCTCGCGGAAGGTGCCCTTCGAGATCTCTTGCTCGAGGTCGCGGTTGGTGGCCGCGATGATGCGTACGTTGACGTCGATCTCGCTGTTGCCTCCGACCGGCCGCACCTTTTGCGTCTGCAGAACGCGCAACAGCTTCGGCTGCATCTCGAGAGGCAGCTCGCCGATCTCGTCGAGGAACAACGTGCCGCCGTCCGCCTCTTGGAACAGGCCCTTGCGCGAGAGCTTCGCGTCCGTGAACGCACCGCGCATGTGCCCGAACAGCTCGCTCTCGAGCAGCGCAGCCGGCACCGCAGCACAGTTCACTGCAACGAACGCACCCGGCCGCTTGGAACGCTTGTGAAGCGCTTGCGCCACCAGCTCCTTGCCGGTGCCGCTCTCGCCCGTGATCAAGACCGCCGCGTCGGTGTCGCCGATGCGATCGATGAGCGCGTAAATCTTTCGCATCGCCGCGCTCTCGCCGATCATGCCCGGCGCTTTGGCGGTCGCGGTCGCGGTCGTGTCGCGCAAGCGCTTCACTTCCTCGCGCAGCCGGCGGTGCTGAACCGCGCGCTGCATGCTGAGCGCGAGCGATTCGAGCTGAATGGGTTTGCTGATGAAGTCGTAAGCGCCCGCGCGAATTGCAGCGACCGCCGACTCCATGCTCCCGAACGCGGTCATCACGACAACCAACGCGTCGGGACGATCTTTGACGAGCTGCTCGCAGAGCGCGATGCCGTCGTGATCACCCAACTTGACGTCCGTCAGGACGACGTCGAAATCGTGCTCGCGTACGAGGTCTAAGGCCGCAGTCGGATTGGTTGCCGACTTGACCGTGAAGCCTTGTTGCGAGAGGCCCTCTTGGAGCATCTCGCACATGCTTAATTCGTCATCCACCACCAGGATGTGCCCGCTCATCCGAAGACTCCTTTTGCGCTGTCACAGCTCATGTGTGGCAGGATGCGTGCCATCAAATTTTGCGAATAAATGGGCCTCTTTGACGCCAAAATCGTGTCCTGACGCCACATGAGGCGCATTGTCACATGCCGCGCTGTGTCTGAGGCCCTTATGTGCGCACGACAACTCAGCCCGGCTAGAGCTTCCATGGCCTCGCGAACGGGCTGGTCAAGACGATGAGGGTGAGGCCCCCGCGACCGAGCGCTTTTCGGCCGACCTTCATCCAGCCTGGCGACCACGTGCGCGTGATCGCTCCCTCGAGCCCATTCGACGCCGACGACCTGATCCGCGGGATCGCCCGCCTCGAGCAGCGCTATGCGGTCAGCCGGGGTGCGGACCTGCTCGATCGGCACGGGTACCTCGCCGGCGACGACCTGCGTCGCAGCCAGGAGCTACGGGCGGCGATCGACGATCCGAGCGTGCGCGCGATCGTCGCGGTGCGCGGAGGCTATGGCGCGACGCGCTTGCTCGGCGATCTCGAGCTTCGTCGCATCGCCGAGAGCGGAAAGATGCTCGTGGGCTTCAGCGACATCACGGCGCTCCACGCCCAATGGGCACGCGCCGAGCTGCAGTCGGTGCATGGCCCGATGGTGGCTGCGCTCGGCCGCGGCGGCGATGCGGAGCTCGAACGCCTGTGCGACGCCATCGAAGGCCGCGTCCCGCCAATCGAAGGCTTGCAACCGATCGTCGAGGGCCGCGCCGCCGGACGCTTGCTCGGAGGCAACCTCGCCGTCCTGTGCGCGCTGCTAGGCACACCGTTCATGCCACCGCTCGACGGCGCCATCCTCCTGCTCGAGGACGTCGGCGAGCGGCCCTATCGAGTCGACCGGATGCTGACGAGCCTCGCGCAGAGCGGTGGGCTCGAAGCGGTTGCAGGGGTGGTGCTGGGCGCGTTTACCGACGCCAGGCCCGGGCCCGACGGCACCACCGTAGAGACAGTGCTCGCCGAGCGGCTGGGCAGGCTGGGCGTCCCGGTCGTCGCCGGCGCGCCGATCGGGCACATCGACGACAACCGGCCGGTGGCGCTCGGCGCCCTCGTCGAGCTCGACGCCACGGGCGGCACACTGCGTTTTGAGCCGTAATTTCGCCGAATTGGCGCCTGGCATTTGCCGAGGGCCGCAAGGCACTATAGAAAGCCCGGCCCCGCTGCAGAGGTGGTGACGCGATGCTTCAAAACGCCCCCGAAAGCGAGCCCGCGAGCGCGCCCGGCACGGCCGAGGCTGCTCTTCTTGCGCTGCGCTGGGCGGCTGACGTGGGCAACGCGGGCCTGGCCGCGAGCGCCCCGATGCCGCCACGGCCGACCCGCGAAGCGCTGCTCGCGCTCGACGTAACGCTGGTGCGCGCCGAGCTCGATCGACTGCTGATGGGCCGTCAGACCCAGGACGGGCTCGACGCGCTGCTCGAGACGGGCGCGCTCGAGGCGTGGCTGCCCGAGGTGCACGCCCTGTTCGGCTTCGGCGATGGCGAGTGGCGGCACAAGGACGTGTGGCGCCACACCAAGCAGGTCGTGTGGCAGTCGGTACCGCGCATCGCCGTGCGCTGGGGCGCGCTCTTGCACGATATCGGCAAGGTGAAGACCCGCCGCATCGAGCCGAGCGGTGAAGTGCACTTCTTCGGTCACTCCGAAGTGGGCGCTGCGATGTTCAGGAAGCGCGTCGCGCAGCGCATCGCGATGAGCGGCGAGCTCTACGATCGCGTGCACTACCTGATCCTCTACCACCTGCGCGCGAGCCAGTACGAGCCGGGCTGGACCGACTCCGCCGTGCGGCGCTTCGCGCGTGAGATGGGCGACGGCCTCAAGGACTTGCTCGACCTCAGCCGCGCGGACATCACGACCAAGCGGCCGGAGCGCAAGAAGAAGGGCCTGCGCCAGATCAGCGAGCTCGCGGAGCGCATCGAGTCGCTGCGCGCGATGGACGCCAAGGTGCCGCCGCTGCCCAAGGGCATCGGCAACGAGATCATGGTGCACTTTGCGCTGCCGGCTTCGCGCCGCATCGGCGAGCTGCGCGAGCTGCTCGAGCGCGCGATCGAAGACGGCTCGCTCGAGTCGCACCGCGAGCCCGCGCACTACTTGGCGTGGCTCGAGGCGCGTCGAGATCAGTGGCCGGCGTAAGCGCGCGCGGACCAGCGCTGCGTCAGTTGCCCGCCGGAACGATGTTGTAGATGCCTACGCAGTCCGTCCACAGGTAGTCGCCATCGAGCTCCTCGTGCTCGCGGCAATAGCGGGCGCCGTCGGTGCACGTCAGCACTTGGCCGTCGCGCTCGACCTCTTCGCCCAAGTCCTCGGGCTGACAACCGGTTGCCTCGGTGCCGGGTTCGCAGGGGCAGCCGCGGTTGGGCTCGCGGCAGCGACGGCACTCATCGGTGATCTCCGGATCGTTGTCGTCGCAGTCGTAGTCCTCACAGTTCTCGCCTGCGCCGTCGTCGTCGCGATCGACGCAGACGAACGAGCCACCGTCGTCGTCGTCGCCGTCACCGAGCCCCACGCCTGGAGCGCGCGGCGGATCGTCGCCACACCCCATGAGAGCGCTCCACATACCGCACGCGATCAGCAAACCCCTCAAGCGCATCCGCCCACCTCGACTTGAACGAAGATCAACGTCGAACAGTTTCACACAAATATTCCAGGCCATCATCCCTACAGCGGACGTGCTCGGCGCACACTGCAGCGTGTCGCGCTCGCCTCACCGCTACTGATTCCCTGGCTCGCTTCGCGTAGCATCGAAGCGTTTCCGACCTCTGCCCTGGATCGCTCTGCCCCATGGTTGAACGAAAGCTGGGCCGCAAAACCGCACCGGGCTTTGGCGATCCCCACGAGAGCGTTCGGCTTCGACCACCCGCCGCGCCGCGCGCCGCCAGCGTAAAGCCGCCCGAGCTTGGGCAGACGCATGGCGGCTCGGGACGCGCCAGCTTGTCGCCGCCGCGCTTTGGCTCGGGGCGCCCGAGCCGCATGCCGAAGATCCTCGAAGTCGAGATCGTGCAAGAGCGCGGGCGAACGCCGCGCGCAGACCCGCTGCGGCGCTCGTTCGAGATCTGGACGCAGAACACCGTGTACGTGCTGGATTCGCGGATGCGCTGCGTCGAGGTGCTCGCGCCGGGCGCTACCGAGCCCAAGCCCGATCATCCGTTTCTCGGCTCACGCTTGGTCGGCGGTCAGCTGCAGCACGACGGGTCGATTGAGATGTCGTACCCGTTCCCGCGACCAGGCGCGTTTGCGGTGTTCGAGTCGCGCAAAGGGCAGCGCCGGCAGTTCTCGCGCACATCGTGCGTCGAGCGCGTCGTGGTGCGCGAACGCATCGTCACGCTGCTCGGACCGACCGAGCCGACGTGGCCGGATCTCGCGCACGAACAAGACGACGACTGAAACCGGGTGTTAGGATCGCGCATCGTGGCTTCGGAGCTGCGCATGTCGTTCGTCGACACGGCCGGGCTCGAACAGGAGCTTGCGACCAATCTGCGCCACGGGCGCGCGTTCGTGCAGGGCGCTACCGGCATCGTGGTCTTGTCGGACTGCACGTTGGTCCTCGTGCGCGCCGACGGCGCGGAGCTGCCAGTGACCGCACAAGCCGTGATGGTGTGCGACGCGGGCACGATGGTCGGCGTGGGCCTCGAGCTGCGGCCGTTCGGGCCGGAGGTGGTAGCAGGGCTCGAAGCATTCGCGCGCGGTGAAGGACAAGCACGGGCGCCCGAGCAAGAGCACGTCGAGGTTCACGCCGACGAGCTGACGGAAGTCGAGCCGGGCGCGCGCGACGAAGTGCAGCGCGATGAAGAGCAGCTCGATGAAGCCGAGCACGACGAAGTGCAGCACGATGAAGAGCAGGCCCACGACGAGCTCGAAGGCCGCGAGTCCGCGCGACCCGTGGATCAGCAAGCGCAGCAGGCGCGACACGAACGACTGCGAAAGATCAGCCAAGTCGAGCAGCAAAAGATCGCGCGCAGCGGCGAGCTCTCCGATCGCGTGATGCTCGAGCGCTTGTACGGCAAGGCGGTCTGGGAAGGTCTCTTGCACAACCCGCGGCTCACCGTGCCTGAGGTCGCGCGCCTGGCGAACAAGGGCACGATGCCGCGGCCGATGCTCGATTACATCTTGGACAACGCGAGCTGGTGCGCGCAGGGCGCCGTGCGGCGCGCGCTCTTGGGCAACCCGCGCGTCAGCAGCGAAGGCGTGATCAAGATCCTGCGCGCGATGCCCAAGCACGAGCTCAAAGCGATGACCAAGAGCACGGCCTACAGCGCGGCGGTGCGCGAGCAAGCGCGCAAGCTGCTCAAGGTGTAGAGAGGTCGACGATCTTCGTGGTGACCGCGCCGCGCTTGATCGAGATCGTCATCGTCTTGCGAAGGCCGAGCTGCGGGTTGACCAAGAGCACGGTGTGCTTGCCGGGGCTGAGCCGCAGCGACATCTGAGGCGTGTTGCCGACGAGCCGACCATCGACGTGCACCTGGCTCCACGGGCGCGTGTTGATGCGCAGCATGCCGCTGTCGCCCTGCGGCACCGCAGCGGGGGCGACGGCGACCGGTGCACGCGGCGCAGGCGCGGCGACGGGCGCGCGCGGCGCAGGCGCGGCGACAGGCGCGCGCGGCGCAGGCGCAGGACGCTGTGCCGCCGAAGCGCTGCGCATCGCGACGGGCTTGGTCGCGACGCCGTCGGTTGGCTTGCGCAGCTCAGGAGCCGCGCGGCGCGCTGCGATCGGCGCGACCGTTGGCGCTTGTGCGTTCGCGACAGGGGCCGCCGACGCGGCCGCGTTGGCCGTCGAGGCTTGCGGCACGAGCACGACCTGCGGCAGCTGCAGCGTTTGGCCGGGCGCCACCGAGAGGCGCGATGACCACGTGCGATAGCCCTCGCGTGCGACCTCCAGGCTGTGTTGCTCGCCGGCCGTTACGTTGGCGATCACGAACGGGCTCAAGTTGCCCGGTACTTCGCGCCCATCGAACGTGACGCGTGCGTCGGGCGGCTGCGTCATGAGCTGAAGCGTGCCGATGTTCGGCTCTTGCAAGAGCCACATCCCGCCGAGCACCGCGACAGCGACGGTCGCGATCAGCGCGGGCAAGAGCCACGGACGATTCGGCAGCGCGGAAAGCCCCGAAGCGAGCGAAGGGCGCACGGGAGCGCCGGGCGGGGTGCTCGCGAGCGCCGCGGCCGGAGGCACCGAGCGCGGCACGCTCACGGGCATCGAGGGACGCGACGAGAACGGCGCGACGCCCGGCCGCGTCGAGATCGACGGCGAGCCCGCGCCCGATTGGACTGCATCAGCGGTCTGCGCTTCGAGGGCGCCGGTCGAAGGACCGTCGTAGATGTGCGTCGAGAGCTCTTCGTCGTCCCACTCGACCGCGTTCATGTCGCGCAAGCTCGCCGTCGGCGCTTGCGCCGTGAGCTCGCTTTCGCGCTTGGCCGCGTCGACTTCGCCGCTGTCCGTCGAACGGTACGCGACCACGCGCGTCGGCTCGTCGCGCTCTTCGAGATCGTCTGCCTGCTCGGCGTTTGCGATCGGCTCAGGCTCGGTCGCGACGGTTGCTTGCTCTTGCTCGGCCGCGAGCGCTGCACGCGCTTCGACGGACTGCGCGTAGGCAGGCGCGTCGATGTCCATCGGCGTCTTGTCGTCCGCGTCGTCGGCACCGGGCATGGCGGCGGTTTCGCCGGTCACTTCGTCGGCGAGCTCATCATTCGCTTCGTCGCCGGCGTCGGTCGTCGCTTCCGCGATCACTTCCTCGCCAGCTTCGGCGATCGGTTCGTCGACGGCTTCGGCCGCCACGACGTTCGTCGCGTCTTCATCCGTATCGCGATCGCGCTCCGGCTCGCTCACCAGCTCGAAGCCGCCTTCATTGGCAGCGCCTTCGGCCGGCAGCTCGGTCAACTCGAGGTCTTCGATGGCTTCGCTCGGCGCCGCTCGCACGGGCACGGCGCCGCTCTCGTCCTCGCTCGGCGGTGGCGCCAACGCGCTCAGTGCGCTGACCGGCTCGAGATCGACGAACGCGTCGAGCAGCCCCGTGCCTTCATAAGGCAGCGGCTCGAACACGGGCTCCGATGCGTCGAGCGCGATCTCGTCCGCGAAGACCTCGCGCATGTGCGCGGAGAGCATCTCATCGTCCGCCGGCTCGACCTCGGCCGCTTCGAGCAGCGCTGTGCGCAGCTCCGCCGCGCTCGCGAAGCGCTCCGTGGGCTGCTGTGCAAGCGCGCGCTGCAGCACCTGCTCGAGCGCCGCCGGCACGTTCGCGTTGTGCAAGGACAGCGCGGGTACGACGGCCTGCTTCACCTTCACGATCGAAGAGAAGTCGCTGCTGCCGAGGAACAAGCGCTGCGCGGCGAGCATCTCCCACACGCAGATCGCGAGGCTGAACAGATCGGAGCGCCGGTCGAGCGGCTCGCCCAGCGCCTGCTCGGGCGACAAATAGCCGTGCTTGCCCTTGAGCAAGCCGGCTTGAGTGCGCATCAGCTGCTCGGTCGATTTCGCGATGCCGAAGTCGATGAGCTTCACTGCGCCGTCGTACGCGACGAGGATGTTCGTGGGCGAGACGTCGCGGTGCACGAGGCCAAGCGGCTCGCCCGCGCCATCCGCCAGGTCGTGCGCGTGCTCGAGCGCGCTGCAAACGTCGGCAGCGATGCGCAGCGCGATCGACATCGGGACCGGTTCGCTGCGCTCGCGCGCCTTGCGAATCAGCGCCGCGACGTGCTGGCCGCGCAGGTACTCGAGGACGAGGAACGGTTGATCGTCCACCTGACCGACATCCACCGTCGCGATGATGTTCGGGTGCACGAGCTGCTGCGAAAGCCGCGCCTCGTCGCGAAACATCGCCACGTAGTCGGCCTCATCCGTAAAGCTCTGCAGCAAGCGCTTGAGCGCGAGCAACTGTTCGCCGCCGCCCAAGCGCCGCGCCGTCCAGACCTCGGCCATGCCGCCGACACGGAAGCGATTGAGCAGCTCGTAACGACCGAACAACACGGGCTTTTTCGTGCGCGGGCGCGCGCTGCGAGCGCCGCCCGGCGCCGAACCTACGTCCATCGGCGTGTGCGGATTCGTTTCACCCATACCTCACACATCCGTGATTCCCACCTGTCAGTCAACCGGGTCGCCGACGCGCGTTGAAAGCGCGCGGAGTGCAATGGCAAGACGCGCCAATCCGGCCTACGAAGCTTCCCATTCGGGGACAATGCGCTCCATCGAGAGCCGCGGCGGTTGAGCGCGCCGTAGCGCGACACCGAGCACATGACTGGCGAGCAGCGGCTGGCTCGTGAGCGACCAAGTGCCCGGGTCGTCCTCGAACGGCGGATGAAACACGAAGCGAGGTGACTGACGCAGCGGGCTCGGCTCGCCGCTGAGCTCGACGTGCAGGCAACGCAGCGGCAACGCGATGCCCCGCCCCATCGCCTTCACGTACGCCTCCTTTAACGTCCAGTAGCGAAAGAAGCGCTCGCGGCGCGCGCTGCCCTCGAGCGTGGCGAGCGACGCGCGCTCGGCTTCGGAGAGCACGGAGCGCGCGAGGCTGTCGATCTCGAGCTTGCGATCGACGTGCTCGACGTCGACGCCGACGTCGTCGCCGCGCGTGATCGCGCACGCGACCAGACCGTGCGTGTGCGAGAGGTTGAAGCGTACGCCCTGCCCCTCGATGAGCTCGGGCTTACCGTGCTCGCCGATCTCGAAGCGCAGCGATGACGGCGCGACGCCCAGCTCGCTGCCGAGCGCGAAGCGCACGAGCGCGTGCGCGACCAAGTAGGTGTGCCGGTCGTCGTCGAAGCGAAACTTCCCGTGCTGCGTGCGCTCGGCTTCGCTCAGCGTCGGCAGGTACGCCGAGCGCGCAGCTTCGGGCGCGATGGATGAAGGTTCGGCATACAAGACGCGCAGCTCGGCTTGGGCCGTGCGCGCAGGCGCGATGTGCACAGCGCGCAGCGTGATCTGGGCGGTGGGCGCTGTCAAAAGCGAACGCACAGCGTGAGCTGACCGCCGCGCGAGCCGCTGGACGCGTTGCGCATCGCACGTGACGCACACAAGTGCACAAGCACACTCGAGACGCTTCGCGCAGTGGAAATTTCTTTCAACCGCGCGCGGCGAAGGAGTCACCCTTATCGCATGACGCTATCGCAACGCAGTCTCGGCACCTTGTTCATCGTCGCGCTCATGCTCAGCTGCAGCGCTTGCAGCGACAAGCGCACGCAGTTGGGTGATCCCGACGCGGCGGCACCGGGCGGCGGAAGCGGTGGCAGCGGCGACGGCGATGGCGACGGCGATGGCGATGGCACCGGCGGTT
>WUUC01091279.1_pt1 | contig 10906 bp, 13 predicted proteins | sample 6278441 | NCBI WGS metagenome assembly WUUC01 (sample SAMN13675441, study PRJNA597444) | soil metagenome | isolation source: soil | place: USA: Washington | collected 2017-10 | reverse complement strand
CGGGCATGTCGTCCCACGACTTCACCTGGTTCATCGGCTTGATGTAGTAGTAGATGTCGTCGAAGTCGATGCCGCTGAGGTCGGCCCCCCAGCTCGGCATGGGCTTGCGGTAGAAGACGTCGAGGGCCTTATGGCGGAGCTTCCGCATCCAGTCCGGCTCGCCCTTGCGGTCGCTCATCATGTCGATGACCCCGTGCGAGAGACCCTTCGTGGGGGCCTCGTCGTAAGAGGTGGCGTCGTGCCAGCCGTACTTGTACTCGCCCTTGAGGGCCCGTACCTCTTCGTTCTCCTGCTGGACCTTGAGGTCCTCGGCTTCGGTCGCCACAGCGGTCGCCTCCTGGATGGCCTGAGTCACGAGTCTAGCAGTTAGGCATGCCTAACTCCACCCGCCGTCGAGTCCGTTTTCCCTGCTCAGAGTGGGTAAACGCCCCCCGGGCCCCTTTGTTCCGTGCCTTCGTCGCCGCTCATTTCCTCGAAAAGAGACGCCGAGCGTCGTTTTTGGAGGAAATGAGGCGCCCGCCACAGCCACGGGTCGGATCCCGGAGGAACCTCGCCGTGTGACGACCGCAGACGGCCGGTGTGCGTTCCTCGCCGCCGAGCAGTACGGGTGCATCTCTCTCTCCCAGGCGGTGCGCTGCGGGCTCTCGCGCCGAGCCGTCCACCGCCGGGCGCAGGCGCGGCTGTGGATCCGGCGGGCCCCGTCCGTCTTCACGGTTGCCGGCGCACCTTGCAGCTGGGAGCAAAACGTGATGGTGGCGCTGTTGTGGGGCGGAGACGGTGCCGTCGCGTCATACCGGACGGCGGCGGCACTGTGGCGCTTCCCCGACTTCCCTCGTCGGGGCGTGGAGCTGACGTTGCCGAAGTGGAAGGCTCCTCCCGCCGGAGCGACGGTGCATCAGGCAGAGGTGTCGCCGAGGGACAGGACGCACCTGGACCGCTTCGTCGTGACGTCTCCGGCCCGCACGCTCATCGACCTGAGCCGTTGCACCACAAGGCCCCTCTTCGAGGCCGCGTTCCACTATTGCATCCATTCGGGACTGACCAGCGTCGGGAGCATGAGATCCGCCTCGGAGAAACATCAAGGCCGTGGAGCGTTCGGCGCGGCGGTGTTGAGGGACGTCGTCAGCCTGTACGAGACCGATCTTCTAGCACCGGCAAGCCCATTCGAATCCCGTGTCGCTCGGTTGCTGGGCCGCTCGGGACTTCCCGCGCCTCGGCGGCAATACGAGGTAAGCGTCCGCGGATCGAAGAGGTTCATCGACTTTGCGTGGCCGAACCTCCGGCTCGGCGTCGAGGCCGACAGCTACCGATGGCATTCGAGCCGGGCCGCATGGGAGCGAGAGCACAAGCGGACGCAGGAGCTCGAGCAGGCGGGATGGAAGGTCCTCCGGGCAACCGCAGAAGACGTTCGCGAACGCGAACAACGTTTCCTTGCCGAGTTGAAGGGGGCGTACGCCGATCGAGAGAGGCTCTTTTCCTCGGAAAACGTCGCTGAGCGTCGCTGATCGAGGAAGAGAGGGGGGTTAGGCCCTCGGGTCTGCTGGGGGGGGCGTGAGGTCCATGTCCACCTCGTCGAGTTGCTCGTCGGCGTGGAAGCCGGGGCCCTGGGAGATCACTCGGAAGGACTCCGCGTAGGCGTAGCCGGCGGTGGCGCCGAGCTCGGCGAAGCGCTCCCGGACCCAGCCGGCGATCTCGTCTCGGTGGGCGCCGACCTGGCTCTCGTGGCACATCAGCGCGTCGATCTTGCGGTCCATCGTCCCGGTCACGTCGACGAGGCGCGGCCCCCCGCCCGGCCCCATGATCCACACCTCGCGAAGGTCGCGCCACGGGTCGAGGCCCTCGTCGAGCAGGTCCGGGAAGTGCCCCGGCGTCGTACCGGCGGTCAGCGTCACGTCGAGCGAGGCCTGGCCGACGGCGCGGTGGTCGGGATGGTTGATGAAGCGGTCCTCGACCGTCGGCGTCGGGTCCATGACCATGTACCGGTGGGGCCGGAACCTCCGGAACACCCGCGCTATATCTCTACGGAGGTCGAGCGTGTACTCGACGTAGCCGTCGGGATAGTCGAGCCACACGACCTCGCCGATGCCGAGGATGGCGGCGGCCTCCGCGGTCTCCTTCTTGCGGATCTCGGACAACGGCTTCCCCATGAGCTCACGGTCCTGCGTGCCGGTCGAGCCGTCGGTCACGATGCACAACGTGACGTCGGCCCCCGCGTCCGCCCACTTCGCCACCGTGCCGGCGGCGCCGAACTCCAGATCGTCGGGATGTGCCGAGACGACGAGGGCGCGGTAGGCCGTCACTCCTGCGTCCGGAGGATGAGCACGTCCGTCGGCGCGCTGTGCGAGACGCGGTGCGGCACGTTGCCGAGCATGAACCGACGTGCCCCCGTCATCCCCACGCTGCCGACGACGATCAGGTCGAAGCCCTCGTCCCGCGCGAGGGAGGTCAGCACCTCGGCAGGATGTCCCTCCGGCGCGCGCACCTCCGCCTCGACCCCCGCCGCGAGCGCGCGCTCGGCGGCCCGCTCGAGCACGTCTTCCGCCTGCGCGGCACCGAGGATGCGCCACCGGAACTCGTCCGGCGTCTCCTTCACCGGCCCGCCCGCCGTCCACTGGGCGACGGGATCGTTCGGGTCGGCGGCAAGCTGCTGTCTCTCCTGCTCGCTCAACGGCTCGTGTGCGCAAACGATGACCTCGTGCGCGTCGAGAGCCTTCACCAGCCGCGACGCCTCGTCGACCGCCCGCATCGCGGTCGGTGACCCGTCGGTGCCGACGAGGACCTTCGAGTAGTCGGCGACCGAGTTCGGCACGTGGTCGGTCTTGACGATCAACAGGTCGGTCCCCGCATGATGTGAGATCTTGTTCGGCACACTGCCGAGCAGGAACCTGCGCGCACCGCTCATCCCGACGCTCCCGACGACGAGAAGGTCGGCGTCCAGCCGTTCCGTCTCCGACAGCAGGACCTCGGCGGGATTGCCTGGTACCACGACCGTCGTGCCCCCGTAGTCCGCGGCCAGCTTCTCGAACGCGTCGCCGGGATCGCGGCCCGCGTGCACGAGGTAGAGCTCGGCCCCCAGTCGCCGCGCCAGCCCCGCGGCGCGATCTGTTGCGACCCGCGCGGTCTTCGAGAGGTCCGTTCCCACCACGATGCGCTCGTACATCGCTTCAGCCCCTCTCCTCGGAACCAGGGATTCGCCTGATCGCCAGCGTGCAACGCGCCACCGCGACCAGCTTGCCGTCGCCGTCCACGATATCGACAGTCCATACGTGCAGCGACCGTCCCTTTCGAAGGGGCACCGCCGTCGCGCGCACGGTCCCGTCGCGCCGCGCGCGGAGATGGCTGATGTTCAGATCGGTGCCGACCGCGAACTCGTCCTCCTTGCAACTCATGTACGCGCCGATCGACGCGGCGCTCTCCGCGATGACCGCCGACGCTCCTCCGTGCAGCAGGCCCATGGGCTGGTGGACCGCCGGCGTCACCTCCATCTCGAGCACGACGCGGTCGTCCGCCGCCTCGACGACGTGGATCCCGAGCGACTCGTGGATCGTGTTCTCGTAGACGATCCCGAAGGGTTGCCGGCTCAACCGACCGGAGCGTCCTGAGGGAAGACCGCGCGCACGTCGGCCTTGCGGATCTCCATGAACGACGGCGACGCGACGATCGAGTGCCCGTCCCGCGCCGAGACGCGCACGTCGGTCACCGGCAGGTAGTCGCGGTTGTCCCTGATCAAGGACTCCCACGCGTCGGAGAAGCGCGCGAGCTCGGGAGGCAGGTGGACCTTGCCCTCCACCTGGTAGTGGTCGAGGAGCATCACGACGCCGACGACGACCAGGTCGACCTTGTTCGGGTCCTGGCGAGGGTCCGGCGGACGAGGCCGCGCCCCTTCCTCGGGATGGAGGCCGTCGCGGATCTTCGTCAGCAACGCCGACGCCGCGAACGGCTTGCTGAGGTAGTCGCAACGGAGCGACGCGGCCCGGCGGACGACCTCGGGCTCGATCAGCCCCGTCAGGACGACGACCGGGAGCCGCGCGAAGCGCTCGTCGGAGCGGAGCTTCTCGATGAGGGTCCACCCGTCCGCCCCCGGCAGCCCGATGTCCACGACCGCCGCGTCCGGGCGCTCGGTCGTCAGCAGCCTCCACCCGTCCGCCACTTCCGAAGCGAACATCCCCTCCATCCCCGCGCTCTCGAGGTGGTAGCGGACGATCGCCACCACGGACTGCTGGTCCTCGACGACCAGGATCTTCGCCATCGCCTCATCATCCTCCACCGAGTGAGGGGCCCCGAAAAGGAATCGCAATCAGGCCCCGCGTCCGGGGGCCTGATTGAAGTCCCCCGAACTGGAAACTAGATAAGGACAGTCGAGACTAGGATTCGTGACAATCAGGACAAGATCGGCAGGGGGTGCCCGACCAATGGCAGAGAAGAGGACGAGCAAAGCCGTCGCCGTGATCACGACGATCTGGCTGCTCGCGTTCGTCGCCGTGCTGACGCTCGCCACCGCCGGGACCGAAGAGGCCCAGGCCCGGGGGTGCAGGGGCGGCGGGTCTCCATCGCCGTCGCCGTCGGCTTCGGCGTCTTCGGGCGGAGGCGGTCTGCCGACGAACGTGACGACGATCCTTCCGATACCGGGCCAGAGCTCGGCCTCGCCGTCGGCGAGCGCGAGCCGCTCGGCCAGCCCCAGCGGATCGGCGTCGCCCAGCGCGTCCGGGAACGCAGCGGAGGCACCTCCCGACAAGGAGATCCCCGTCCAGGTCGAGCAGGAGACGACCTGTAAGTCGACGATCACGATCTCCTACAAGTCCGGGCGCAACGCCAAGTTCTCGGGCAAGGTCGGCTCCGGCGAGGCCATGTGCAAGCGGGCTCGCAAGGTGCAGGTGAAGAAGGTCAAGAAGGGCAAGGACCCCACGGTCGGACGCGCGGTCACCAACGCAAAGGGCGCCTACCAGGTGCCGGCGGCGAGCGCGAACGGCCGCTTCTACGCCACGGTCTCGAAGGCGACGGTCGAGAACGACGACGGGCAGACGGTTAACTGCCAGGCCGCGAAGTCGAAGGTGATCAGGCCCTAACCCGCCGCGGGACGGACGCGGAAGAGCCTTCCCCCGGCGAGATCCGTCAGGTAGAGCTCGCCGCGGTCGTCCTCGCCGAAGGAGCTGATCGACAGATCGGTGTCGAGCAGCTCGACGGGGTCCTGGCGGTCGCGACCCCCGGCGTCGACGGCCCAGATCGTGCCCGAGCAGTAGTCGCCGAAGAAGTAGTTGCCGGCGAGGTCGGGGAAGGCCCTCCCGCGGTAGACGTAGCCGCCGGTGACCGAGCAACCGTGATCGTGCGAGTACACCGCGAGCGGATCCTGCATGTCCTCGACGGTCCCCGCGACGTCGCATTCCGCGCCCGTCGGGTAGCAGGCGCGGCCCTCCTTGATCCTCCATCCGTAGTTGACGCCGCCGGGCGACCCGGCCGGCTCCCGGTTCACCTCTTCCCACTCGTTCTGACCGACGTCGCCGATCCACAGAGCGCCGGTGGCGCGGTCGAACGAGATCCGCCAGGGATTGCGCAGGCCGTAGTCCCAGATCTCCCCCCGCGCCGTGGGGTTGCCTGCGAACGGGTTGTCCTCCGGGATCGCGTAAGCGTCCGCGCGCCCGGTCACGTCGACGCGCAGGATCTTGCCGAGCAGCGTGTCGGTCCGTTGCCCGTTGTTCTGCGGGTCTCCCGCGGAGCCCCCGTCACCGAGCGCGAGGTAGAGCATGCCGTCGGGCCCGAAGACGAGTCCCCCGCCGTTGTGGTTCGCGAACGGCTGGTCGACGCGCAGGATCACTCGTTCGGAAGCGGCGCGCGCGGTTGCACGGTCGCGCCGCGAGCGCCGGTACTCCGCGATCACGGTGTCGCCGGCGAGGTCCGTGTAGTTGACGAAGAACCTGCGGTTCGCCTCGTAACGGGGGTGGAACGCGAGGCCGAGAAGGCCCTGCTCGCCTCCCCCTTCGGTCCGGTCGGAGATGTCGAGGAACGTCCGCCACGCGCCCGCGGTCTCGCGGCGGACGAGGATCCGTCCCCCCTGCTCCACGACGTAGAGCCACCTGCGTCCGTCGTCCGCACCGGTCACGGCGAGCGGCGAGTCGAAACCGGCGGCGACCTCTTCGAGTCGGATCGAGATCTTTCCGGGGGGGAGCCCTTCCGGGAGTTGGGGCCGTTCCTTCGGCGAAGCCGTCATGGTCGGAACGGGCACGACCTTCGGCGCGCCGCGGATCTCCTTGCTGCACGAGACCAGGAGCGCCGCGCACGCGACTGCGACGACGGTGCTTCGGAAGGCGCGGGCCATCGTCTCAGCGTAGCGGCGCGGCCCGGGTAGTCGCGAGGCCGCGCAGTAGGGTCGGGGCCATGACGATCGACGGTGCCCAGACTCCCGTCCTCCTCGCCCGCGAGCCGGGGATCAAGGCGCGCGAGGCGGAAGCCCTTGCGCTTGCGCTGGCCGACCGCTACGTCGCGCTGCTGGACGAGCTGACGCCGGAGGAATGGGGTGCCGTCACCTCGTGCGACCCGTGGACGGTGAAGGACGTGTCCGCGCACCTGCTGGGGTGGGCCGATGCGGTGTGCTCTCCTCGCGAGATGGCTTCACAAGCGCGTGCTGCCCTTGCGCGGCGCCGGCGGTTCGGCGGGATCACCGACGCGCAGAACGACGTACAGGTCGAAGCAGCGCGATCCCGGTGCGAGCCCGCCATGGGCGCGGCCGGAGAACGAGCCCTGGCCGACATGCTCAAGGACTGGGCGCGCCGCCGCCGCGCGGACGCGACGCTCTCGCTGACCGGACCGGGCGGCGGAGTGTTCGTGGCCGGAACCGGCAGACGCGCGACGATCTCGTCGGACGCCGCCGCGTTCGCGTGGCGTCTCGCCGGCCGGACGCCGCCGGCGGCCGATCGAGCTCGCCGGCGACACCGCGGCTGCCGAGGGGTGGATCGCCGCGGGCTGCCCCGTCTAGACGCGCGCGTCGGGCAGGCCCATCGGGTTCGGGAACGGGACCCCCCCTCCGTCCAGCACCAGCCGCACCGGTCCCTCGAGCAGCGTCAGCAGACGTTCGCTCTTCTCCGCGCCGATCGAACGCCACGGTGCCACCGCGAGCTCGTCGGTGCGGTCCTCGACCCAGTCCCGCAGCTCGCGTCCCTCGCGCGTGAGCAACCCGTTCTCGTCCACCAGCCCCCGCCGTCGCAGCCGATCCTGCGCGTCCGCCCAGTCGTCGTCCGACCAGCCGCGGTTCGGTTGGAGCTCGGAGCGCGGGACCTCGCCCGTAGCGGCGAGCGCGACGTGCGCTTCGCAGCCGTCGAGGCCACCGGATACGAGCGCCGCGACGTGCCCGTCGCCGCGGTGCTCACGCACCATCGTCACCGCGTGCCATAGCCGGAGGTGCGGCTCGCCCGGCGGATCCAGAGCGGCGTTCGCCGCGAACATCGGACGTCCCGCGGGGTCACAGCTCTCCGCAGCCTCCGTGCAGATCGCCGCGGCCCGCGCCAGGGCCTCCGAAGCGACCCCGTCGCCCAGCAGCCGCCGCAGGGCGCCGTCGACGACACGTCTCCTCGCTTCCAATACCCGCTCGGGCGTCGAGAACGTCCACGCGTCCGGTATCGAGCGCCGGACCATCCGCAGATGGAAGTTGTAGAAGAGCGCGGTCACGAGTTCGGCCGAGGGGGCTCCCAGGGGCGCCGCTCGCGCTGCGAAGTAGCCCATCCACCCGCCCTTGAGCCCGGCGTCGTCATACGCCGGCTTCTTCTCCGGGGCGAAGTAGACGACGGCGTGGTACGCCTCGAGGCGTAGCCAGAGCCGGCGCGCGAGGTTGCTCTGCACGCAGCTCTTATACCGCCCGTGTCGCCGCTCCCCCATCCGGGGGATAACGGAGGTTCGCCCGATGCGTCCGTTACGCGCTGCGCCGACTTTCGTTCTACGCAGCGATGGCGATCAATGACGTAGATACGGAGCCGGGGACGCCGACGGAGGAGGAGCGCGCCGTCGCATCTCTCCTCGTGACCGGGATGACGGACGAGATGGCCGCGCGCCGGTTGGGGTTGAGCCGGCGCACGTTCCGCAGACGCTTGAAGGCTTTGATGGACAAGTTGGGAGCGAGGTCACGGTTCCAGGCGGGCTTCATGCTGGCGGAGACGGGGTGGACCGGCGGCGAGCAGCAGAGGGAGCAGGAGACGCGCTGACCGTATTAGCGTGTCTCCCGTATGAGCGCGCAACCGTCGGCGACCGGCTTGCACGTCCACCCGCTGACGCCGGAACGGTGGCCGGACCTCGAGACGCTGTTCGGCGCGCGCGGCGCAGTCGGCGGATCCAGGTGCATGTGGTGGCGCATCACGCGCGCCGAGTACGAAGAGCGCAAGGGCGACGCCAACCACGCAAGCTTCGAGTCGATCGTTCGCAGCGGCGTCGTTCCGGGAATCCTCGGATACGTCGACGACGTGCCGGTCGCGTGGTGCGCGCTCGAGCCGCGCGACAGCTATCCGGTGCTCGACCGATCATGCGCTACACGAACGAAGCCGCGCCCCCATGAGGAAGCGCGGCTCGTGGTTCGAGGTCTCTGCTCGTTACTTACGGGGGGGCGTCAGCTCGAAGTGCGCCGTCACGGGGCCGGCGGCGTAGTTGTGCAGGAGGATGAACGCGGTGTCGGTCGTGATGTACCCGAGCTCGTCGGTGCCAACGGCGTTGTAGAACGCGGTCTCCGTGCACGTCTCGTCGAAGAGGTAGATGTCGAGGTCGTGCGGCTGGACGGACGCCCCTGCCCCGATCGCCTTGATCGGCGCCTCCAGCCCCTTGTAGGCCGCCGGGACCTCGTACACCGCGGCGTCGGCACCGTTGGACGCGGGGACCGCGCACCTGCGGACGAACTCCTGCGCGGTGACGGTGAGGAGCGTGCCGGAGGCGTCGTGGAAGGCCGGGTGGCCCGTCTGGATCGTGATCTCCGGGCTCACGTAGGGCTTCGGGCCCTTCTTCTTGCCCTTCGCCAGCGCGCCGGCGCCGAGGGGGGCCGCGACGAGCGAGGCCGCAACGGCCGCTATCAGGATCTTCTTGAGCATCGGAGGCTCCCTTTCTTGCAGAAGGTATTGATGGCTCTATTCGGCGCGGCGACCGGCGGCTCCTGCGGCGCGGTTGCCGACGCGGAGGAGAAAGCGTGCATTTCGGACATCTCTTCGGAGATCCGCGCCTAACTCTTCTTCCAGGGCCCGACGCCGCCTACAGCCTCTACCTTCACGCGGGTCACGAACCCCGGCGGAGGGCTCGGCATCGGCGGGAAGACGACGCCGGGCCCGACGTACGTGCGCGCCAGCTCCTGGAGGAGCTCCGGTGCTCCGCCTTCGGTCACCCTTGCGGAGCCGTAGAGCACGAGGTACTCGCACAGGCCCATCTCGTTCGTCCGGTCGGTCTGGATCGAGATCGTGACGCGCGGGTCCCGGCGGACGTTCCGTAGCTTCCGTTGATCGCCGAGCGTCGCGAACACGACCTCGTCGCCGTCGAGGCCCACCCACGCGATCGTGACCTGCGGTCTGCCGTCCGCGTCGATCGTCGCCACATGGGCGAGTGCATCCGATCCGAGCACGCGCCTGATCTCGTCGTTGATCACCCGGCGAGGTTAGTACGGGCTTAGGCTCGCGCGCACTCGACGCGAGGAAGCTACGGGCTGTACGGAGTCGCGCCCCCGTTGCCGCGGCGTTGGTTGCGCAGGAACTTCTCCACTTCTTCTCCGATGTTCTCGGCGGGGGGGACCTCTTGCTCGCCCACCATGCCCTCGAGTCGCCCGAGGTGCTCCTGGGCCTCCGGGTTCGTGGCGAAGATCTGCTCCAGCGCCGTCCTCTGCGCGGCAACCTGCTGCTCGAGCTCGCCCGCGCCGATCGTCACCGACAGGTGGTCTTCGATCCGGCGGACGAGAGCGACCGCCCCCGCCGCGTACGGCATCGCGTAATGAGGGACCTGAGCCCAGAAGCCGACCGCGGGGATGCCATTCTGAGCCATCGTCCACTCGACGAGGCTGACCGCCGCGGCGGGAACGCGCAGGAGACCCTCGGTCGGGGTCCCGGCCCGCAACAGCTCCTCCTCCGACGCAGTCATCATCACCGGCGTCGGCGCGGTGTGCGGGACCGCCGCGGGTATCGCGCCGAGGCTCACGTGCTGGATCACGCCGAACCTCACCGCGAGCTCGTGGACGTCGGCTGCGAGCTCACGCCACCGGTAGTCGGGCTCCGGCCCGGTCAGCACGAACACGTCGCGTTCGGGAAGGCGCCGGTGCGTCAAGGTGAGCGCGGGCCACACGAACTGACGCGGGACGCCGTCGACGATGTCGAGGACGGGACGGTGGCTGCGGTAGTCGTACAGCGCGTCGGCATCGAACGTCACGACGACCTCGCCGCCGGCGGCGACGTGGCGGGCTGCGGTCGTGCCTGCCGTCCCCGCGTCGACCCAGTCCTCGAACGAGACGATCAACGCAGGAGCGGTGACGTCCTGGGGCTCGCCCACGACCTCGAAGAGAGTCACTCCGACAGCCTAATCACCCAGGCCTGACGGTCAGACCGCGCCCTCGAGCGCGGCCGCGCGGTTCGCCCCCTTCACGCGGATCGGGTCGACGCGCACCTCCCGCAGCGTCAGCTCGCCGCCGCAGCGATCGCACACGACGAGCGGTGTCGTCCGGCAGCCGCACGCGGTATGGGTGAGCGTGACCGGCGGCGTGCCGGAGTCGTTCGTCCACCTGTCGCCCCACCCGATCATCGCGAGCAGCACCGGGAGCAGGGCGCGGCCCTTCTCGGTCAGGCGGTATTCGAAGCGAGGAGGCCGCTCCTCGTACTGCCGGCGCTCGAAGATGCCGGTCGCGACGAGCTTCTGGAGGCGGTCGGCCAGGACGTTGCGTGCCACGCCGAGGTCCTCCCGGAAG
>WUUC01060950.1_pt1 | contig 10906 bp, 14 predicted proteins | sample 6278441 | NCBI WGS metagenome assembly WUUC01 (sample SAMN13675441, study PRJNA597444) | soil metagenome | isolation source: soil | place: USA: Washington | collected 2017-10 | reverse complement strand
CGGTGACGTCGTCGGGGCGTTCGTCGAGGTAGCGGGGTTCCTTGATCCGCGGCGCCGGCGCGGGACGTGGCCCGGCCCGCCGAGTCCGGCCCGTGCGTAACGCGATCAACTCCCGACGCAGGGTCGCAACCGGTTGCGCGTAGACCCACTGGTAGATGGCCTCGTGACTCACCCGGCAAGAGTCCCCGACCAGGTGGTCGCGTGCCAACCGGCCCGCGATCGAGGCCGGTGACCAGCCACGACGCAACAACGACCACACCAGGGACCTCACCCGCGCGGACCGGTCGACCGCCATCACCTTCGGCCGTGACCGGCCCACCACCGCCTCAGCCTCGGCCGCTACCGCTCGATAGCCGCCCCGGCCACCGTGACGGGCCACCTCACGCGAGACGACCGATGAGTCACGACCGATCCGAACCGCGATGTCCTTGTAGTCCATCGACTCCACCAGACCCCGGGAGATCTCCTCGCGATCGGCCATCGTCCTCCGCACGACAGGGAATCCTTCCCCACCGAACACCAAGATCACATGCTACGACCGTCTGAACCTGCCAGGTGCTGCGGCAAGGCGGGCAGGGTGCCGGTGATCAGCCAGGGGAAGGCCACCAGATCAACGGGACGGCTGATCCTGACGTCGTGGTCAACTTCCAGTGCGAGGGAATTTCCGGGACATTTGGCCAGATTTTATCCAGTAATTATTTGATCTTTTCTCGTGTGTCGACACTTCTGGTTCGGCGCGGTAGAATTCTCGCTGAAGTTCGCGGAGTGTGGTGTATTGGAGTTGACCAGGGGGCCGACGACTTCGTGCAACGGTAAGCTGGGGGAGTATATGCAGGGGCAATCAATTTTGTCGCCACGTGAGCGCGAGGTGCTGATCTATTTCGCTCACGGTCTCACCTATCGTCAGATCGCGCGCCGGATGGGTATCGCGACGAACACAGTGGACACCTACATGCGCCGTATACGGGACAAGAGTGGCGTGACCAGCAGCGCCGAGTTGGTCCGGCTGGCGATCTCTCTCGAGCCGGTCATGATGAGTTCCTCGAACCGAGAAAGATCGGACTGACCGGAGTCAGTTCTCCTGGAGAGCCTTCGCGGCCATGTCCTGCTGCGCCGCGATCGCTTTCCGGCAATTCGTGAACGCATCGCCGCCGGCCTCGATCTGTCGGGTCTGGTAGGCGGCCTCGACGGAGAACCACACGCCGACCAGGTTGGTCCGCCCCTTGCACTCGATGTCGGTGATGGCAGCGGCGACCTGGTCTTCGGTCGGCGGCTGTTCGGTGAACCTGGGGTCTGCCGCCGCCGCAAGCGGGTTCGGGTAGTGGTAGCCCGCTTCTTCCATGCAGGAGGACCACTTCGAGAAGGCGGCACGTACTCGACTGTCCTCTTTGGATAATTCGAAGGACTCGAACTGCAGCTTCTGGCCCAGCATCGGGTCGGCCCCAGCGGGCATGGAGCGGTTGAGCGCGCGGTCCGCCTCTCCAATGCACCCTCCGGACGGCACTTCGAGATCACCGACGAGCGACGGGCCGTCGCCGAAAAGGGCGGCCTCGCCCTCCGGACCGATATCCGGCTTCGCCGGCTTCTCCTGCAGGGCGGGGTCCCTGTCACCCAGGCCGTACCCGTTCTGCCGCGCGAGCGCGAGGTCCGTGATCCCGTAGCGACGGTCGGTGAGGCTGCGCGGACCGTACTTCCCGGCCGGAGCCTCCTCGATCGTGTAGTCCATGCCAAAGCGCATCATGCACTGGCGGATCAGGCTCACCCTGCCTCTGGTCAGCTGCACTGCCTGGGTGTCGCTCCGCAGGTAGTCCTGTACCGGGAGCCGCAGGTTCACGGTCGCGAGCAGTGTGGGCACCGTGGTAACAGGGGGCTCATCGTTGTCCTGATCGGACGTGTCGGCGGAGCCGCACCCGGTGACCGCGAGCAGTGCGCACGCGGAGACTGCTGTAGCGAACCGGCGGTGTGTGAACATCAGGGCTCCCCTTCGGCCGGTCAGCACGTGCTCGCCGGATGTGCCGCCAGAATGTTCCGCCGCAGTCCAGGGGGTGGCGCCCAGGAGCTGTTCGGTGTCACGCACAGGGCGGCGCCGGTGAAGCCGCGGCCCGTGTAGGCACGCCACCACCGGATGTCCGCATTCCGGATGCCGCCCGTGTTGCCGGCCACCGGTATGCCGCTGCCGGGGAAGATGTCGTCGGAGAAGTCCGCATCCGCGGCTGCCAGGTCGAATACAAGGCTCGGATCCGACCAGTGGCGGAATCCCGCCTCGCCCGACTCGAGTACCCCGTTCCGCTCGGTGCCTGCGGCCAGCGGGGCCAGTGGCCCGAGGAACGCGGCTCCGCCCGCCGCCAAGATTGTCAACGCCGTCATCAATCGCATGATTCCTCCCGAGGGGTGAGAAACCCGTCCCGACCGTCGTTCCGCGCCCGGCGCGCAACGACGGTCGGCGTCCGACACCTGTCGGTCAGCAGCTGCTCGACGAGTAGTAGGCCGACGAGATCGTGTTGCGGTATGTCGCCGACGCGTTGCCGACGTGGCCGGACGGCAGACACCCGTGGGAACCGGTGTAACCGACGCCGGTGAACACGTGCCACCAGAACGAGTCCCGGTTGCGGTAGGACTCGGTGTTGTTGTCGGCCGAGATGCCCGTCCCGGGGAACACGTCGTCCCGGAAATCATTGTCGGAAACGAACAGGTCGAACACCAGTCCGCTGCTGCCCTGCACGTAGTACAGGCCGAACTCGCCCGACTCGACGACGCCGTTCTTGCCGGCGGCGCCGGCAGGTGTCGTGCTGATCAGCAGACCGAGTACCGCTGCGACAACGGCGGTCAGCATCGCCATCGATGTCTTGGTTCGCATGAATTCCCCTTCAACGCGGATGAGAAGGACATCGGCAATACTCGCGTCGGAGGAGCCTCGCAGATAGTCACGAGGGTTCGGTTCTTGACCGGTGGCAAAGGATCTGTTATGCCGCCGGGTTCGTGGGCAGACGCACCTCGACGACCATGCCGCCCCCGGCACGTGGCTGGGCGGAAACCGATCCCCGGTGCGCTCGCACCACCGATCGGACGATCGAAAGACCGAGTCCTGTCCCTTGGGTGGACCTGACCCGGTTGGTCCCTCGTTGGAAAGGCTCGAATATCGAGGAGACGCTGCTGGCGGAAACGTGCTGCCCGGTGTTCGTGACGATCAGTCGTGCGAAGTCGGCGTGACAACGTATGTCCACGTGTATCCAGCCGTCGGTCGTGTTGTGCCTGACCGCGTTGTGCACCAGATTCCGCACCAGTCGTTCGAGCAGTAGCGGATCGCCTTGGACCGGTGTCGCCGTCGCCTCGAGCGTCACGGTCAGATTGAGCTTCCTCGACTCGTCCTGGACGTCGCGGACCGCCAGCTCGGCGAGCTCCGCGAGGTCGGCCGGTACCGTGTTCGAGATCGTGTGCTCCGACCTCGCCAGCGTGAGCAGACCATCGACCAGCCGTTCGTGTCGGGTATTCACCGCGAGCAGGGTTTCGCCGAGGCTGCGTACCTCGACGGAGGCGTTGGGCCGGTTCATCGCGACCTCGAGCAGGGTTCGGTTGATCGCGAGCGGGGTCTTCAGCTCGTGCGAGGCGTTGCCGACGAACAGGCGCTGCCCCTCGAACGCCGCATCCAGCCGGGACAGCATGTCGTCGAACGTGTCAGCCAGTTCGCGCAACTCGTCCCGAGGACCGCCGAGCGCGATCCGTTCGTGGAGGTTCCGGTCGGCGACCCGCTTGGCGGTGGTCGTTATCTTGTGGAGCGGTCGCAGCGTCCGCCCCGCGATCAGCCAGCCGGCGACCAGGCCTGCCGCGGTGAGCCCGCCGAGAGCGACGAGCGACCGCTCCAGCACCGGGGTCAGGGTCTGTTGTCGGATCTCCTCGCGCAGACGTGCCTCGGCGTCGACCCGCTGCCGCTTTGTCTCGGCTGACATCTGTCCGGTGTTCCGGTCCTGGACGACCGGGACCTCGATGACCTGGTTCGCGATACTCCGGTCGAGCAGGTAGTACACCACCGCCAGCAGTACGGCGCCGGCCGCCAGTACAAGTACTCCGTACAACACGGTCAGCCGCATCCGAGCGGTCCAGTTGCGCGGCATCACGGGATGCGGTATCCGACTCCGGCGACGGTCTCGATGACTTGGGGCGGGCCGAGCTTGCGCCGCAGTGTCATCACGGCGACGCGCAGCACGTTGGTGAACGGGTCGATGTTCTCGTCCCAGGCCCGTTCGAGCAGCTGCTCGGTGCTGACCACCATGCCTTCGCCGCGCAACAGCTCCTCCAGCACCGCGAACTCCTTGCGGGACAGCGCCACCACCCGTCCTTCGCGGACGACCTCGCGTCGGCCGGGGTCGAGGGCGATGCCCGCCCTGCGCAGCACCGGCGGTGCCGCGGGACGGGCGCGGCGGCCGAGTGCCCTGACTCGTGCGACGAACTCGGTGAACGCGAACGGCTTGGGTAGGTAGTCGTCGGCGCCGAGCGACAGGCCCGCCACCCGGTCGCTGACCTCGCCCGCCGCCGTCAGCATCAGCACCCGGGTGGCCATGCCTGCGCCGACGATTTTCCGGCACACCTCGTCCCCGTGCACCAGTGGGAGGTCGCGATCGAGTACGAGCACGTCGTACTCGTTGACCGCGAGCCGTTCGAGGGCGGTCGCGCCGTCGTAGGCGACGTCGACCGCCAGGGCCTCCTGCCTCAGTCCCTCGGCGATCGCGTCTGCGAGCAGTTCCTCGTCTTCCACGATGAGTACACGCACCGACGGCCTCCCTCGACATCCTCGGCGGCTGTCCTCGGCTCCATCATGGCCGCCACCTCATAAAACGCCTATAAGTCGAGCACTAATGGCGAACTTATGACAGTCCCGGTGTACTCGCGACACAGCGAACGACAGGGGCGACAATGACCATCACACCACGCATCTCGTCATGGCGCGGGCATTTGCTCGCCGTCGGGGCCGTCCTCGTTGCCGTCATGGGTCTCGCCGGCTGTTCCGGCGGGCGGGGCGAGGAGGGCGTCGTGTCCGTCGGGGGGCCGACTTCGGCGAGCCGGTCGGTGGACCGGGAGCAGCAGGTCGACGAGTACCGAGCCTGTCTCGAGCAGCACGACGTGCCGCTACTGGACTACCCCACGGAGGAAGGTCTTCCGCAGGTGGACAAGACCCGGGTGTCGGCGGAGAAGGTGTCCTCCGCGCTCGAGGCGTGTCGCGCCCACCTCCCCGACGGGGGCGACGCGGTCAGGCCGATGACCGAGGACGTGGAGGCATGGCGGCAGTACGCGGCGTGCCTGCGCGAGCATGGCGTGCCCGACTACCCCGACCCCGACCCGCGCAGCGGCGAGCCGAGGATGAACGACCAGCAGGCCCGGCAGATCAAGGAGGACCCGGACCTGTCGGCCGCACAGCAGGCGTGCCAGTCCGAGCTTCCTTCGAGTGCCGGTGGCAAGGGCACGGTCGGCGGATGACTTCACGGCGCAGAAGGGTGGTCCGCATGGTGCTCGTCGCGGGCGCGGTGATTCTCCTGGTCGCTGCCACGGCCGTGGTGTCGCTGCGGCTGGGCCGGGAACGGGTGGCCGAACGGGGCCCGGTCGACATCGATCCGACCGCGACCACCCGGGTCACGATGATGACCATCGCCGAGACCGTGGTGATCGACGGCGAGCTGGGCTACGGAACGGCGGAACCGGTGGCGACCAGGGCCGTCGGTACCGTCACCTGGCTGCCGGCGGCCGGCGCCGTGCTCACGCGGGGCGACGTGCTGCTGCGCGTCGACGAAAAGCCGGTGCTGCTCCTCCACGGTGATCTGCCGATGTACCGGCCCCTGGCCGTGGACACGGCCGGGCGCGATGTCGAGCAGTTCGAGGCCAATCTCGCGGCGCTTGGCTACCCGGGCTTCACCGTGGACGAGAAGTACACCGACGCAACCGTGGCTGCGGTCAAGCGCTGGCAGAGGGACGTGGGGTTGTCGGAGACCGGGGTCGTCGATGTGGCCACGATCGTGTACGTCCCCGGCACCATCCGGGTTGCCACCCGCTCGGTCCGCGTCGGTGCGGATGCTCAGGGGCAGGTGCTCACTTACACGGCCGACACCAGGGTCGTCGTGGTGGACGCGCCGGCCCAGGACACCCGGTGGGCCGTGCCCGGCACCGCCGTGGCGGTGCTGCTGCCCGACGGGACGAGTGTGCCCGGCACCGTGTCCTCGATCGGCAACGAGGCGACGGTGCCACCCAGCCAGGACGAGTCAGCAGGCGCACAGGACAGCGGCGCGGCGGCGGCCACCGTCCCGGTCACCGTGGCGGTCGCGCACCAGACGGCGCTCGGTACCCTCGACCGCGCTCCGGTCGAGGTCCGCTACACCGCACAGCAGCGGCCTGACGTGCTCACCGTGCCCGTCGCCGCACTGCTCGCGCCGATCGACGGTGGCTATGCGGTCGAGGTGGTCGACGGCCACAGGTCCCGCGTCGTCGCGGTCGAGACAGGGTTGTTCGCCGACGGAAGGGTCGAGATCCGCGGCGCGGGCATTGCGGCGGGAACGACCGTGCGGGTGCCGTCATGACCAGCGACGTGGTGCGGTTGCGGGAGGTGTCGAAGGTTTACCCCGGCGATATCGCCGCGCTGAGCGGGGTGGACCTGACCATCGAGCGGGGCGAGTCGCTTGCGGTCGTCGGCCCGTCCGGGTCGGGCAAGTCGACGATGCTGCACATCATGGGCACGCTCGACCTCCCGTCGGCCGGAGCCGTGCGGATCGACGGGCACGAGGTCGCCGAGCTGTCCGACCGGCAGCTGTCCGCGCTGCGGGCCCGGCGGATCGGGTTCGTGTTCCAGCGGTTCCACCTCGCACCGGAACTGTCCGCCGTCGACAACGTGGCGGATGGGTTGCTGTACGCGGGCGCCGGGCGGCGCGAGCGCAGGTGCCGTGCGGTGGCCGCTTTGGAGAAGGTCGGGCTCGGGGCGCGTCTGCGGCACCGGCCGCATCAGCTGTCCGGCGGCGAGCGCCAACGGGTGGCCATCGCCCGTGCCATGGTGGGGGACCCGGTGCTGCTGCTGGCGGATGAGCCGACCGGCAACCTCGACACCGAGTCCGGTGGCAAGGTGATGGCGGTGCTGCGTGAGTTGAACGGCGCGGGCACGTCGGTCGTGGTCATCACCCACGACCGGGACGTCGCGCGGCGCATGCCGCGTCGGGTGTCCATGCTCGACGGTCGGATCGTGTGATGTCCGGGCAGGAGAAGGCGTTGCGACCGGCCGGGCTCGGCCTGGTCGACGCATTGCTGATCGGTGTGGTCGGCCTGCGGGCGCGCCCGCTCCGCGCGGTGTTGGCCGCGCTGGGCATCGCGATCGGGGTAGCGGCGATGGTCGCAGTCGTGGGAATCTCCAGCTCGAGCCGGGCGCACCTCGACCGTGAACTGGCTGCGCTCGGCACCAACCTGCTCACCGTCGAGCCGGGGAGCACCGTCTTCGGCGAGGCGGCCACGCTGTCGAGTGAGGCGGTGGGGATGGTCGACCGGATCCGGCCGGTGAGCTCGGTCTCCGCAACGGGTCGGGTCACCGCGTCCGTCTACCGCAACGACCGCGTGCCGAGCGGAAATACCGGCGGCATCGCGGTCGTGGCCGTCCTGCCCGACCTCCTCCGCGCGGTCGGCGGGCAGGTCGCCACCGGGAGCTGGCTCAACCGGGCGACCGCGTCCTACCCGGCGGTCGTTCTCGGCTCCGATACCGCGCGGCGCCTTGACGTCCGGCGGCCGGGAACCCGCTTGTGGCTGGGAGAGCAGTGGTTCAGCGTGGTCGGCGTACTGAGGGCCGTGCCACTGGCCCCGGAATTGGACAACGCGGCCCTGGTTGGCTGGTCCACCGCCGAGGACTACCTGCACTTCGACGGCCACCCGACGATGCTGTACTGCCGGTCGGCGGAGTCCCAGGTCGAGGCGGTGCGGTCGGTGCTGGCGGCGACGGTCAACCCGCGGAGTCCCCACGAGGTCAAGGTGTCCCGGCCTTCCGATGCGCTGGCCGCGCAGCGGGCGTCCGACCAGGCGCTGAACGGTCTGCTGCTCGGGCTGGGCGCGGTGTCGCTACTGGTCGGCGGGGTAGGCGTCGCGAACACCATGCTCATTTCGGTCCTCGAGCGGCGCGGGGAGATCGGCCTGCGCCGCTCGCTCGGCGCGACACGGGGGCAGGTCCGCTGGCAGTTCCTCCTCGAGTCACTGCTGTTGTCGGGACTCGGTGGTCTCGCAGGCGTCCTGCTCGGATGCGCGGCGACGTTGTCGTACGCGTCGCTACAGGGATGGCCGGTGGTGGTGCCGCTGCTGGTCGTGGCGGCCGGGGTGGTCGTGACGTTGCCGGTCGGCGCGGTCGCGGGCCTGTACCCCGCTGTCCGTGCCGCACATCAGACCCCCACCACCGCTTTGGCGGCGACGTAGGGCGTCGAGGCCGCTTTTGGCGAGAACCGCGACAGAGGCCGCAGCGCCGGTAACCAGCCGACGAGTACTGCCGTCACGACGTGGCGGTGTGGAGTGGACGTGGTCTGTTGGCGATCGTGAACGGGGTCAGGACTGACCGTCGCGGTGTTCTCCGCGTCGGTGCGGAGGGTGGTCGCCTGGGCCGCGCCCGCGACGATCAGCACCGCGAGTGCCACCGCCGCGGTGTGCAGTCCCACGGCGGCCGGGCGCCTGCGCGGGTGGCTGATCACGAGCCAGCTCACGGCGACGCCGGCGAGCTGCACACCCGTGTGCAGCAACGTCATCCGCTGTTCGCCCGGGACGGTCAGCCAGGCGCGGGTGAACTCCACGACCGCCAGTGCGGCCGCGGCGGTGCACAGCCACGGCGCGACGGCGCGCAGCGCGCCCCGGATCACCGCCCACCGCCTGTCCCGGGAGAAGATCGCGTACGCGGGGGCGGCGGTGACCGCCAGCACCAGCGGGACCATGCGCTCCGGTATGTCGAGTCCGCCCGACACCAGCAGTTCGACCACGACCACGGCCGCCGCCGCGCTCCAGGCCCACACCGCGGTCCGGTGCCCCGGGGGACCGGTGAAACCACGCAGTGCCGCGAAGGCGGCGATCACCATGACCGCCGCCAGCAGCAGCACCCGCAGCCCCACCGGCCCGATCGAGATCCCCACGGATCCGTGACCGTGCCCGGGCTGGAGTGCCGCCGCCAGCAGCATCGGCTCAGCCCGCGCTCGCGCCGACGGGCACCGGTCCGGCGCAGGAGCACTGCATCCGCGACCGCTCCTCCGCGTTGGGACGCAGGTGCAGCACCATGGCCACGACCATCGGGATGAACACGATCGTGTTGTAGAACAGGTGCAGCTCGATGCGCGGGAAGGCGAGCTGGGCGATGCTCGTCGGTGCCTTGCCACCCATCAGGTACGCGCCCGTCAGGGCCTGCACCAGCAGCAGCAGGTGTTCGAAGTGGTGCCAGATCTGGATCCACATGGCCGCGTTCCACCAGGTGCGGGACCGGCCGGTGAACCCGTGCCGCAGCACGATGAACGCGACCATCATGACGATCGCGTAGCCGTAGTGCAGCCATTCCGACGTCACCAGGACCGGGAACCACAGTCCGAGCACGCCGCCCGCGGCCGGACGTGGCCAACCCAGGGCGTAGACCTGTATGGCCTGGGCCACGTGCTCCGCCCAGTGCCCGAGCACCACGATCGCGTAGATCGTCAACGCTGCCTTGTGGTACCGGGTGTTGAGCAGTCCTTCGGGGCCCAGCCAGCGCCGTGTGGCGACTGAAGTGGTCATGTGGCTATTCCTCCTCGTGCCGGCCGATTTCCATGATCGCGTCGGGGTCGGCGCGCACGCATCTCCTGCCGTGCGCACCACCGCGCGCCGGGTCGTCAGCTCGCACGCGGCACTGAAACGCCTCCCAGTCGATCAATCCACGACCAACTCTCATGCGCCGGAGCGCCGGTGTCAATCCTGCGGGCGGACCTACCGGATGATCGCAATGTCAAAGGTGACAGTGGTTCGATCTGTCGTGAGACTGAATCCGCTCCGCACGGTGCCCGCGACATGGAGAGGGGGGCGCATTCCATGGAAATCGTCCCGCAGAACGGCGCGATCGGCGCCACGGTCGGGGGTTTCGAGCTCGGCCGGGCGTCCGAAGGGGACTATCGCGAGCTCAAGGAAGCCTTGTACCGGAACAAAATCCTGCTGATCAAGGACCAGCGGTCGAGCTCCGAGAAGTTCATCGAGCTGGGGCGTGCACTGGGTACGATAGAGGTTTACCACGAGCCCATGTACCACCACCCGGAGTATCGCGAGATCTTCGTCTCGGCCACCGCGCCCGAACAGGGCGAGCAGGTCGGGGTGCCCAAGACCGGGAAGTTCCGGCACGCGGACCACTCGTTCATGCCGAGCCGTTCGGCATCACCATGATCTATCCGCAGGTGGTGCCGAAGAAGAATCGGGGCACCTATTTCATCGACATGGGCCGGGCATTCCGGGCCCCGCCGGTGCTGCACCCCGCCGTGTTCACCCACCCCGGCATCCACACGCAGACCTTCACGGAAGGCGACCTGCTCATCTGGGACAACCGCAGCCTCGTGCACCGGGCGCTGCACCGACGACGCCGGAGGCCGCCGTGTCGCACCGCGTGACGGGGTACGACGACCACCCGTTCTACGAGGGAGTGGCGTGATGAGCGAGGTCGCGAGCCGGACGTTGCAGCAGAGCCGGGTGCTGGGCGGCGGGATCCTGCCCGACGACGCCGCCCTGCGCGAGCGGGTGCTGGCGCCCTACCGGGAGCACTGCCGGTACCTCAGGTCCGTCGAGGTGTGCCCCGGTGCGGACTCCGTCAGCGCGACCGGTGAGTTCGCCGTCGGGGAGTCCTACTACATCGACAGCACCGGGCACTTCAACGCCGTCGAGTACAACATCTGCTACAACCAGGCCG
>WUUC01016017.1_pt1 | contig 10906 bp, 6 predicted proteins | sample 6278441 | NCBI WGS metagenome assembly WUUC01 (sample SAMN13675441, study PRJNA597444) | soil metagenome | isolation source: soil | place: USA: Washington | collected 2017-10 | reverse complement strand
AGTCGCTGCGGCACACCCCCGTGGCCGCGACGGCGACCACGACGCCGTGTGCCGGCGGCTGCGGATCGGGAACGTCGACGAGTCGCGGCGGGTCCCGGAAGGCTTCGATCACGACGGCACGCATCGCGACGAGGCTAGAGGACAACCGAGCACGGCCGGCTACGACGAGGTTGAGGACCAGGTGCCCGACCGGAGGTAGCGAGTGGACCTGCCCGGCGCACATCATCACCCGTCGCTCGGTGGGCTGATTCCGGGAATTGTCGGTCAGGTCTTCGTCGACCTCTCAGGTTTCCGCACGATGTGCGTCGTGTGGCTCGACGATCCGTATGCCGGTTCCGCCGTCGTTTCGACGATATTTCCCAGCCGAATAGCGGAATGGTGAAGTCCTGTACCGCGGCGATGGGTGAGGAGAACACGATGGAGTCGAGGCGTAACTGATGATAGTGTCCCCGATATCCTGATCGGGCGGAAGGCTGCAGATGGAGCCGCGTTTCCTCGGATCTCGTGAAGATCGTGATCGTGGCGGTCTTGTCGGCCCGGGACCGGGTGTTCGCAAGACCGTCTCCATCCTTTTCGCCGACCTCGTCGACTCCTCGCGGCTCAGCCGCTCCCTCGATCCCGAGGCACTCTGGAACCTGCTGACGCGCTACTTCGACGAGATGAGCGCCGTCGTGCAGAGGCACGGCGGCACCGTGGAGAAGTACATCGGCGATGCGATCATGGCGGTGTTCGGCGTGCCTACCCTGCACGAGGACGACGGTCTACGAGCGCTGCGGGCCGGCGTCGAGATGCGCGACACACTCGCCGCGCTCAACCCCGACCTCGAGGCGGTCTGGGGTGTCCGACTGTCGAACCGAATCGGGATCAACACCGGGGAGGTGATCGCAGGCGACCATCGCCAAGGGCACCAGTTCGTCACCGGCGAGGTGGTGACCGCCGCCAAGCGCCTCGAGGAGGCGGCGTCGACAGACGAGATCCTGATCGGCCCCGCCACCCATCAGCTCGTCCGCGACGCCGTCACAGTTCGCCCGAGCGGACCGCGCCTGCTCAAGAACGGGCAGACGGTGCACGCCTTCACAGTGCAGGACGTTCTGGCCGCCGCCCCGGGCCGCGCACGTCGTTCCGCGTCGCCCTTCATCGGGCGCGAGCATCCGCGCGCGGTACTGGCCGAGGTGTTCGACGACACCGTGCGAGCCGGGACTTGTCACCTGCTCACCGTGCTCGGCGACGCCGGAGTCGGGAAGTCCCGACTTGTCCGTGAGTTCACAGCGGAGCTCGCCGGCCGTGCAACGGTGATACACGGCCGATGCCTGCCCTACGGCGAGGGGATCACCTACTGGCCGCTCGGCGAGATCGTCCGCGACATCATCCGCACCACCGGATCGGACCTCGGTGACTATTCCGCAGCGAAGAGCGCACTGCTGCTCGCCGAGGTGACCCTGGCGGGGGAGGAGAAGGCCGAGCTGATCGCCCAGCGCGTGGCCGAGGCGCTCGGTCTCGGCGACACCGGCGGCGGAACCAGCGAGGAGACGTTCTGGGCGGTCCGCAGGCTGTTCGAAGCGCTGACGAGGTCCGGACCGCTGGTCGTCGTGGTGGACGACCTGCACTGGGCACAGCCGACATTCCTGGATCTCCTCGAGCACGTCGCGGACCACTCGCGCAGGTTCCCGATCCTGCTGGTGGCCATCGCGCGCCCCGACCTGCTCGACACCCGGCCGACCTGGCCCGCGCGGCACGGTGCGACGGCGATCCGGCTCGACCCGCTCACCAGCTCCGAGAGCCACGAGCTGATCTCGAATCTGCTCGATGGTCCACCACTCCCGCCCGACGTCCGGTCCATGATCGCGGGAGCCGCCCAGGGCAACGCGTTGTTCGCGGAGGAGTTGGCGGCGATGCTCGTCGACGACGGGCTGCTCACCCGGGAGGACGGCCGTTGGGTTGCGTCGTCGGGCCTCTCCCGGATGCCCGTCCCCTCGTCGATCCATGCGCTGCTCGCCGCACGCCTCGACGGTCTTCCCGCTGATCAGCGGGCGATCCTCACCATCGCGTCGGTCGAGGGTGAGGTGTTCCATCGCGGCGCTCTTGGCGAGCTCGCTCGGTACGCGCTCGACGCGCCGCTGGGCCGAGGTCTGCAGGAACTCCTCGAGCGGGACCTGATCCGCGCGGAGGCTGCAGACTTCGCAGCCGAGGAGGCCTTCCGCTTCCGACACGTGCTGATCCGGGACGCCGCCTATCGGTCGCTTCCCAAGACGGTCCGGTCCGACCTGCACGAACGCTACGCCACCTGGCTCGAGATGACCTCCGACGACCGGGTGCGCGAGTTCGAAGAGATCGTCGGCTACCACCTCGAACAGGCATTCCTGTACCGCACGGCACTCGGCGCACGCGACTCGCGCGCCGCCGCGCTCGCCGCCCGTGCCTCGGATCGGCTGGAAGCGGCGGGTCGACGGGCGCTCAACCGAAGCGACCTCCCCGCCGGCATCGGCCTGCTGGAGAGGGTGAGCGGACTCCTGCCCGTCGAGAAGCCGCGACGCACTCTGCTGCTCGCCGAGCTCGGCGCCGCGTTGATCGAAGCCGGTCAGCTGTCCCGTGCCGAAGGGGTGCTCGATGAGGCGCGACAGCGGGCGGCCGCCACGGACGACGCCCGCGCGGCGTCGCACGTGCTCGTGCAACAGCAGTTCCTCCGGCTGCTGCACGTCGAGGTCGGCCGAGCCGAGGAGACCGCCCGGACCACGGCCCGCGTGATCCCGGTGTTCGAGCGGTACGGCGATGATCTCGGCCTGTGCCGGGCGCGCCGGCTCGAAGCGTGGCTGCACTGGAACGACGCCCGCGCCGAGGCCGCCGCTGCGGCGTGGGAGGAAGCGGCCGCTCACGCCCGGCTCGCCGGAGAGCGGCACGTGCACGACGAGATCCTCACCTGGATCGCGTCGTCACTCTGGTTCGGTCCGACGCCCGCCGACGAGGGCGTCCGTCGCTGTGAGGCGATGCGTGCCCAGGTACGCGAGAGTCCCGAGGCGGAAGCTGCGCTCCTCCGGCACCTGGCGGGCCTGCACGCGATGCTCGGACGCTTCGACCTGGCCCGGCGCCTGCTCGCGACGAGCAACGCCACCTACGCGGATCTCGGCCTGACGCTGAACGCGGCATCGTCGCAGAACGAGGCCGTCGTCGAACTGCTCGCCGACAACCCGGTCGCGGCCGAGAAGAGCCTGCGCGTGGGATACCGGGCCCTGGAGGAGATGGGCGACCGCATGTTCCTCCCGACGACCGCCGCGTTCCTGGCCCGCGCCCTACTGCATCAGGAACGTCATGCGGAGGCCTGGCACTTCACCGACCTCAGCGCCCGGCTGGCGGGCCGCGACGATCTGCTGACCCAGATCATGTGGCGTGGGGTCCGGGCTCGTCTGCTGGCGCGGCGCGGGGAGTTCGGTGAGGCGGAGGCGCTCGCACGCGCGGCGGTGGCCCTCGCGGAGCCGACCGACTTCCTCAACCACCGGGCCGAGGCACTGCTTGATCTTTCGTATGTCCTCGAGTCGCCACACGCCGACGCGCATGCTGTCGTCGCGACGTCGGAAGCGCTGACCCTCTTCGAGTCCAAGGGCAACGTGGTCGCCGCGACGGTTGCTCGCCGCCGCCTCGGCGAACTGGTGCAAGCGTGACGAGGCGGAATGGCGCGAACCGTTCATCCCTGCCCGGCGAGTCGGCGAACCGTCGACAGTGACGGAGCGAAGAAGTACTCGCCACCTTCCATGTGAACGAACCGATCGAACATCAGCTGGGGCTTCTTGTTCTTGCTGAACGGCATTGCCGCGGTGAACGGAAGCGGTCCCGAGGTGTGGTTCTGGCCGATGACGGCGTCGACCCCTGCTTCGGGCTGAACGAAGTCCGGACTGTTGCACCGTGACGCCTGGACGATTTCGAACTGTTCTCGGATGTCCGTCACGTAGCAGACGAACAGCAGACCACGCTTCTTGGTCGTCGTGCCACTCAAGGCCTCGGCCTCGGTCAACTCCGGCCCGAACGTGATTCCGCGTCGCAGCATGCGGTGCCTCTGGGTGACGGCCTCCGCCGCGACGATCTCGCATTTCGTCGGAGCGATGTCACCCGGTACGTCGTCCCGCGCGTAGGCCTTGCGGATGTGCGCCCCCGACGGGCAGATCAGGCCGAACCTGTCTTCGTCGAACTCGAAGTCCAACGCTCCAGGCGTACCTTCGGCCACCGATGAGTCGTCGGTATGCGGAGCGTTGATCAACGGAGCTCCGCTCTTCCACCGACCAACCAGTTGTGCACCGAGCAGGTCGGCGGACAGTTCACCGCCCGACGGATCGAGGCTCAACGCCGCCCGCTTCACCGCCAGATCGAACTCCGGCACGTCCTGCGCCAGCCGGCGGAACACCAGGAACGCTCCGTTGCGGGTGAACTCGGTGTCCGGTTCGGGGCGTGGCCCCTCCACAGACAGGTCACCGGCATCCGGATGCTGTCCGGAATACCCGAAGACGAACTCGCCCGGCCACAGGAGGTCCCGACCAGGCTCGGCCTGATCGGGATCGGACCCGGTCGTCGGATCGAGTGGCTCATCCGGGGCAACGAGGCCGCGCACCGCGGGCTGCGAGACACCGTCGGCGTAACCGAAGTGCTCGTGGCCTTCGAACGGCTTCGGGCGTACGGATCCCACCTCGATGTGTACGTGCGTCCAGCCGTTGGCACGCTGCGGCGCGAGCCGGACCGCGATCGTATTGTCGACTTCCGTCTCTGTCGCGCCCGTCACGAGGAAGACCCCGTGGATCGGCTGCCATGGTCTGAGGATCGTCCACTTGTCGAAGACGGGGTCTGCCAGCCGTGCACGGCTGGCCGCCATCCCGCGGGTGAACTCCGGCAAATTGAGATCGTCTGCGCCGAGCACGTCCAGACCGGCGTGTGTAAAGGCGATGTTCAGCCCGGGCATTGAAACGAGTGCGGTGTTCCCTGCGGCGCGACGGGTCGTCATCGTCGCGCGCTGATCCAGGCAATCCTGCATCGTGGTGATCTTCAGCGTTCTGAGGAAGCTTCGGAAAGCGGCCTTGTCCTGCTTTGTCTCCCCCACGGTGAAGAATACGAACTTCTCTACGTTCTTGACCAGGCCGACCAGGATGTCGCCCTGGATGTCGAGTGTTTCAAGGAGTGGTTCCGTGCGACTTCGCGTTGCTGTGGCGGCCGCTCCCAGACTTGCGACATCGCCCTTTTCCTGGTTCCGGGCCGCGTGCAGTCAAGTGCTGCTCGTGCTACTCTTCAGGCCCACCTTCTGGAGGTTCACCATCTCGCTCCACCAGGAGAGATTCAATTTTCCGTCCGGAGTTCTGGCGATCCCGATGGCCAATCCCACTGCAGGGCCGGCATTGAAGTCCCCGTGCTGGCTGACCTTCTCGCTTCCATCCGTCGTCCATCTGGTTGCGCTCGCAGTGAGGCCGGTCAGGTCCTGCTCGGAGATGTGCGCCGCTGCCGTGCCGTCGTCTCTCACCTGAACGACCCAGGCGTAGACCTCCTCCATCGTATTCAGGCTGGGGTCCAGGGGGCCGCTGGGTACAATTTTACCGTCTCGAATGAACAGTTCCTTGTCGAAGTTGCCTCCGGATCCGCCCATGCGTCACCGCCAATCTGAGCCTTACGGCTCGCTATGAATTCGGGCTCAGTCGACCCCTGTGCGCCCTATTTCATCATCTCACACCACGGGTCGTTTGCCCAGACGTCGTAGAGCTGCCGTCGCGGTGACGATCTTTTGTTGGTGGCCGTGCGTATTGATGCGACCCCCATGAGGTGGAGGCAATCATCTTATCGGACACGGCCGAACGGAGTAGTGGTTGCAGAAAGTCAAGTAGTTCGTGTTCCGGTGACCGGTAAGTCACTGACCGTATCGGATATCCGGGTTCGCAGCGGGTGAGCTACTGGTTCTTGGTCGTGTCCTCGAGGAAGAGCCGTCCGAGCGGGTTCTGGTAGAAGTTGTCGACTCTACTACGAGAGATATTGATGTAGGGGTTTTGGAAGAGGTTGATCCACGGGACGTCTTCTTGGACCGTCTTCTGCAGTTCTTCGTACATCGCCCCGCGTGTCGCCGGATCGAGTTCGGTTCGCGCGGCGGCGACGAGATCCTTCACCGCGTCGTTCCGGTATCGAGTCAGGAAGTTCCTGTTGCCGTCGTCGCCCAGGGCAAAGGTCGTCTTCTGGTCCGGGTCAAGAATATCGTTGGTCCAGTTGGCCATCGCGAGGTCGTAGTTCCCTGCTGCGAGTTCGTCCCACGTCTGGGCGGAGTCGATCTTCCGCAGGTCGAGCCTGATGCCCACAGCTGCCAGTTGCTGCTGGAGCAGTACGGCGATCTGTTCGTCGACCTCGTTGCCGGAGTTGACGACGTAGGACAGCGTCAGGCCGGTCGCCCCTGCCGCGGCCAACATCGCTTTCGCTGCCTCGGGGTCGTGCGGCCGCAGGGGGTTGCTCACATGGAAGAGGGCGCCCTTGGGGATATAGGAGTCGGCGACCTCGCCCAGTCCGAAGGTGACGGCCTCGACGAGCGCCTGCTTGTCGATCGCGATGTCGAGCGCCTGGCGAACCTTCACGTCGGCCAGTACCCCGTGCTCGTTGTTGATCAGCAGGTGGTTCTCGAGGGTGGACGCGTCGAGGTGGACGGTGAGATCGGGGTCGCGCTGCAACTCGGCCACCCGGGAGAAGGGTACGGAGAGCGCGGTGTCGAGCTCACCGCTCCGGACCGCCAGGATGCGGGTGTTGTCGTCGGGCACCGAGACCCACTCGACGCCGTCGAGCCTGACCTTGTCGGCCTGCCAGAACTCGGGGTTCTTCTTGAGGATCACCTTGTCACCGCGCCGCCACGTCTCCACCGTGAACGCGCCGGAGGCCACCGGCTTCTCGGCGTAGGCATCCGGGGGCATCGACCTCAGCCCGGCTTCGGAGACGACCGCCGCTCCCGGCAGCGCAAGCATGGCGAGGAACGGCACCGACGGCGTCTTCAGCGTGACGACGAGGGTGTGGTTGTCGTCGGCCGCCTCTGCGCCAGCGATGATGCTGAAACTGTCGCGCCAGACCGATTCCTCGTCGTCGCGGATGCGCAACAGCGAGAACGCGGCGTCGGCGGCGGTGATGGGTGAACCGTCGGAGAACCGCGCAGCCCGTATGGCGAAGCGGTAGGTCAGGCCGTCGTCGGACACCGTCCAGCTCTCCGCCAGGCCCGGCTCGAGCTTCGTCCCGGTCCGGTCCACCCGCAGGAGGCCGTCGAAGATGTTCGCGGCCACCCAGATGTCGACGTTCTGCACCGACTTGATCGGGTCCAAGGTCGTGGAGTCGTCGCGGCGCCCGATCGTCAAGACGTTCGACGGTGCTTCCGTGGCCTGAGCACATCCCGTGACCGCGGTCAGCCCGATGACGATCGCAGTCAGGCTCAGCACCATCCACCTGCGTCTCATGCGTACCTCTCCTCATCGGTTTGATCCTCGCCGCGGAGGACGTCGGTGGCCTGCAGCGGTCGATCGGGATCGACGCCGAAGCTCGCCGCGACCAGCGCTGCCGTGTAGGGGTGCCGAGGTCGTGTGAAGAGCTCGGCCGGGCGTCCCCGCTCGACGATCTCGCCCCGGTGCATCACGACGACGCGCTCGCAGATGCGGCGGACGATGCCGAGGTCATGGGCGATGAATAGGAGTGTGAGGCCCATGCGTCGGCGCAGGTCGAGGAGCAGATCGATGATCTGGGACCGGGTCGTCGCGTCGAGACCGGTCACGCATTCGTCGGCGATCAGCAACCGGGGATCGACGGCCAGCGCGCGGGCGACGCCGGCGCGTTGACACTGGCCACCGCTCATCGTCCGCGGCCTGCGGTCCGCGAACGCCCTGTCCAGCGCGACGAGATCGAGCAGTTCGCCCACGCGCCGGGGGATGTCGGCTCGCGGAGTGGTGCCCCGTACCGCCAGCACCTCGGCGAGAGCCTGCCCGATCGTCAGCCGAGGATTGAGCGCGTTGTCGGGATCCTGGAAGATCAGTGCCGCTTCGCGCCGAAGTGCGGCGAGAACGTCCCGGCGGTCGTCGGCCAGGTCCCGGCCGTCGAATCGGACGCGGCCCGAGGCGATCGGTGCCAGGCCGAGGACGGCGCGAGCCAAGGTGCTCTTGCCGCTCCCTGACTCACCGACGACACCCACCGACTCGCCCGGCAGAACACTCAGATTGATCCCTTTCAGCGCGGCGGTGATGTCGCGACGGGACGTGATCCGGCTGCCTCCGCGTCGGTACCGGACGTTCAGGTCCTCGACGTCGAGCAGGGGCACGGGCGGTGGTGTGTCGCGAGCGCCCGGCCGCTCGGCCGCCGAATCGTCCGGTCGCGCCGGGTGGTTGTGGACGAGCACCACCGTGTACGGGTGGCGTGGCGCCGTCAACAGGGTCCGGGTGCGGTCCTCCTCGACGATCCGCCCCGCACGCAGCACGGCGATGCGGTCGCAGGTGTGCGCGATGACCGCCAGATCGTGACTGATCAGAATGATGGCGAGGCCCCGCTGATCCCGCAGATCCATCAGCAGCCGCAGGACCTGCGCCTGCGTGGTCACATCCAGGGCCGACGTCGGCTCGTCGGCGATGAGGACCCGGGGACTGCACGACAACGCTGCCGCGATCATCACACGCTGCCGCATGCCGACGGAGAACTCGTGCGGGTAGTCGCCGTACCGGCGTGCCGGGTCGGGCAGGCCGACCTGGTCCAGGAGGTCGACAGCAGCGGCCCGTGCTGCCGTGCGGGACAGTCCGTCGTGGCGCCGGATGCCCTGTGCGACCTGGTCACCGATACGCATCACCGGGTCCAGATGACTCGTCGGGTTCTGGAAGACCATGCCGATGGCGCGGCCGCGAACGGTGCGCAGGACGGTCTCGTCGGCCGCCGTCAGGTCGCGCCCGCCGAGCATCACCTGTCCTGCCGCGATGTGCAGGTCCGGCGACGGCAACAGGCGCACTATCGCGCGGGAGAGCAGAGTCTTGCCCGAACCGCTCTCGCCGACCAGGCCGAGGATCTCGCCGCGCGCCAGGTCGAGGGACACGTCGTCGATCAGCCTGCGGGACTCGGCACGATGTTTCAGGTCGACGGAGAGCCCGCGAACGGACAGCAGCGGTGCGGTCATCCCTGCCTACCGAGATCATCGGCGAGACCGTCGCCGAGCAGGCTGAACGTCAGTGCGAGCGCGACGATCGCGAGGCCGGGTGCCAGCGTCATCCACCATGCGCTGCTGATGAAGGGTTGACCCGCAGCGACCATCACTCCCCATTCGGCGGTGGGCGGCTGCACACCCAGGCCGAGGTAGCTGATCGCGGCTCCGTTCAGAAGTACCAACGTCGCGTCCGAGAAGGCGAAGACGACCGAGCCGGAGAGCGCATTCGGCAGCAGGTGGCGGAACATGATCCGGGGTCGGCTGTAGCCGAGACTGATCGCCGCGACGGCGTAGTCGGCGCTCTTCAGCGTGAGAATCCGGGCGCGGACGAGCCGGGCGTAGGTCACCCAGCCCACCAGCGCCATGGCGATGTAGAAGCTGCTGAGACCGGGTCCGAGGATCGCCAGTGTCGCGAGCATCAGCACCAGGAACGGAAAGGCGAGCATGACGTCGACGAGGCGCATCAGGACGGTGTCGACGATCCCGCCCGCATAGCCCGCCACGGTGCCGAGGAGCGTGCCGACCGCGAACGGGAAGAGCACGCCGAGGACCGCGATCTGCAGGTCGACGCGACTGCTCCAGATGACGCGGGACAACACGTCGCGCCCGAAGTCGTCGGTGCCGAACGGGTGCTGCAGCGATGGAGGCTGAAGCCGCGCCGGCAGGTCGTGTGCGATCGGGTCGTAGGGCGCCACGAGGGGAGCCGCTGCTGCGAGCAACAGGAACAGGGCGAGCAGTCCGCCGGCGACGAACAGGGTCGAGCCCCGCTGCGGCGAACGGCTCCGGCGGACGACCGGCCGGCTCACGATTGCGCTCATATCGTCACCCGCGGATCCGCCGCGACGGTGAGGACGTCCGCGAGAACGTTCACCAGCACCGTCCAGCAGGCGAACACGAGCGCCACACCCTGTACGACGAAGTAGTCGCGCGCGAAGACGGCCCTGACGAGTAGCTGCCCGATTCCGGGAAGTGCGAAGACACTTTCGACGATCACCGTGCCGCCGAGCAGCCAACCGGCGTTGACGGCGAGCAGGTTGACGGTCGCGCCGAGAGAGTTCGGCATCGCATGCCGCCAGAACACGACGCTTTCGGGCATGCCACGGGCGCGAGCGGCCGTCGCGACGTCCGACGCCAGGAACTCCACCAACGACGCCCGCAGGCTGCGCGTGATCAACGCGGCCAGGGGCAGGGCCACGGTGAGACCGGGCAGCACGAGATGGGCGAGCTTCGCATCGAGGGTCTCGCCGTATCCGGAGATCGGCGAGACGCCGAGCCACACGCCGAAGAGGAAGATCAGAACGAGAGCCAGGCAGAACGGCGGAAAGGCCATCCCGATCGCGGTGGCGACGCGCACGGCGTGATCGGCAACACCGCTCTGCTTCCGTGCCGCGAGCGCGGCCGGAGGAATCGCGATCAGGACTGCGAGGCACACGCTGCACAGCACCAGCGCGAGCGTCGGCTCGAGACGACCGCCGACGAGTGGCAGAACGTCGACCTTGTACAGGATCGACCTGCCCAACTCGCCTCGGGCAAGGTGCTGCAGGAAGTAGAGGTACTGCACCCACAGCGGCTCGTCGAGGCCGTATTCCGCGCGGATGTCCGCGATGGCGGTCGGTGTCGCCCGGGTGCCGAGCATGGTGCGCGCGGGATCGCCCGGGATCAGACGCACGAGAACGAAGGTGACGACGCTGATTCCGCAGACCACCCAGAGAAGCTGCAGCGGCCGGTGGAGGACGAACCTGT
>WUUC01085082.1_pt1 | contig 10908 bp, 7 predicted proteins | sample 6278441 | NCBI WGS metagenome assembly WUUC01 (sample SAMN13675441, study PRJNA597444) | soil metagenome | isolation source: soil | place: USA: Washington | collected 2017-10 | reverse complement strand
AGGGCTGCCTGATGGGGCTTCGCATTGGTATTGATGTGGGCGGAACGTTTACGGATGTCACTGCTTTTGACGAGGAGCGCAGCGAGGTCAGGGTCCGGAAATATACGTCAAACCCCGGTGAGCCGATGCTCGTCATGGAGGAGATCACAACGGATCTTCTGAAGGATGTCGGGCCGGACGCTGTATCCCTAATCCTCCATGGCTCCACGGCAGCCCTGAACACCTTGCTTGAAGACAAGGGCGTCCGGGTCGGCCTCATCACGACACTCGGTTTCCGCGACGTTTATGAGATCGGACGGCAATGGCGCGGGGACGAGGTGTTCAACATTTTCGCTCCTGCTCCCAAAATGCTCCTCACGCGCGATCTAATCCATGAGGTCCGCGAACGCTTGAACGCCCGCGGCGAGGTCATCCAGCCTCTGCGACGGGAAGATGTCGAAGCCGCGACGCGAACGCTTCTGGCGGATGGTGTTGAAGCCATCGCGATCTGTTTCCTGTTCTCGTATGCGAACCCGTTGCACGAGCAGGAAGCGGCGCGGATCATCCGGGAAATCGCCCCTTTGACGTATGTCTCATTGTCAAGCGAGGTGAATCCTGAATGGCGCGAATACGAGCGCACGGCATCGACCGTCGCGAATGCCTATATCGGACCACCCGTGTCACGCTACCTACGAGAATTAGAAGCGCTCTCCGCTGCAAAATTCCCACACGTCCGAACGTTGATGATGAAATCGGACGGGGGCGCGGCGAGTGCCGTCATGCTCTCCCAAACGCCCATTCAAACTGTCATGTCAGGGCCAGTCGCGGGGGTGATCGGCAGTCGGTATCTCGGTGATTTAAAGGGGATCGAAAATCTGATCACCTTCGATACCGGGGGAACCAGCTCGGACATGGCAGTTATTCCGGGACGGCCCCTGTTTAGATCCGAGGTGTCCGTTGGGCGGCACCCCCTACGTACGCAGACGGTCGATATCGATACGATTGGGGCGGGAGGAGGCAGCATAGCTTCGGTTCAGCTCGGCGGCGTCCTCAAGATGGGGCCGCAGAGCGCAGGCGCTAAACCTGGACCTGCGTGCTACGATCGGGGAGGAACGGAGCCGACCCTCACTGATGCCCTCGTCGTGCTCGGACATCTCAATCCGGATGCGCTGCTTGAGGGGGCGATGTTTATCTCGCGAGAGAAAGCATGGAAAGCGGTAAGCGAGAAGGTCGCAGAACCCTTGCATCTGACGCCGTTCGAGGCTGCCTGGGGCATGCTGACGGTGCTGACCACGAACTGCACTGTCGCCATGCGAACCATCACCGTCGAGCGCGGCTATGACCCGCGTGAGTTCACGCTGATTCCGTTCGGCGGAATGGGTCCCACCATCGCAGGGAAAATCGCCGGTGAACTCGGCATCGGGAGAATTTTGGTGCCGCGCGATCCCGGTACATTCAGCGCTTGGGGGATGCTCGTCACCGACGTTCACCAGGAGCGTAGCACTACCCGGATCACTTCGCTCGAGGAGACATCTGCAGAGAGCATTGATGCCGTGTTCCGAGACATGGAAAAACGAGCTGTCGAAGACCTTCTCGAGGAAAACTTCCCGCGTGATCGGGTGCATACATTGCGCTTTGCCGGAATGCGATATCGTGGCCAATCATACGAGGTCAATGTTCCGGTGCCTGAGCTTACGAGCTCGGAGCACCTCATCGATCTCGAGCGCCGCTTCCACGATGCGCATCAACGGCGGTATGGACACATGGCGGAAAGCGAAGCCGTCGAGATCGTCAATTTCAAGGTCACCGGCGTTGGAGTCATTCCAAAACCTGTTCTCAGCCAAGTGGCGGGGTCAGTGAGCCTTGCTCCGCCGATTTCCACGGTACGACGAGCACATTTTGGCGCAACAGAGTCGTATGAGGTGCCGGTCTTCCGGCGAGATGTCCTTCAATCGGGAATGGAGATCATTGGACCGGCAGTCATCGAAGAAAAGACGTCGACAACAGTTCTTTACCCCACACATCGGGCCAAAGTGGACGGTCTCCTTAACTTGGAGATTGAACTCTCTTGATTGAGAGCTGACGGCCGTCCTCACGCCCTTGACCTGCGCAAGCGTGGAGCCGACGGCAACTCTGGTTTGGGTGGGCACCAGGTCGCCGCTGCCGGGCCGGCGATCCGGTTGCGCGTGCGGGTCCGGCTGAGGTGAAAAAAATTTCTTGGAGTGGCGGACTGCACAGACTACGTCGTGCCCCACCGGAAATTTTTTTGGGGGACCCGGGAGGGCGGTGCTCGAGACCAGGGTGCCTCGTAGGTCGTATACTTAAAGGTACCGGTACCGTTGACCCGCCAGATCGGAGATTGCGAGGCGGGAGACCATAGCGGGCATGAACCCGAAACTGGGCCCGGGACTCACCCTCCTACGCGCTCTCGCACGACGCAGTGGCAATCAGTTCGCCACATCAGCGGCGATACTCACGAGAAATTCGCTAGTCGGAGGCTCCGATCTTGCGGACTTGTTTGAAACGCGCGAATCCAGACCCTGAGGACATCGAGTAGGCGCAGAAGCCAAGAGAGCGGGTCGAGCGAAAAGTGGAGGAAATTAAGTGGGCCGTTGGATGGTAGGTGTCGATACAGGTGGCACGTTCACAGACCTAATCGCGGTCGAGCAAACGACCTCCGAACTGCGCCTCGCCAAGGTCCCGTCCGTACCAGACGATCCGTCCGTGGCAGTGCTCAACGCACTCAAGGAACTCTTTGCGGCTGGTGTCGAGCCGACCGAGATTTCGTTTTTCGTTCACGGCACGACGGTTGCGACGAATGCGCTGCTGGAAGGCAAGGGCGTCCGCACCGGGCTCTTAATCACGCGCGGATTCCGGGCGGTATACGAGGCAAGAGGCTGGTCGCAGCCACGCGGAAGCGATCTCGTCGACACGTTCTATCGCAAGCCGCCGCTCCTCGCTCCGCAATTCCTGACCGAAGAAGTCGACGAGCGGCTCGACTATCAGGGCGAGGTCCTCACACCTCTTGACGACGCGGGCCTGCGGCGATCGGTGCGGCGCCTCCGGGATCGAGGCGTCGAGGCGATCGCCGTCTGCTTCCTTTTCTCTTTCCTCAATCCAGAGCATGAGCAGCGGGCGGCCTGCATCATAGCAGAGGAGGCGCCCGAGGTGCGCATCTCCCTGTCGTCGGTCGTGCTCCCGACGATCCGCGAGTATCCCCGCCTCTCCACCACGGTGATCGACGCTTATGTCGGCCCCAAGATCGAAACCTACCTCATGCGGCTGGAAAGACGCCTCGTCGAGGGCGGGCTGAAGACCCCGCAGCTTTTCCTCATGCAGTCGAACGGCGGCTTGATGCGCATCTCGATTGGGGCGCGCCATCCGAATCAGACCCTGCTCTCCGGCCCGGCGGCGGGCGTCGTCGCCGCGACCGAGCTCGCGCGTCACGCCGGGCGGAAGCATGTGGTCACCTTCGACATTGGCGGGACGAGCACCGACATCAGCGTCATCATCAACGGACGCGTTCTCGAGAGCACGCAGGGGCAGATCGCCGGCCACGACATCGGCACCCCGATGCTGAAGGTGCGCACCCTCGGCGCTGGAGGCGGCACGATCGCGTGGGTCGGCAAGGACGGGCTCCTGAAAGTTGGGCCGCAAAGCGCGGGCGCGGTTCCCGGGCCCGCCTGCTATGGGCGAGGGGGCGAGGAGCCCACGGTCACGGATGCCAACCTGATGCTCGGCGCCTTGAGCGGGGAGACGATGCTCGCCGGAACCATGCGGCTCGATACGAGCCTGGCCCGCGCGGCGCTCGACAGGGTCGGCAAGCCGCTCGGACTCGACGCGACGCAGACCGCGGCCGGAATCCTCCGCATCCTCAACACGCAGATGGCCGTCGACCTTCGTCTCTCTCTGCAGGAACAAGGCCAAGACCCGCGCAACTTCTCCCTCGTCGCCTTCGGGGGCGCGGGCCCGTTGCACGCCGCCTACGTCGCCCGCAGCGTCGGCATTCCGATCGTGCTCGTTCCGGTCTTCCCTGGGATCGGCTCGGCCATCGGAATGCTGCAGACCGCGGTCCGGCACTCCTATCTTCAGTCGGAGGTGGGCGTGCTGAGCCGCTTTCCGGCCGAGCGCATCCGGGCGGTTTTCGGCAAGCTCGAAGAGCAGGCCCTCGTAGAAGCCCGAGAGGAAGGCTTTGCGCCGGAGGCGATGACGCTCACGCGGCTGATTGACCTTCGCTACCCGCATCAGGGCTACACGCTTCCGGTAGAGTGCCCGCCCGATCTCGCCGGCGAGGGCGCGAAAACACGCCTGAAGCGGGCGTTTGACGAGCTGCATCACACCATCTACGGCCAGGCCGCGCCGGGCGAGGATGCCGAGATCGTGACCTTCCGCCTACAATCGGAAATCTCGGTGCCGCGCCTGGATCTGAGCGACTTGCCTCAGAGCTCCGGCACGCTGGGAGCGGCCCTCAAGGGAGAACGGGCGTTGTACGATATCGACGGCGGACGGTTCGAGACCGCGCGGATCTATGACCGCGCCAAACTGGGCCAGGGCGACCGCATTGCTGGGCCGGCGGTTATCGATCAGTTTGATTCGACGACGGTTGTCCTCGCCGGTCAGAGCGCGACGGTCGAGGACCGAGGCGTGCTGGCCATCAAAACCTAGGAGGCTGTATGAGCGCGGATCCGGTGACCACCGAGGTTGTCGCGAGCAGGCTGCGCGAGACCGCGTCGACGATGGAATACGCCCTGTATCACAGCGGCTACTCGCCCATCCTGCGCGAGTCCAAGGACGGCACCGCGGGCCTCACCGACGCGCACGGACGCGTTGTGATGATCAGCGGCGGGCTCCAGTATCACTTCACCTCCTACCAACAGGCTGTGCGTAGCGTGCTCGATCGCTACCCGGCCGACCGCCTGAAGGCCGGCGACAGCTTCGTCACCAACGATCCCTACACGGGTGGAAGCTCGCACGCGCCCGACATGATCGCCATCACGCCTAGCTTTCATGAAGGCGTCCTGATCGGGTTCGGCGTCAGCGTCGCGCATAAGGCCGATATTGGTGGCCTCGTGCCGGGATCGTCGGGCGCGGCGGCCCGCGAGATCTATCACGATGGGCTCATCTTGCCGGCGGTCCGGTATCGCGACGAGGGCGGTTTCGACGAGGCCGTCGAGGCGATCATCGCCACCAACAGCCGAATCCCTGAGGTCGTGCTCGGGGACCTTCGGGCGCAGGTCGGATGCACACGAATTGGAGTCGATCGCCTTGCCGCGCTCTGCGACGAGTACGGCCGCCACATCGTGCGCGAGGTCATGGAGAACCTGATCGACCTCACGACCCGGCGCCTCGGGGACGAGCTCCGCTCCTGGCCCGACGGCGGCGCCGAGAGCGAGGGTTTTCTCGACCACGATGGCGCCGTCAAGGATAAGCCGATACGAATCCACGTCCGCGCCGTCAAGGCGGGGGATCGGCTGACCCTCGATTTCAGCGCCTCGTCCGGACAAACCCCGGGGCCGGTGAACCTGATCGCCGGCACTACCGAGGCCGTCTCGCTTCTGGCCCTGCTGACGACGGCCGACCCGACCATCCCGGTGAACTTTGGCTTGCGGCCGCCCGTCGCCTTCATCCTGCCCGAGGGGCTGGTCGTCAATCCGCGGCGCCCGGCCACGGTCAACCATTATTTTCCGACCAGTCACCTCGTCTACAACTGTGTCCTTGCCGCCTTGGGTCAGCTCAACCCGACACGGGCCGTGGCCGAATCGGGCCTTGGGACGGGCGCGGTCTCCATCGGCTACCGGACCGCGCGCAGCGGCAAGCCGGCCGTGCTCTATGAACTCTTGAACACGTCCCTCGGCGGCACCAGCCGACACGACGGCGCCGCCATCGTCATGCCCATGAACCACTTCACGCCGGGCACTCCCGTAGAGATCCTCGAGACCGAGTACCCGCTGCGGGTGCGGGCCTTCGACATCCTCCAGGATTCCGCCGGGCCCGGACGCTTTCGCGGAGGGATCGGCTATGCACGGGAGCTCGAACTGCTTGAGGACGGCGTGCTCACCGTACGCTCATCGAACCACCTGTTCGCGGCCTCCGGCCACAGCGGTGGCATGAGCCCGCGGGCGTCGCGCGTCATCCTCAATCCGGATCGCCCGGACCGGGAGGAGCTTGGCGCTCTCGAGACGCGGGCGCTGAAAGCGGGTGACGTCGTGCGCTTCGAGCGGAGCGGAGGCGGGGGTTTTGGCCCGCCGCGCCATCGCGAGCCGAACGATGTCCGCGACGATGTCAGGAACGGCTACGTCAGCCAGGACGGCGCCGTGTCCATATATGGTGCAAGGGAAGGAGAGTGACCGACGTGCCAGAAAATCAACGCTTCAACCTCGAAGGCCGCACCGTCATCATCACGGGCGGCGGCAAGGGCATCGGCAAGGTCTATGCGCAGGAGTTTGCGCGCGCCGGGGGGCGGGTCGTCGCAGCCGATATCGATCGGCAAGCCGCCGAGGAGAACGCGCGCGCCCTCACGACCGAAGGGTTCGAGGCGATCGGAATCGCGACGGACGTGTCCGACCCCGCATCCACCGAGGCGATGGCGCAGACGGCGCTCGAACGCTTCGGGTCAATCGACATCCTCATCAACAACGCATCGCTGATGAGCACCCTGGCCAGGCGCTTCTGGATGGAGATCCCGCCCGAGGAATGGGACCAGGTCATGGGGGTAAACCTGCGTGGCCTGTTCCTGTGCTGCCGGGCGGTGTTCCCGGCCATGCGCAGCCAGGGACGGGGAAAGATCGTCAACATCTCGTCGAGCCGCATCTGGGACGGCACCCCCAACCGCCTTCATTACACGACGTCGAAGGCCGGGGTGATCGGTTTCACCCGGGCGCTCGCGCGCGAGGTCGGCGAGTTCGGCATCACGGTCAACGCCGTCACGCCGGGGCTCACCATGAGCGACACGCAAGTGGCGAGCTCCTCGGGCAACTATCTGACGGCCACCGCCGCCGGCCGCGCGATCGAGCGGCCGCAAGTCCCCGAGGACCTTGTCGGCACGGTGATGTTCCTGTCCTCGTCGGCAAGCGATTTCATGACGGGGCAGACGATCAACGTTGACGGCGGCAAGGCTATGCACTGACGCCCGCGGCCGAGCCGACGCGGAACGTCACAGCACCGCATGCTCCGCCGTCCGCCGGGCGTAGCGCCGCTCGAGCCACGACAAGCCCCCGTTGGCGAGCGCCGCCAGGGACAGCGCCAGCAGGATCCCGAGATAGACGTGTCCGGTGTTGAACAAGGAGCGGTGATACGAGATCCAAAACCCGATCCCGTCCGTGGAGGCGAGCATCTCGCTGAGCACCACGCCGATGACGATGAGCGCCGTGCCGAGGCGCAGCCCGGAGACGATCGCCGGCAGCGCGAGCGGCGCCATCACCTGGAACATGACCTGACGCTGATTCGCCCCCATGGCGAGCGCCATCCTGGCGTAGCCCCGGTCGATCTCCTGCACTCCGATCATGGCGTTGAGTGCAATCGGAAAGATGCCGGAGATCACGCCGAAGACGATCTTGGAGCCCACGCCAAATCCGACCCACGCGACGAGAACGGGGTAGACGATGACGAGCGGGATCGCGATGACGGCCGAGAGCAGGGGTTTCGAAATGCGGGCGAGCGTCGGCATCGACCCGGCGAGGACGCCGAACCCGATGCCGCCGGTCCACGAGATCAGGACCGCCACCAAGATCTCGAAGGTGGTCAGGCGGAAGGCCGCGAGAAAAGTGCCGCCGTCAATGCGCGCAGCATCAAGAACGAGGCTCGGCGAGCCGAAGATGATCGGATTGAGCACGCCCATCCGGTAGACCCCTTCCCAGATGGCGACGATCAACCCTGCGACGAGAAAGCGGCGGAAGAAGCGGCGCGCTCTCATGACGCCTTCTCATCGGCAATGAGGTGCCAGAGCCGGTTGCGCAGCCGCCCGAAGGTTTCGCTGCCGATCATGTCGATCGTGCGCGGGCGGGGAAAGCTGACCGGGATGCGTTCAATGATCCGTCCCGGCCTTGCCCCCATGACCAGAATGACGTCGGCAAGGTAGATGGCTTCGGTCAGGCCATGTGTGACGAAGACGACGGTGCCGCCGCTCTTCTCCCAGATCTGGAGGAGTTCGTTCCCCATGCGGGTGCGGGTTTGCTCGTCGAGAGCCGCGAAGGGCTCATCCATCAGGAGGACCTTGGGCTCCTGGACGAGGCAGCGCGCGATCGACACCCTCTGCTTCATGCCCCCCGAGAGCTCGTCAGGATAACGGTCCGCAAAACCGCCGAGCCCAACAAGATCGAGGAGGGGCTGCGCGCGCCGGCGCCGCTCCGCGGCCGGCACGCCCCTCAAGGCGAGCGGAAACTCGATGTTCTCGAGGGCCGTCTTCCACGCCAGCAGCCAAGCGTCCTGGAACACGACCGCGATCTTCTGCGGCGAGGGCCCGAGGACCGGCTCGCCGTCCATGATCACCTGTCCAGTCGAGGCCGGCTCGAGGCCGGCCAGGATTTGCAGCAGGGTCGACTTTCCGCAGCCGCTCGGGCCGACGATGGTGACGAACTGCCCGCTTTGTACGGTGAACGCCACGTCGGCAAGGGCCGGGTAACTGCCCGCGCCCGAGCCGTAGATCTTGCCCAAGCCCTGGACGGAGATGATGTCCCGCGCCTCTACCGGCCGCACGGCTTCGGGGATCATGCCTCCCTCCGGCGCGGAGATCGCCGATGGTTTTCCCAAAGGGTCATCAGTTGATTGAGAGCGATCGTGATCATCACCACAAGGGTGATCGCGGCGAACAGCTCTGGCATCTGGAATGACTCACCCCAGGCGAAAATGAGACGACCGATGCCCCGCGGCGAGGCATACATCTCGGCGAGGAGAATGCCCGTCACCGTGAAGATCAGCCCCATGCGCAAACCGCCGATGATGAGCGGCTCCATGGCGGGCAGGTAGATCTGCAAAAAAATCTGAGGCCGCGTGGCCCCGAACGAGCGCGCCGTTCTCACCAGCCCCTGCGGTACGGATTGCACGGCCGAGATGCCGCTCAACGCGACCACGAAGAAGGCCAGGCTCATGGCATAGACTACCTTCTCCAGAAATCCGATGCCGAACGCGAGGATGAAGACCGGCAGGAAGATCGACTTCGGAACTGCCAGGAGCAGGTGGAGGGCGGGCGCGAAAGCCCGGTAGAGCGATTTATCTTCCCCGAGCAGGAATCCCACCCCAAGCCCGAGCGGCGCGACGAGCAGAAAGGCCACCATGATCTCGCTCAGGGTGAACCAGAGCTCGGCTTGGAAGCGGCTGTCCCTGAGGAGTCCGGCCAGCACGGGGGCGATCGTGGAGGGGGCCGGCAACAAGCTTGCGTCGACCCAGCCGTTGCGGCTGGCCGCTTCCCACAGGGTGAGCGGAGCCGTGACAATGAGAAGCTGGAGAGCCCGTATGCCCCAAATCCCGCGGTCGAAGGACCGCGAACTCACTTGGCGACGGCCGGGATGAACTTGTCCGTGTAGACATCCTCGGGTTTGATCTTCTGAAGCTCGCCCAGTCCCCAGACCTTGGCTGCGATGTTGAGGGAGTTGGCAACCCATTCCGGCCTGATCGCCCCGTCGCGCGACTGTTGGCAGAGGACGCTGTCATAGGTCAGCTCGTTAACCTTGTCGTCCTTCTCCTTGGTGAACTCCTTCAGGAACTGCAGGCCCCATTTGCGATCGCCGCACAAGTGCGCAACGGCCTTGAAGAACGCATTGAGCGTCCCGCGCACCACCTCCGGCTTCTTGTCGATGAATTCCTGGGACGCCACGATGACGTCGGGAAGCGTGGGCTCCATCTCCTTGCCGAGGTCGACGATGGAGCGGGCTTCGCCCGTTGCGAGGAGCTGCAGGCTGAGCCCCGGGAACATGGCTATGGCGTCGACCTGGGCGCCCTTCAGGGCCGGCACCATGCCGCCCCCTCCGACCGGAATGGTCGTAATCTTAACGCCTGCCTTGTCGGCTCCCCAGAGCGCGAACATATCGGCCGTGCCGGCTTTCGTGGCGACCCCGACTTTCTTTCCGTCGAGATCCTTAAGGCTCTTGATGGGAGAGTTTGCAAGAACGAGGTAATGCCACCCGTGCGGCTGTCCGTCGATTGCGGCGACCACCTTTTCCTTCGCGCCCTTGCTGATCGCGAGCCCAGCGCCTGCCGCGAAGTACGTGATCATATCCGCTGCCCCCGCGCTGAGTGCCTCCTGCGACGCGGCGCCGCCTCGGTAGATCGTCAGTTCCGCCTTGAGCCCGGCATCCTTGTAGTATCCCAGGGCTTCGGCCGCGTAGAACGGCGTATAGGCGGCGTTGTTGGGCACTGCCAAGCCGATCCGAACCACTTCCTGTGCCCGGCCTCCTGTGCTCGCCGTGACCAAAACGGCGGTTGCGGCGCATAACACGACGATATTCCGCTTCATTTGTTGTCCTCCTGTCCTCGGAGTTTACTCATCGGTCGGCCCTCTGCAACAGGATGCGTATTTGTGGAGTCGCCTGATGTCCGGCCTTCTTGAGCACACTAACCCACTCCGAGGAGAAGGATGTCACGTATGGGTTCAGCCCGGCGTGGCCATGGCCCCGCCTAAAAATTTCCCCCGGCCCAGAACGGCCCTCCCAAAAATTTTTTTCGAGACTGGGAGGGCGGCACGTGAAACCAGGGTGCCTCGTAGGCGGTACGTTTAAAGGTACCGGTACCTTCCCCTGGAGAGAATGGAGATAAGCTCCACGACTTCGATACTCTCGTCAGGTTCGCACGCAAGCGGCCCCTGGTCTGAATCCATGGCCTGACGGGGCGGGGAGGGATGTCCCCGAATGACCCTTTTCGGACGTTGAAGCGGGGCAGTCTCAACGTCCGAATTTGGCCGTAAGCGGAATGACCGCTTCGGAGGCGAGACGGCGC
>WUUC01176194.1_pt1 | contig 10909 bp, 10 predicted proteins | sample 6278441 | NCBI WGS metagenome assembly WUUC01 (sample SAMN13675441, study PRJNA597444) | soil metagenome | isolation source: soil | place: USA: Washington | collected 2017-10 | reverse complement strand
CGAACGCGTACGCGATCGTGGACTCCGGGCACGGCTTCAAGATGCTCGCGCTGGGGCGGCTCGCCGCCGACGACCTGCTCGACGGGGGCGAGCCGCTGCTGGAGCCCTTCCGCCTCGCCCGCTTCGAGCGCGGCGAGACGCACATCGCCTCGAAGGGGCCGTATCCGTGGACCTGATAGCACGAGGTGGGCGTTCGCGACCGGCCGCGCTCACCGAGTGATCGGTTGGGTAGCCCATGGGCTACCAAAGGGAGCAGTCATGGCAAGCGTGCTGCGCTTGCCCGGGTTGGTTCGGGATGAGAGGATCGGTGTCCGTGGTGTCCCGGCGACGAAAAGGGGATGGAAATGGCTGATGGCACAGGACTGATCAAGCGCTTCTACGACGATGTGCTCGCGGGCGGAGACCTTGCTCTCATCGACGAGCTGGCGACGGAAGACATCGTCGATCACGAGGAGGGCCTGCCCGGACAACCGTCCGGCAAGGAGGGCGTGAGGTTCTTCGTCAACGCGCTGCGCGAGGCGTTTCCCGACATCAAGCCGAAGACGGCAGAGCCGACGCTGACCGACGGGAATCTGGAGGCGGCCCGCACGATCCTGACCGGCACTCACAAGGGCGAGTTCATGGGGGTGGCGGCGAGCGACAAGGCCGTCGAATTCGAGACGATCGACATCATTCGCCTCGAGGATGGGAAGGTCGCCGAGCACTGGGGCGTCACCGACGTCATGAGCCTGATGCAGCAGCTCGGCGCCGTGCCCGCATAGCGGCCTGGTCGGCGCCCTGGCTCGCGCCCGTCAGGGCACTCGCCACGCGCTCGGTCAGCCGTAGGCGAGGTCGAGCCAGTTCGCGAACAGGCGGCGGGCGGGAGAGTGGGAGCTCGCCGGCACGAACGCGCTGGGCTGAGCGCCGCGATGGGTGCGGTAAGCGATCGCCCTTCTACACTGACTACAGCGCGTAGGAGACGCAGAAAGGGTACCCCTGACGAGAAGGCGAGCAGAAGGACCACATGGGCGTCGCTGAGGTCCTGGTCAGCGCGGGGGGACTGGTGGCGATCGCGGGCCTAGCGTGGTTCTTCTTCGGGCCGAAGCAGGCCGGCGAGGCGGAGCTGCGCGGTGAGGTCCAGGAGGTCGGGATCCGCGTGAAGGGCGGGTACTCCCCTGATCTGATCCGGGTCCGTGAGGGGGTGCCGTTGCGCTTGGTCTTCGATCGCCAGGAGTCCGGGGATTGCACCGAGCGAGTTGTGTTCCCCGACTTTCGGGTCAGCAAGAGCCTGCCGGCCTTCAGCAAGACCGCGGTCGAGCTGGTGCCGGATCGGTCGGGCCGCTTCCCCTTCGCCTGCGGCATGAACATGGTCCACGGGGAGCTGCTAGTCCAGCCGGCGGGGGGTGACGGCGAGCCGGAGTCCGGGATCGAGGTCGGGGCAACCGCCGACGCCGCAGTCCAGGCCTCGGCGGATGGCCACACCCACGACGTCGCCCGAGCGGTCGGCGTGGGACCGCTGCTCGAGGTCGACGAGATGGCGACGATCGAGCTGGCGCTTCGCGCAGACGGCGTCACCTGTCCGACCTGCGTGTCGAATATCGAGGCGGCCGTCGATCGCCTGCCAGGCGTGTCGCGGGTCGATGTCAACTACGGCGCCGAGCGGGTCACCGTCGGCTACGACGCCGAGCGCACCGACGTCGAGACGATCAAGGGCGCCGTGGGGGAGGCCGGCTACGAGGTGGAGGAGCACCGCGACCCCGGCTCGGCGGAGACCGAGGACGCTGAGGTGGCGGCCCGGCGCGCCGAGATCGCCGACCTGACTCGCCGTGTGCTCGTCTCCGCGCTTCTCACCCTGCCGGTCGTGGCGCCGATCATGGCCCGAGACTTCCTCGGCATCGAGGGCCTGCCCGGCTTGCTGTACGAGCACTGGTTCCAGCTCGCCCTGATCACGCCCGTGATGCTGTACGCGGGCTGGCCGATCCACAGGACGGGCTGGCTGACGCTTCGCAACCGCACCGCCGACATGAACACCCTGATCACGGTTGGCACCAGCGCGGCGTTCCTGTACAGCCTTGTGGTCACGGTCGCGCCGAGCGTTCTGCCGTCGGATCTGCGCGAGGTCTACTTCGAGGTCGTCGGTGTGATCATCACCCTGATCCTGCTCGGGCGGCTGTTCGAGGCCCGCGCCCGGGCCGGAACCGGCGAGGCGATTCGCAAGCTCCTCGGCCTGCGGGCCAAGACCGCGCGGGTCGTCCGCGACGGCTCCGAGCAGGAGGTCCCGGTCGATCAGGTCGAGCCGGGAGACGTCGTCATCGTTCGCCCCGGGGAGAAGGTCCCCGTCGACGGGGAGATCGTCGAGGGCCGCTCGACGCTCGATGAGTCGATGGTCAGCGGCGAGTCCATGCCGGTGACGAAAGAGGGGGGTGATGAGGTGATCGGGGCGACCCTGAACCAGACCGGCGCCTTCCGCTTCCGCGCGACCAGGGTCGGCCGCGAGACCATGCTCGCCCAGATCATCAAGCTGGTGGAGGAGGCGCAGAGCTCCAAGGCGCCGATCCAGCGGCTCGCCGACCTCGTCGCTAGCTACTTCGTCCCGGCGGTGATCTTCATCGCGATCGCCACGTTTGTGGTCTGGTTCGATCTCGGCCCCGAGCCCGCCCTGACCTTCGCGCTGGTCAGCGCCGTCGCGGTCCTGATAATCGCCTGCCCCTGCGCGCTCGGCCTCGCGACCCCGCTTTCGATCATGGTCGGCACGGGCAAGGGTGCCGAGAACGGGACCCTGATCCGCTCCGCCGAGGCGCTGGAGAGCGCCCAGCGGCTGGACGTGATCGTGCTCGACAAGACCGGGACGATCACGCGTGGCGAGCCATCCGTGACCGACGTTGTCGTGGCCGGCGATTTCGACGAGGCGGAGCTGCTGCGCCTAGTCGCCTCTGCTGAGCGCCCCTCGGAGCATCCGCTGGCCGCGGCGATCGTGCGCGGCGCCGCGGATCGGGGGGTGGAGCTCGCTGACTCGGAGGACTTCGATTCCGCGACCGGCAAGGGCGTGCGGGCGAAGGTCGCTGGGCGGGAGATCCTGATCGGCACCCGGCGGCTACTAGAGGAGGCCTCCATAGCCACCGAGGCGCTGGGCGGGGCTGCTGCGGGCCTGGAGGCGGACGGCAAGACGGCCATGCTCGTCGCAGTCGACGGGCGGCCGGCGGGCGTGGTCGCGGTCGCCGATACGGTCAAGGAGGAGTCACCGGCGGCGATCGGGGCGCTGCGCGCCCTGGGGCTGGAGGTGGCGATGATCAGCGGCGACAACCGCCACACGGCCGAGGCCATCGCCCGCCGCGTCGGGATCGAGGGCGTGATGGCGGAGGTCCTGCCCGAGGACAAGGCGGTCGAGATCCGGCGCCTTCAGGACCAGGGGATGTTGGTGGCGATGGTCGGTGACGGGATCAACGACGCGCCTGCCCTTGCGCAGGCCGACGTCGGCATCGCGATCGGCACGGGCACCGACGTCGCAATCGAGGCGGCCGACGTGACCCTGGTCTCGGGTGACTTGCAGGGGGTGGTTACCTCGATCGACCTGAGCCGGGCGACGATGCGAAACATCCGGCAGAACCTGTTCTTCGCGTTCGCATACAACACGGCCGGGATCCCGGTCGCCGCCGGAATCCTCTACCCGTTCTTCGACCTTCAGCTCAGCCCGATCATCGCTGCGGCTGCGATGGCGATGAGCTCGCTGTCGGTGGTCCTCAACTCCAACCGCCTGCGCGGCTGGCGCCCCACCGCGGCGCTCTGATCCTCCGGCGGAGCATCTGGCCACTCAGGCTATTCATGTGCGCCGGTGTCGGTGCGCCCGCCGCGTCGTCGCTTGAACACGGCGTAGCGGAGTCGGTTTAGGCCGCTACTACACTCCATAGCAGATCGCCTTGGTGGAACCTGAATCGGCTTCTCAGCGGCGGTTCGTGGCCCGCCGCGCGCGCCGGCTGGCGGCCTTCACGGTTACCGCGATCGCGCTGCTCGCCGTGCCCGCCCCGGCCGCCTGGGGCCACGCCGCCTTCCTCGAGTCTCAGCCCGAAGCGGGGACGCGTTTGGAGAGCGGCCCCGGCGAGATCCGCCTGGAGTTCACGGAGCCCCTGAACCGGGCCCTCACCAAGGCGACGTTGCTGGACGCCTCTACCGCGGAGGAGGTACCAGCCGAGGTCGTCGCAGGCGAGGAGAAGGAGCTGGTCATCCGGCCGCAGGAGCGCCTCGGGCGAGCCCCATACGAGGTGGATTGGCAGACGGTCTCGACCGTCGACGGTCACACGCTGGAGGGCTCGTTCGGCTTCGGGGTGCAGACGGCGCCGACGGAGACCGAGCAGGTGGTGGAGGAGAGCCCGCTCGCGCGGGACGGTTGGCTTCGCATTGGCGCTCGCGCGCTCCTCTACGCGGCGCTGTTCCTCTTCGCCGGCGGGGTCCTGAACGCCGCGCTGCTCGCGCGGCGCTCCAAGCCCGCCGCGTGGCTGGTGCCGAAGCGCGTGCGGCCGTCGCTGGCGCGCGCGGGCAGGGACCCCGACGCGATGAGCGCGCGGGTATGGGGGAGAACCCTCGAGGCCGGGTGGTTGGCCCTCGCGGCAGCGGTGATCGTTGCGCTTGCCGAGGCCGCCGACGCCGGCGGTGGGCTCACCGCTCAGGGCCTGAGTGACTTCCTGCTCTCCAACGGAGCCGGCGTCGCCCGGGTCGGGACGGTGGCGGCGATCGCGATCGCCGTTCTCCTGGCCCGTTCGATGCGCATCGCCGCCTCTGTCGCGGTGACGCTGGCCTTCCTGACGATCGCGTTCAGCGGCCATGCCAACTCAGCCGATCCGCGATCGTGGGCGGTGCTCACCGACTGGATCCACCTAGTCGCCGGCGGGATCTGGATCGGAGGCATCGCCCAGATCGCGCTCGCGTGGCTGCCCGCGATCCGGGGCCTGGACGGCGAGTCCCGCCTCGCCGTGGTCGAGTCCGTCCTGTCGCGATTCGGACGCGTAGCGCTGCCGGCCTTCCTCATCGTCGCCGCAACCGGATTGACGAACGCGCTGATCCAGCTCGGCCACGTCTCCGCCCTCTGGGAGACGCCCTACGGACGCGTGCTGGCGGCCAAGATCGTCCTCGTCGCCCTGGTCGCCCTCGCCAGCTACGGCCATGCCCTCCGCCTGCGGCCGCGGCTCCTGGCGGCAAACCCGCATCCGCTCCAGCGAGCGGAGCGTCGGCACTGGCGCCTGCTGGGCCTGGAGCCGTGGCTGGCTCTCGGCGCGATCGTCGCCGTGTCGGCGCTGGTCGCGTTCCCGCTGCCTCCCAGCCAGCTCGGTGAGGCCGGCGAGGCCGAGGCCGCGGCGCCGTGCGACCCTTGCCCTCAGCCCAAGGCCTCCGCCGACGAGCTGCCGGTCGCCGAGCAGGCCGGCTCGCGGGTCGCAGCGTTCTGGCTGCGGCGTGAGGGCGCGGAGGTGTCCGGCAGCATGCGTCTGCTCGACTCGAACGAGCGACCGGTCGATGCTCCCGTCGAGCTCGACGGCGGCGAGCTGGAGAGCTGCGGTGAGGGATGCTGGCACCTCACCGCCGCCGACCCCGGGTCGCGACTCGTCGTTAGCGTCGATGACCAGGAGGTCGGGGACCGCGTCGCGGTCCCCAGCCGGTGGCAGGAGCCGAAGACGGAACGTGCCAAGCGGCTGCTCTCCCGGGCTCAAGCTGCGATGCGGGCTCTGGGATCCGTGCGAATGGACGAGACGCTGACCAGCGGCATCCGCGGATTCGCTGTCCACACCGCATACCGCTTCGAGGCACCGGATCGGATCGCCTACCGGACCAGCACCGGCAACCGCACCGTGGCCCTGGGCAACCGGCGCTACTCGTCGCACGAAGGGGGGCCGTTCAGGCGAGGTCAGTTCGGCGCCGACGGCTTCCAACTCGACAGCTTCCTCCGCTGGACGATCTACGGTCGCGCCGTGCGCTGGCTCGGCGCCAACCGCCGGGTGGCCCGCATCGCCCTGTACGACGAGGCCACCCCGCTCTGGTACCGGCTGACAATCGACCGCCGCACCGACCGCATCCTGCGGGAGCGAATGATCACCGGCGGTCACTTCATGACCCGGCGCTATTTCGCCTTCGATCGACCTCTAGAGATCAGGCCGCCCCGGTGAGCGAGTCCGTCGCCGAGCACGAACGCGGGCCACTGCGCAGGCACGCGGCTCGGAGCTTCGCGATCGTCGGGGTCGTCCTCTTCCTCGGCCTTCTCGGCTACGGGCTTGCGACCAAGGGGGAGAGCACGCGCGTCGACGAGAGCCTCGCCAGCGGTGAGGCGCCGCTCGCGCCGAGCTTCGACCTGCCGATACTCGACCCCGGAACGCTGCCCCCCTCCCTGGAGCGCGATCTCAGAGCGCCCTTCGCGGACGGCCAGCTCTCGTTGGCGGAGCTCAAGGGCACCCCTTTCATGCTCAACTTCTGGGCCTCGTGGTGTATTCCGTGCCGCGAGGAGGCGCCCGTCCTCGAGCACGATTGGCAGCGCTTCGGCCCCAAGGGCGTCCTCTTCCTCGGCCTCAACATGCAGGACCTGACCGACGATGCCCACGCTTTCATCGAGGAGTTCGCGATCACCTACCCCTCCATCCGGGAGCCGAGCAACGAGATCGCGCGCGCCTACGGCGCCACCGGAATCCCCGAGACGTACTTCATCAGCCGCCGGGGGCGCGTCGTCGGGCACGTGATCGGGGTGGTCTCGGAGCGCCAGCTCGAGGCCGGGGCGATCGCCGCGAAGACCGGGCGCGTGCTGGGCATCGAGTCGGGCGGGGCGCGCCGACCGACGCGCTAGCGACCCTGGCTGGCTAAGGCTCGAGGCCGGGAGGCAGGTCCCGCTCGCTGCCGTACGCGACGACGACCTCCTGTCCGTCCTCGAGCACCAGCTCGCCGAACTCCCGCGAGGGCTTGCCGTCGACCCACATCCGGACCTCCTCGCCGCCACCGGCCTCATGGGGCCCGAGGCCATCGGCCGAGAAGGGGACGCCCCAGATCTGGAAGAACTGCGCAAGGGTGGGCTCGGCCGCGTTCTCGACGTGGATCAAGCCGCTCGAGTCGTGGGTGTGCAGGCCGGCCATCATCTCCGGCGGCTGGCTCGGATCGATCCCGATGTTGACCGGGATCTCAACCTCCTCGCCACGGACGTAGACAGCGAGGCGCGGGTGGATGTGGGCGCCGCCGGCGGCAGTGTCGCTCATCGTCGGCACCCCCGCGTCGAGCCGGCGCTGCTCGAGCCCCTCGTAGTGGGTGCCGAAGGCTCCCTCGGTCTCGCCCGAACCCGAGTCATCCCCTGAGCCGGCAACGACGAGCACGGCGACGAGCAGCGCAGTCACCAGGATCATGCCGCTGATCGCGCCGACGATCTGCCGGCGTCTCTCATCGGCGTCGGGCCTTCTCTCTGCCTCGCGTCGACGCCCCCCGGGCTTCTGTGACGTTCGTCCCATAGCTACTACAACGTGTCGCAGACACGATACAGTACGACCTCAGATACACGTCCCCGACGACGCGGAGGACCCGAAATGGAAAACCTGCTTTGGCTTCTACCGGCGTTGGCCTGCCCGATCGGGATGGTGTTGATGATGTGGTTGATGGGCAAAGGGATGGGGATGGGGCGCAAGACCAGCGAGGACGAATCAACCCGCTCGGTGGAGGACCTTCGAGCCGAGCAGGAGCGGCTTTCCGCGCGGATCCAGGGGTTGGAGCAGGGCAACGGGAGCGGCGAGACCCGGCGCGAGCGCGTCTAGCATCTCGCCGATGCCTCGCCGGTCGCCACCGCCCGCCCTGTCCGAGCTCGAGTCCGAGGTGATGGAAGAGGTGTGGCGGCATGACGAGGTCACGGTGCGCCAGGTCCTCGAGGCGCTCAACCGCGGCCCGAAGGAGCGCGCCTACACGACGATCATGACGATCATGAACCGGCTCGAGACCAAGGGGGTCGTGAGGCGGCGCCGGAGCGGAAAGAGCGACATCTACCGGCCTGCGATCTCCCGCGAGGACTATCTCGAGGCCCGGGCGCGAGCCGAGGTCGATGAGCTCGTCGCCGACTACGGCGAGGTCGCGCTCGCGCACTTCGCCCGCCAGCTCGAGACCCTCGATCCGGATCGACGCCGCCGGCTGCGAAAGCTGGCCGAGGAGTCGTGACTCGCGAGCGAAGCGCGAGCCGGCTCTATCGCCTGCACCTGGGCCTCGCCGGGCTGGGCGCCTTGCTCGTGGCCGGCACGATCACGTCCGCGGCGGCCGGTGTGGATCCCAGCCTGCCCTCGCCGGCGAGTATCGCCGCGGCGTGTGATCGGTGGCTTTCCGCTGGCGGTCCCGGCGCAGTGCTGGCCTTGGCGCTGAGCGCGCTGGCCCTCGCCAGCTTGGTGCTCGGCATGCGCTCGGCACGCCGCCAACTCGCAGCCGGCCGCCGCTACCTGGCGGGGCTGCCGATCTCCGACAAAGTGATCGCCCTCGAGGGGACGAGCTGTCGCCTGATTGAGACGTCGCAGCCCCAGGCCTTCTGCGCCGGATACCTGGCGCCGCAGGTCCATCTCAGCCGCGGCGCCGTCGAGCAGCTCAGTCGCGAGGAGCTGAGAGCCGTGGTAGGCCACGAGCTTCATCACGCCCGACGGCGAGACCCGCTGCGGCTCCTCCTGGCCCGATCCCTGGCCGACGGTCTCTTCTTCATCCCGTTGCTGCGGCGCAGCAGCGAGCGCTATGCGGCCCTGGGCGAGCTGGCAGCGGATGAGGCCGCCGTCCGGCAACTCGGTGGACGCCGCCCACCCTTGGCCTCGGCGCTTTTGAAGCTCTCCCCGCCGCGGCCGCAACCCACGTCGGTCGTCGGCATCGCCCCGGAGCGCGTCGATCACCTGATGGGGGATCCTGACGCGGGCCGCTGGCGGCTTCCGCGCTCTCCGGCCAGCCGCAGTGCCCTGGTCCTGCTCGCGCTGGCGGCGCTGCTGGCGGCGACGGCCCACGGTCTACTCGTCTCGAACCTCGAGCTGCCGATCCTGCTCGCAGCAGGCTGCATGGTGGCGATGATCGGTGTCCCAATTGCGCTCGGTCTGGGGGTAGTCGTGATCTCCCGCCGCGCGCTTCGTGCGCGTCGGACCTGACGAAAGGGGCCTGACTGGATGGACCAAACGATCGCCACGGAGACCGAGCGCGTCCGGCGCGTTCAAGACAGGATCGCGCCGAGCTACGACCGTCGGATGGGCTTCTGGGAGCGGGTGTTGTTCGGCGGAGGGCGCGAGCGGGTCTGCTCGAACGCCAGCGGCGACGTGCTGGAGGTGGCGATCGGAACCGGCCGCAACTTGCCCTACTACCCCGCTGATGTCCGCCTCACCGGCGTCGAGCTGAGCGACGAGATGCTGGCCATCGCCCGCCGGCGGGCGCAGGACCTCGACCGCGAGGTCGATCTGCGCCTCGGCGATGCCCAGGCCCTGGACTTCCCGAGCGAGAGCTTCGACACCGTCGCCATCACATGCGCCCTATGTACGATCCCCGACGATCGCCAGGCCGCAGCCGAGGCTTGGCGGGTGCTGCGCCCCGGTGGCCGCCTGCTCCTCCTCGAACACGTGCGCAGCCCCAGGCCGCTCGTCAGGGCCGGTCAGCGCCTGCTCGAGCCGCTGACGGTCCGCTTCGAGGCCGACCACCTGCTGCGCGAGCCACTCGACTACCTGGCCGAGCTCGGCTTCGAGGTCCAGGAGATCGAGCGTTCCAAGCTCGGAATTGTCGAGCGGGTCGTGGCCCGGAAACCGCGATGAGTACCTCCCTGGTGCCGGTCCGGCCCTTAAGCACCGACGGCCCGCCTGGCGCGCACGAGGAGCCACACGAGGATCGCGGTCGCGAGGGCCAGTCCGATGAACTCGGCTACCCCGAGCCACCGCGGGTCGGCATCCCCGATGTCCACCAGGTGACTGAGAGCGTGCAGCGCGAACTGGAGCGACGCGACGGCGAGAGCGGGGGCCCGCCACGTCGGCCGGCGCACCGCCAGCAGGAGGAACACCCCCACCGCACCCTGGAAAGCGGCGACGTCGTGGATGTAATGGTCGTTTCGGGCCCCGAAGGGACCGACCTCCTCGAAGAACGTTTCCGGCGCTACCGCCGCGAACAGCGCGATCCCCACGAGGTACAGGCCGAAGACCACAAGGCCCGCCCTGACCACGTTGTCCCTGGCCGTGCGCGTCTCGCTCCCAGCAATGCTCTCCACGGTGCTCACCTCCGACGCGTCGCTGTCACCTGCCGAATCATCGCCTTGGGAGCATTGTCGACATGAGTACGCCGCGCCTGCTGCTCGTTCCATCGTTCACGGAGCTGGAGTGGGGGATCCGGCCCTCGCTGGAGGAATGGGCGGAGGTGGCGACCTTCGACACTCCCGGGGTGGGCGCCGAGCCGCTTCCGCCTGGCATGGATCCTGATCCCGGGCGGGCCCGGGAGCTACTGCCCACGTGGCGGGATGCAGCGGTGGAGCGAGGTCTCGAAGAGCTCGACCGGCGCGGGTGGGAGCGCTTCGTGGTGGTCACGGATGCAGAGGGTTCCCCGACCGCGGTGCGCATTGCGCAAAGACGTCGGGCCTCCGCTCTGGGCCTGGCGATCGGCCACGCCTCGCTCTCCCATGGCACCGAAGGCGAACGCGCCCCGATGCGGGGAACCGTCTGGGAGGCGATGGCGCAGCTCGCCCGCCAGGGCAGCGAAGCGTTCGTCCGTTACGGCATCGCCCAGGCGACGCGCGGCGGGTTCAGCGAGGAGGTCGTGCAGCAGATGCTGGAGCGCTTTCCGGACATGGAGTTGGTCGCCGCCACGATCGAGGCGATCGCGCGGGAGCCGGAGCCGATCGGCGAGGAGCTGGCGACTCTCGAGCTTCCCTTACTGCTCGCAAAGCACGATGGCTGCCTCGGGCGCACGGATGAGGGCTTCGAGGACATCG
>WUUC01079827.1_pt1 | contig 10910 bp, 9 predicted proteins | sample 6278441 | NCBI WGS metagenome assembly WUUC01 (sample SAMN13675441, study PRJNA597444) | soil metagenome | isolation source: soil | place: USA: Washington | collected 2017-10 | reverse complement strand
CCATTGTTCGTCAGATAAAGTCAGGGGTAGCATTCAAAGAGCTTAACCTGAAATGTAAACAGAACCTAGTCCTATGAAATGTTTTACCTCTGTGCCGCATATATATATGACGGAGAAGCGGTGAAATATTAACGACTTCATCTAACTGCGCTAAAAAAAATCCTACCCAGTTGATAGGTTTTACCAGCCTTTGGCGCGTTAATTGAACCTAAGTTGTCTATTAATATGGAGGACTCGAATTATGCCCGGCGAAGTAAAGTTGCGGTTGGAACTAGTGGACGTGTACGGTGCACCTCTCAAGGAAGAAGTTGACGTGCTGCTACGGCATCAGGTGCTAAGCGATTTCATCCGCAGACGCGTCAACGCGGCGACGAGAATTGAAATAACCGGGCTGCGCGGCGCGCCGCAGGGCAGTTACCGCCTTGAGATCGACCCGCCTTCTTATCAGTACGTCAGCCTCTTCCTCAACATGAAGGCCAGTGGCATCACGCCGCTCAAACTCGTCTTTCCGGTCGATCCGGACAAGATCACAAAGGTCAATTTCCCCGCTTACACACAGCTTTCCGGCGATTTGCGTCGCTTGCTCGAAAACAGTGCCAACGTGCTCTCCTTTACCGGTAGGAGTGGGCAGGAGTTATACGAATCAATGGACAACATCAGGCGGGCCGGGCTGCTCAACATCGCCGTCAAGTCCGCCGCAACAGGGCTCATCAACGGGCGTACCGTCCTGTCTTACGTGCAGGAGTTGAAGGAAGTGCGTGGGGACAGGTTCTTCGCGGTGGTGCCAAAAGAGTTGCGTGAAGAAACTAAACACAGCGAGGCGGAGAGAATATTCAAGTCCGTGAGTGGCTCGTTGCATCATCCGCCGAGCGGCTTCAGTAGCGCCGGGAGTTTCAAGACCTTCGACCGCGCCGGCAACCTCCAATTGACCTTCTTCATGAACGGCGACGACTGCGTTGCTGATATCGACATCGATGATGCAGGCGGCTTCGAGCACATCTTTCAGGTGCTCGGCAATAAACTGTCGGGCAAGCCGACGCATCCCTATAACATACATGAGATCCTGCTTGCCGCTCAGCAACTCGATTCGGGCTACACGTTCGAACTGTAAAAAGCTTGCGTTCGGCGTGCCGCTCCTTTTCGCCGCAGGATGAGACACGCCAAACGCTGGCCGAGGTTGCGGGATGCTACCGCCTGAAGCTTAGAGCCGCGTTTGATAACCAATCTCGAAAGGAACTGGCTTTGCCTACAAAATAGCGTTTGCCTATAAATTCTGAGTTCTGCCTATAAATTAAGCGGGGGAGTTGTTACTCTCTGACGGGCTTTGCTCAAGCTTTTGCTGAAGCTCTGGAATAGTCTCCGTTAAGTGTAGCTTCCCCTGACCTAAATAATGAATGGCTTTACCCAAACGATGTTTATACTCAGGAGTGTTTTCTGAGAAATATTGAAGAGTGCTTGAATACAACCCGAATAATCGAATAGGGATAATAGGCAGCGCCGGGCACAACTTCTGTGCCTCCTCACACTTCTTAATAGCCTTATTAAGTATGTGGAGTGGCAGTGTCCCCTCTTGATCCTTGTTCTTTAGTCGTGGAACTACTTTAATAGCGTCCGCCCAATATAATAAAATGAAGCAATTTGAAGGATGAGCAGCGGTTAACTTCCCGAACCAATTTTCAATCTTTTTATCCAAATCTTGAACATCATCTGGCGCTTGATATAACCAATCCAACAAGTAACGCATATTTGGCGGTATCTCTAGCCAAGCGCGTTTTTCAGCATTCTTTGCGACATCTGCTAATAGGCCTTCGGGTATTTCTAACTCTGCTGGTGCATCTGTTTCTAATATAACTGCAATCTCCCACGCATTTCTATATTTGTAGAAGTCAGCAAAATCTTGGAAGTCATAGCAAGGCCAGAGTGGGTCTATCTTCAGAGCCTCGCATAATCTTTCTATAGCTTCTTCCCATTGGTGGCCTTCCAGTAGTGCTATTGCTTCTTGGGTTATAAACAACGGCAGCAAGCGTCTTCTCTCGAACTCCAGAATCGCCGCACCAGAAGCGCTAATGTTACCTCTCAATTGACTTAGGGCTCTTTCGAATAGGCTCCGTGAGGGACCCGTTCGACAAAGCGACTCCCGGCTGCGCTTTGCGTGCCGAAAGATTTCCTGCGCCACAACACCGCCCGTCGGAGTGCGCGCTCCGCCGCGTTGTTCGTCGGCTCAACTCCACGCACACGCACGAATGTCCATAAGGCGGCTGCCACCGCCCGGATCTGCCGACACGTCCCTCTAGTCTTGCTCGACCGGCAGGCGCTTCCCTCATCGAGTAACTCTTTGACTCGTTGCTTGACCGGCATGATCAACTTCTGGAACTTGCGCCGGCTCAGAGTTAGCCCCGTCACTTGATGCCACAGGCGAAAGACCTCCTTTGTTCAAGCAACGCTTCACCGATCTCTTGCGACTCTCCGCCGCGCTCCGAGATCGCTTGGAAGTCGCGCTTGAGATGTGCCCAACAGACTTGCCGTCTCGTCGCGGCTAACCAACTGTATCCGAGATAGCGATCCGTCGTGATGACGCTATGCTTCGCCGCTCCGATTACTTCGCGCGCCGTCGCCGCAGCGCGCTTCGATGCGACCCGAAAGGTTGTCACTTGCGGCGTTGCATTCACCCAGAGCCAGTGCAACTTGCCCTGTTCACGCCAGCCCGTCTCATCAACATTATTGACTGCTTGGCGGCGAACAAACTCGTGTGCCGTTTCGACCGGTGCGGCCAGCGCACGGCTGACTTGTTGCTGCACGCCACTAATGTTCCCTAAACTGATCTCGACCTCGTGCAGGACACTCAAAGCCTCAGTCGCATCACGATGGCTCAAGGCGAGTCTGCCGGTGAAGTACGCAATGGTCGCTTGCAGCCGCGCTCCGAAACTGCCCTTAGGAATTATAAGCACAACCCGCCATGCTGTCTATACTGAAAATAGCTTGTCGGCAGGTCCTTGTCTGCAAAACAACTGAACGGGTACGCCGCCGACATAGTGTCCGATAACGGACAACTCAACGAAGGGGCTTTGCCTCAAAACCCCCGCTTGATCCATAAGTGCTTAAGGTTGATCCAAAAGTATCCCACACTCACTTGCAAAACCCAAGCGATTAGGTTATTTTCTATTAGGCGGTAAAGGGTATTTATGGCGACAGTCTGGCAACAAAACGGGTTTGAGTTTGTAATCCACACGAATGAGCCGCGATTTGAGCCGCCGCACGTTCATGTGATCAAGGCGGATGGTGAAGTGAAAATCAGGCTTGGGAACGATGACCTCCCGCCAGAAATAGTTAAGATTTGGAGGATGCGAGACGGAGACACCGTAAAGGCTTTATTGATAGTTGCCGAGAAGCAAGGTTATTTTCTTGGGGCGTGGAGGGGGATTCATGGCTAATTGGAAATTAAGCGCAAAAGCGATTAAGGAGCAAATCGCAAAAGCTAAAGAGGCTACTGCCCTAGCAGACGCCGTAGAGCCCCATGCTAAGAAGGCTTATTACGACCAGAGCGCGAACCGGATCGTCGTAGAACTTAGCAACGGGGCGGATTTCCGCTTTGTCCCTTCATCCGTACAGGAACTTATAGCCGCAACGCCTGAGCAGATTGCTCAGGTCGAAATATCACCATCTGGGAAAGCGTTGCGGTGGAAAAAACTCGACGCCGATCTTTCGCTTCCCGCTCTAATGATGGGAGTGTTCGGCACTAGGATGTGGATGGCACAACTAGGCCGGATCGGTGGACAAGCGACCTCTGAAGTGAAGTCCGCCGCCGCTCGGTTGAATGGAATTAAAGGCGGACGACCGAAAAAGGTCTTAGATGTAGATCGTGTCCCTGCCCGTAAGACTACAGGCTGGAAAGCCAAAAGTGTCAGCACATCGCCGCCGCGTGAAAGTAAGGCGTCGCGTGTCCTTAAGTCGTCGCATAGCACTGGCAAGTCGGTGCGTAGCGTAGCGGCAAGCGCATTATCTCAAAACGCCAAGACGCATAGTAGATCGTCTAAGGTCAGTGAGCGTAGCGCCAGCAAGTACACTGATAAAAAAAGGAAAAAGTAAAGAAAATCTGCTTAAGATTTCCCTTGATCTGGAATCGGAGTTGAGATATAAAACGAGTTCACCGGACTCGGCTAAGTTAGAAAAGAGCGGCGATGCTTTAACGGCTCGCCGCTCTTTATTTATGTTTGCGCTTGGCTGGAAGTTTGGCGGGCAGATCAAGATCATCATCAATCAGAAAGTCAGTTGATAGTCCTGCCAGACGAGCATAACGCAAGATCACTGGTAGCGACGGCTCGCCTATTCCTAACTCATAATCCGAGATTCTATTTTGCGTGAGTTCAACCCCAAGCTGTCTGATTAGTCCATTCTGAGAAAGCCCTAAACTCACCCTTATCTGTAAAAGTTTTTCCGCAAGTAATTCTATCTTCCGTTACTTTGAAGATGAGATGTTGACGCCTCACTTGTTGATGTTGATTGAAGAAAGCGCGTTACCCCTGCAAGCTATCGAGCAAGACTTTGCCGTTGACTCCACGGGATTATCAGGTTGCCGCTTCGTGCAATGGTTTAGTGCCAAATACGATCAACCGCACCTTATGGAAAGCAAGGACTGGATCAAGATGCACTTGATTTGCGGCGTGAAAACTAACGTGGTGACAGCCGTTGAAATGAGTGAGAAGTATCGAAACGACAGCCCGCACTTCAAGCCACTGGTAGAGGCTACAGCACGCAACTTTCAGATGCGCGAAATCTCAGCCGACAAAGGCTACGATAGCTTTGATAATCGCTGCACGGCTCTCCTGAATGGTGCCGAGCCTTACATTCCGTTTCGCACAGGTCAGAAGAACAAACCGAACCCCTCGCACAAAGGCGAACTATGGAAAAAGATGTATCACTACTTCGCTTTCAATACTGAACGCTTCATGCAGAGCTATCACAAACGCTCGAACGTCGAAACCACGTTCCACATGATCAAGTCTAAGTTTGGCGATTCGCTGAGAAGCAAGACCAAGACAGCACAGATCAACGAAGCACTTTGCAAGGTGCTGTGTCATAACATCTGTTGCCTTATTCAATCAATGTTTGAGTTGGGATTGAAACCGAAATTTTGGGCTGAGGCAGCGTGATAGAAACACAACTAAAAGCGGCGAACGTTTACCGAACGCCCAAGATGTGGTATTTTGAGTGTGTAGCAATCGGAGGGTTGGACTGCTAAGACGAGCCGAGATTTTGACGGATCGCTGGATCGGCTTAGCAGTCCAAAGGGACGTACTGCGTAAGAAATATAGCACGCCCCGCTCTCACGTCCAAAGGGATAACGCGGTCTGTCGGAAAGAGAAAAATCATGCCAAGAAGGGCTAATCCGAAAACCTCGCCTAAGGTGGCTCGTCAAGCGAGCAAGTTGCTCCGAACGAGCAAGTCTAAAACTGTTAGGTCTGTCGCAGCGTCGGCGTTAGGTAGCCGACGCCCGAAGAAAGGGGGAAAGTAACATGGGTAAGAACGAACAGACTTCGCCACGCGTCGGTAAGGTTGCGAGCAAGCAACTGAGAAACGCTGGCACGTCAAAGGCGGGAAAGACCACTGCGGCATCGGCTTTAACTCAGAGGCCTGATGCTAAAAGCGGCGGGAAGGGCGGCGGGAAGAAAGGGCGTTAGTTCCTTCTTCTCTTCTGCTTAGTTATTGACAAATCAACAACCTTCAAAACGGCGGCTGTGGGGATAGTCATATCTCCGCAGCCTTGCCGTTTGAAGGCGTTAGGATGGTCGGGTTCATTCATGTGCGGGACTACTACCTTACAATCTTTATCATCGTGAATGAGCCAGCCTACCGAACGGCAGACCATCGGAACGGGCGAACAGCTTTCTATGTCTGCCCACTCAGACGAGCAGCCGTAAGAATCTGCCCACTCAATATAAACCAGCCTGTAGTCCCTTTCTTTACTCATACAGAACTGATATTATATTGCAAAAGATATTAGATTGTCTAATGTTTTTTAATCTGCCCCAAAAGTCTACACGCTGATCCAAAACCGCTTAAGGTTTGAGGGGTTATGAGGCAAAGCTTCAAATAACATAATTAGTGTTATCGGACTCCCACTATCTTTCTTTGTAATGGCACTTCATAATTAATGCATCTCATGTACTGAATGACCAAGGGGAACACTCAATGAGTGTTCCCCTTGGTCATTTAACAAAAAAACTTTCTCGGTAATTCTACCATTCCGCAAATAAAGATTGAGTTTTGCTGTAGATAGCAGTAAAAGTCGGTTGTCAGCATAGCTATGATACGTTAAATGATGGCTCTAAGCTGACGAATATCGTATTGCACAGTCTAATTGTAATTAAATGCCTTAACTTATTCTTGGAGTGGTTATGACTAAAACAATTACGGATGGAATCGCTAAGAAACTTGAGTCTACTATCAAATACAATAAGAAAGTATTGAATTTAGGAAATAACAATCTTGATGAAGTACCACCCGAAGTCTTCCAAATGCAACAACTCGAAACATTGATACTTTGCTTCAACAGAATCACAGAACTTCCGCCGCAATTGGGTCAGCTTACTTCCCTGAAGAGACTTGAAGTTAATGATAACCCAATTAGTTCACCGCCGCCTGAAATTATCAGGCAAGGTACTAAGGCGATTTTGGAGTTTCTTCGCGCAAGGCTTGAAAAAACTAGCCGTCAGTGGGTCTCGAAATTACTGGTCGTTGGGGAAGGGGGAGTGGGAAAAACGCAGCTTCTTCGGCATTTACGGGGAGAAAATTTTGACCCTAGTATTCCAACTACACATGGAATAGAGATTCATTCGTGCCAAGTAGCGCACCCTGTGGAAGAAGGTGTAACAATGACCTTAAATTCATGGGATTTCGGTGGGCAGCAAATATATCATGCGACTCATCAGTTCTTCTTAACAAATAAATCATTGTTCTTAGTTGCATGGAATGCTCGGCTTGGGTACGAGCAGGGAAGACTTGTCTATTGGCTAGAAACTATTCAAGCTCTTGCTCCACAGTCTCCAGTGCTTCTTGTAGCAACGCACGTCGATGAGCGTGATGCGGACATTCCACTCAAAGATCTTCAAGCAAAATATCCACAAATTGTAGGCCAAGTTGAAGTAAGCAATAGTCTAGGGATTGGTATCGACAATCTTAAAAGCCGCGTCTCTAATCTGGCCGCTAAACTTCCATTGATGGGAGAACCTTGGCCAGCTACGTGGCTAACTGCAGCGGAGGAACTAAGGGACTCACCTAACAAGTTCATGAAGCCTCATCAATTGTGGGCACTTATGAAATATCATGGGGTTGAGGAGGAAAGCCAAACTGTTCTTGCCTTATGGCTCCACGAACTTGGCGACCTGTTGTTTTATCCTGAAGACGAAGAATTGTCGGATATTATTATCGTTAAACCACAATGGGTATCAAGTTATATTAGTAAAGTCCTAGATGATGAAAAGGTTGCTGAGAATAGTGGTGTCTTTACTTCAGAAGAATTGGAGCACCTCTGGCATGATCTCCCATACGAGATGCAGGTGCATTTTTTAAGGCTTATGGAAAAGTTTGACTTATCATACCGCACCCTAGAAGACAGAGATGTTAGTCTGATTGTTGAGCGACTTCCACTAGATGCCCCCGAATATGAACAAAGATGGTTGGGTCATATACGTGAAACAAATAATAGTAGCATCACCATGCGCTTTCGGCTTAACACTATTCCTGCAGGTATACCAACTTGGTTCATCGCGCGTTCCCATCGATTCACAACATATACTCATTGGCGCACAGGATCACTATTCGCAGACAACAAGGAGGTGCGACACTTAGCTGTCGTTCGTGCGTTTACGCACGACAAATATGTTGACTTATCAGTGTCTGGCCCTAATCCTCAGGATTTCTTCGCCTTATTACGAGACGGATTTGAAGTTACTCTCGCTCGCTTTCCCGGTTTGGATGTGAAGAGAATGATTCCCTGCCCCGGTCATGAAGGAAAGCATTGCGTGTATGAGTTCAACCACGAACATCTCCTTAATGCAACGAGACGTAAACCACCTGTTATGGAAATCCAATGCCCATCAGCATTTGAGTTCATATCGATTCCGCAGCTACTTTTTGGCATTCACTGGAGTACACAGGGCGCTGTTATTCAGCGTATTGATGAGATGGAGTCGCGATTAAAAGGAGAAGTCGATGAACTTAAACGCCTTCTACAAAGGGAATTTTTAAAAGTATACCGTCGGGAACAATCCCAGCTTGAAACACATTGCCCAAATGTTTTCGTCTTGCGACCAGAGGTAGAAAACATGTGGAAGGAAAAACTGATTGGACAAAGATTCATCCTTCAACTTTATTGTCAAGCACCGGGTGCATGGCACCCAACCGATGAATCTGGGCAATATAAGATCCAGCAAAATCCTAGATGGCTAAACTCGATAGCTCCATATATCAAATTGCTCGTTAAGACTTTAAAGATAGCTGCGCCCTTCGCCAGCCCAGTCACAGGTATAATTGATCTTTCCGTACTAGAGAGGGTGAAGCACGATATAAAGATAATGGAGGAATTGGTAAAATCACTTCCCGAGAAGGCTTCAGTTGAAACAACAAATTATGCTGTAGACATAACTGAGTCACCTGGCCCCGAGGAAGCTGCAGGTGCATTCCTTAGAATAATTCGCGACATTCTCGATGATTTAGACCAACAACAAATCTGGGGACATCTACGAAAGGTATTAACACCTGAAGGGCACTACTTATGGTTATGCGAACATCACACCCAGAAGTACTTGGTTTGATATCAAAGATATGTTTTGCTTGGTAAGTGTTGTATGTTTCTGGCTAGCATCTGACAAGCTAACTCTTATGTGAAACCGGATGGGACAAAATGACTGCTGGCTTTTGAACACAGACTATTTGAGTCAATAAATATCATCCACTCCCTCTTGTCATTTCCCTAACCTATCATTCTCATTCTGCTATATTACCAATGTCAAAAAACTGTAGTTTCCTGACAGCCAAATTAATCGACCGAGACGGTAGGTCATATATGTTACTTCTCATGTGCACGCTTTTTATTAGCGCGATGAAGTTAGAGCAGATGATAGTAGGGTGACGACGGCCCTTGCCTCTCGATATAAGCTCTGACTCTCCCTCTACTAACCTTGAGTTGCTCAGCGATTTTATAGATCGAACTCTTGTCTTCACAATTGCCGATGTACCAGCCGAAGACCCTGTCCTCGGCTTGGTCTATGTGCCTATAATCTTCATGATACAAGGTCAGGGTCGTCGGAATCTTTTCTTCGATGGCCTTCCTCCTGTCCTTCACGTACACGTGCTGGATATGCGCTTCCAAGGTTTTGGCAGTCTCCAACTGTCGGCGGGCCTCAACGATGCGATCAGACTCTCTGTATGCGTCAGCGGCCACGAGATAGCCCATCGCGAGCAGTCGCGGATTATCGTCCCCGCTCAGCTCGATGACGACATGGGCACTCTTGAGCGCCTCCGCAACAGCCCGGTTGCTCTTCGCCTTGTCAGATATCGCTTCAAAATAGGTCTTGAGTAGTAGCTGCACCGTGCCGTAGGTGATCAGGCTTTCCGTCGTGTCAATCAAGTTTCTGCTCCCCTTTCCCTTGATGAAGGCGAGCAGGCTCTGCGCGTCCGCGTGACTCTCGATGCCTTCCTTCTTCTCCTTCCCGCCCGCCGCGTGTTTGAAGGCCATCTCACAGTGGTTAAGGGCGGCGAGCAGCAGATCAGGTTTGGTGTCTTTTATCTCCCCGGAAGCTCCTTGCCATGCGCCGTAGCATGCACGGGAGTGGAGGAGACTGATGCGCGATTTCCACTGCATGCCGAGCGGCTTGATCCGCTCCATCTTGCGCAGCGTCGCCTGCATGTCAACTGACTTGCCGCATGCGTGCTGAACGACCGCGAGTTCCCTCAGACCATACACGTAAAGTTTCGAGTTTCCCATGTCTCCCTTCGGCTGCAGGCGGGGGAGTATTTTCCCTGTGAGTACCCGTTCGAGCGAGAGAAACTCGTTCTTCTGCTTCCTGGAGGTGCGCGCCCTCTTGATTGCGATCATCAGTAACTCGTTGAACAGGCAGTGGTAGGTATGCCCGTGCAAGCGGAAGAAGAACCTCGCGGCCTGGCAGGCGTGATTCGCGCTGTCGAGGAAGCCCCGTTGCAGGTTGTCCAGGCCGAAGCTGAATAAGATGGTCAGGGTGAGCTTTTGTCTGATGAAGACGAGGTCATCCTCCAGCGCCCTGATTTCGTTTTTCAACTCCTCTCCATTGGCCTTGCTCCGTTTCGTCTTCTTATCCAGTTGCCGCATGGCGGTCAGTCTCTCGGTGAGTTTGGATAATTTCTTGACAATTTCGGCGGCGCGCTCGTCGAGGCATTCGACGACGCTCAGCAGTTTGTCACGGACGTAAGTGTACTCCTCTCCCTGCCGCGCCACCCGCGCCTGCGCCGTGCGCACAAACGCGAGCGTTGTCCACGCGGGCATGGACTCGTGCATGTGCATCTTCTGGTCAACGAATTCTTCGAGGACGTTCAACTCGCGCAGGAGCGCGCCGGAGTCGCTACTCTTCCGCCGACTTTCGACGGCTGCCACGCAGCACCGAACTTTCGCCTTCCAGAGTGTGCGGACAGCTATGTCGCTGAAGTCGGCTGCGTGCCAATCACCGACCTCCCGCCGCGTGTTGAAGTGCTCGACCAAAGCACTCAACTCGCCCAAAATCGCACGCTCCACGGACGGGGTCACGCAGCCGCGATAGTCGTCCACCTCGTAGAGTAGTGCGAGGACTTTGAAATAAAGAGCTTCCTCCTCCGCCCGCGCGCCCCAGTTAATGTCCTCGAACAGGGCGAGCATTTCCGCGTGCAGTCTCGTCAGTTCC
>WUUC01117160.1_pt1 | contig 10911 bp, 7 predicted proteins | sample 6278441 | NCBI WGS metagenome assembly WUUC01 (sample SAMN13675441, study PRJNA597444) | soil metagenome | isolation source: soil | place: USA: Washington | collected 2017-10 | reverse complement strand
GCAGCGCGAGAGCCGCAAACACGGTCAGCAACAGGGCGGTCAGACGCGGCGTCGCGAGATAGCGATCGCGGATTTCATCGAGCGTGCGCACGTTCTCAATCGGCAGATCCGGATCGATGCCGTGAACAGCGGACCGCAGCACCTGCGTCGCACCCGACGGATCTCCGGTCATCCGCACCAGCACGCGGCCGGCGAGTCCGTTGGATTGACGCAAGGGAACGTAAGCCTGAGACACAGCGTCGCGATCCAATCCGAACGCTTTGACGTCGCCCACGACACCAACGACGGTGGCCCAATTTTGACCGTTGTCAGTGGACACCTCAGCGCCGATCGGGTCGCGGCCTTCCCACTCACGACGCGCCAATGTCTCGTTGATGATCACGACACGCGCGGCATTTTCATGATCGAGTTCAGTAAAAGCACGGCCACGTTTCAGGGCGATGCCGAGCGTGTCGAAATACTTCGTGCTCGCCACGCGCACGTCGGCTACTGGACGGTCTTCGGGCACGGTGTACACCCGACCCTGAATCTGAAAACGTGTTTGACCTGGTTGCAGCCCCGCCAATGGGACGGCGTTGGTCACGGCTGCCGACACGACGCCGGGCGCACCCTCCAGGCGCTCGAGAATGGAGACGTAGAGCCGTCGCACGCTTGGTGGGTCTGGATATCTCGTGAAGTTGCCAAACACTTCCGCCGACATCACGCGGTCGCCGCGAAAGCCGGGATCGACACTTTGTAATCGGTAGAAGCTCAAAAGCAACAACCCTGAGCCAACCAACAGCACCACCGACACCGCCACTTGCGCGACGATCAACGCGCTTTGAAGCTTGCGACGCCCACCCGCATCGCTCGTCCCCTTGCCCCCAGATTTCAAAGCGGTCACCAAATCAACACGCGAGGCCAGCGCCGGCAGCGTGCCAAACACCAAACCGGTGACCACCGATACCAGCAACGTGAATCCCAATACGCCAGGATCGATATCAATCTCGCCGGTTCGCGGTGTAAACCGGCCGACAAACGTCGTCAACATGTCGACCGTGGACCACGCGAACAGCAGTCCAAAGATGCCGCCGGCAATTGACAGCACCGTGCTTTCGGTCAACAACTGCCGAATCAAGCGCCAGCGTCCCGCACCCAGCGCCGTGCGCATGGCCAACTCGCGATCGCGGCGCAACATGCGAGCGAGTGTAAGGTTGGCGACGTTGGCGCACGCGAGCAGCAACACCAAGCCGGTCGTCCCCAGCAGAATCAACAGCATCTCGCGCGCGCCCTCAGTCATTTCATCCAGCACGTTCGCCGTGCGCGCCTGGAAGCCAAGCGTGGGCCGATAGACGTTGGGAAAGTCTTTCGTCCAGCGGTCGGCAACGGTCGACACTTCAGTGGCAGCGGTGGCGGCAGCAGCGTCCGCCTTGAGCAGACCAAACACCTGAAGCGCGCCAAACGCACGCCGGTTACGCTCGATGTTGCGCTCCTGCGCAGAGCGGAACGGGCAGGCTGACGTCGGCATGTAGAGATCGACTTCGTTGGGGTACAGCGGCACCGCCGGCAGCACACCGACGACGGTGTGCGGGCGGTTGTTCATTTCAAACACCTGCCCGACGATCGATGGATCAGATCCGAACTTGGTCTGCCAATACGCGTGGCCGAGCATCAGCACCGCTTCCGCGCCCTCATCATCGTCGGTCGGCAGAAATGAGCGTCCGAGAATCGGCTTGATCCCGAGCACATCGAAAAAATTCGGCGACACGACGCCGGTGTCCACGCGATCCGGTTCGCCGCGGCGCAGCAGATCGAAACTCATTTGGTGGAACTCGACGAGTCCTTCGAAGCTCGGAAGCTGCTGCCGGTAGTCGTAGAGCTCCTTGATCGACACGCCAAAGTTCGGCTGATTAGAAAGCGGCGCCGATTGCTCGATCAGCACCAGCCGCTCGCCGTTCCCGTATGGCAAGGGCTTGAGCAACACGCCGTTGATGACGCTGAAAATCGCGGTGTTGGCACCAATGCCCAGACCGAGCGTGACGACAGCCAGAGCGGCGAAGCCCGGATTCTTCAGCAGCTGCCGCCAACCGTAGCGGAGGTCCTGAACGAATTCCTCAAACCAGCTGATGCCGCGCGCGTCGCGCGCTTCTTCTTTGTGTTTCTCCATGGGACCGAAATTCCTCAAGGCCAAGGCACGCGCCTGCTCGGGCGACATTCCCTGGCGAATATGTTTCTGCGTTTCCATCTCGATGTGAAAGCGGACCTCGGCATTGAGTTCTCGGTCCATGCCTGCACCGTCTCGTAAGGCCCGCGCTTTGTGCTTCAGTTGTCGAGAGAACATGGCACTCGCCTCATGCTTCAACCGATAAAATCCGCGCGACCGCTCCCGCCATCCGCTCCCACTGCGCAGTTTCGTCCCGGAGCTGCTTCTGGCCCGTCCTCGTCAAGCGATAGAACTTCGCTTGGCGATTGTTCTCGGATGCGCCCCACTCAGCCTCTATCCACCCGGCCGACTCGAGCCGGTGCAGCGCGGGATAAAGCGACCCCTGGTTTACGCGAAGCACGTCTTCCGAAATCTGTTGAATACGCTGCGAGATGCCCCATCCGTGCATGGGACCGATGGCGAGCGTCTTCAAGATCAGCAGGTCGAGCGTTCCCTGCAGCAGATCGAGTTTCGACCGAGGACTCGTCATGGCTGTCGCCCCGTGACTACAGGCAGTTTCTTATTCGTCCAGTCGACAATTGAGCCGTCATACAACTTGACGTCGTAACCGAGATGACGCGCGACGAAATAGACGACCGACGCGCGCATGCCGACCATGCAATACGCCACGACTGGTTTGTCACTCGTCACGCCTGCGCGCGTCAGTTGCAGCTGCAGCTGATCGCGCGGCAGGAAACGGCCGTCCGCGGCAACCAGCGCGTTCCACGTCAATTGTTTCGCGCCCGCGATGTGGCCAGCAGCGTGTCCGCCCATGCCGCCATCAGTGCCGAGAAACTCCGGGTCTGGCCGCACGTCCACAAGCGCGATAGTGTCCGCTGCCATGCGCTGCTGAATGAGTTGCGCGTTGGCAAGCCGCGCCGGATTCAACATCGGGGTGAAAGTGCCTGCTTTCGCCGGACGTTGCGGTCCGGATTCGGTCGGGCGATTCTCGGCGCGCCAGGCGCGCAAGCCGCCGTCAAGCAGCGCCACGCGCGCATGCCCCATGGCGTCGAGCGTGAAAAACGCTCGAGCGGCCGTGACGGGACTGGCTGCATAGATGACGACGCGGGAGCCGTTCGAAACGCCAGCGGATTCAAAGACGCGTCGCACTTGCTCGGGCGACGGCAGTTCCGAGCCGACGGCGTCGGCACCCTCGATCGCGAAATCGCCGTAGCGCACGAAACGCGCGCCGGGAATATGCGCGTCCTCAAAGGCCGAGGCGCGATCGGCAATGTGCAAAACCACCAGGTCGCCGGCGTTGAGCACGGCGGCGAGATCGGCCGTACTGATTAACAAGTTCGGCGTCGGCGATACCGATTGCGATGGGGCCGAGAGCGCGGCTGCGATGCCAGCCGCGAGCACAAAACGAAACATGATGGCTCCTGTCGTTGATCGACAAGAGCATGCCGTCAGTCTTGTCGAACGTCAACAGGAGATCTCGAAACGCGGCGCAATGACAGTGACGGACGGGGGGATGGGCGCTGCGCGGCGGTCGGGTGCCGCGTACGGGGTACCGGGTACGGGGTACGGGGTACCGGGTACCGGGCGCGGGTACCGGGCGCGGTGTCGGGTGTCCGGGGCGGCCATGTAACCCGCGGGCACCACGAGGACGCGGGCGCCCGCGATGAAAGCGAGGCGGCGAGGTCGTGTCGGGTACCGGCTGCGGGGCGCGGGGTACCGGTACGGTTTCGGGGAAATATTGGGGGCGCGGGGATGCGGGCTGCCGCCCGGGACCCCGTACCCGGTACCCCGGTACGCGGCACGCACCCGTACCCGCCACCCCGTACCCGGTACCCGGCAGAAGCGCTACCTCGCGGATCTTGCCGCGCAGACAAGCAGCGTCCGGTGTCCACCCCGCGCCAAGCTCCCCCCGGAGCGCAGAGGCGCAAAACTGGACGCGCGACTATCTCGCGACAGGCGCGGCCGGCGGCTGTATTTCTACTGCGGCAAAACCCGCAAGCTGAGGATCGCGATTGCCGCCGCGCGGCAGCAGATGAATCGCGCCATGAGTCTCGAGGACAAGCGCAACCAGCGCGCGGCACTTGTCGCACACCACGAGGTGCGCTTCAACACGCGCGCGACCGGGTAACCCAAGGCCTGCATCCAGCCACGCCGCCAGCAACTCGCTGTTCGGACACGTCGAGACGTCCCGAGTTTCCATCCTCTAGGGTTTAGACGGACGCACCGGCACGCTGTCCACGGCCGGGCTTGCAGAATCGTGGCGCAGGACGCGCCCCAGAGTGAGCGCCGGGTGACCGACGATGCGCTCGATGTCGGAGGAGTCGATCTGTTCGCGCTGCAAATGCTCACGCAGCACGCTGAAGACCTGTTCGAGTCGACGATACAGCGGCTTCACTTCCATCTGCAGCAGGCGCGCCGTGCCCGCCACGGACAAATCATCGAGATAGCGCAGCTTGAGCACCAATTGATCGTGCGAGGGCAAGGATTGCACCGCTCGAATTAACGCACCTTCGACACGGCCGACCAACTCGTGATCCTCAGCATGATCGAAGCCCGGGTCTGTCGCGCCTGCGCGCTCTGCGCTTTCTGCCAGTTCATCTTCGCCGCCCAATCGCCGAGCGCTGCGAAGCGGCAGCGCTATCAACAATGCGTGCAATTCAGCGCGTGTTGCACTGACGCCGTGATTGGTGTGCAGCGTCGCGACCGCTTCGTCAAACGACAAGCCGTCGCGCGTCATCAATTGCTCCAGCATCATCGCCACGGCGCCGAGGCGACGTGCCACCGCCGACGGCCGCCACTTGCCCCACCGCGCGATACGGAAGTCGAGACACATACGCTCGATCACCGTTGTCAAATAGGTGGCGATGTTGCTGCGTCCTTGAAATTTGCGGAGGACCGCGAAGTCGCGATCAATCAACTTGACCCGAACAGTGCTCGAGAATTCTTCGGCATCCGCCGCCGACAAGTGATGACGCCGGGCGACGTATCGCACTACCCGGTCAACGAGCTGGAGGTGTTCGAGGAGCAGTTGGTGGTAATCCACTTACTGATGGGGTTGCACGGGGATTATCTGGAACGATACAGCGGTTAGCAAGGCCCAATGACGAAGTGTGCATTTCTGAGACAGTGAAGATTCGACCCAAAACTCACGGTATCCACTCCTTCACCCTGCGTGTTCGCTTTCTTCCAATCCGACGTTTGCATACGTAGACGGGGATGAGCCCCGCGATTTGGAGAAGCGCTCATGAGCAACGTGCCGGTCGTCGAACAAACTCATAAGGTGCAGGACCCCTGCGAGGTTCTCACGCTCAACATCGATTTGATCCGCCGCATCGTGCGCGGGGTCGGCCGCAAGCGGCGGCTGGCCGATGCGGACCTCGAAGAACTGGAATCGGCCGTGTGGCTCCGGCTTATCGAGCACGACTATCGCGCCATCCGGCAGTATGAGGGTCGCGCCTCCTTCCGCACCTTCCTCACCGTAGTCGTTACCAGGCTGGCGCTGGATGTCCACTCGGCGACATGGGGCCGCTGGCGCCCTTCGAGCCGTGCGCGCCGACTTGGCAAGACCGGCATGCTGTTTGAGACGCTGGTATTTCGTGATGGCTGCTCGCGGGCCGAAGCTGTATCGGTGCTTGCCTCCAACGGCCACGGAGATCCATCGGTCGCGGTCCGTGCGTTGGCGGGGCAACGACGGTCGATGCCGCGGCGTTACATCCCGATCGACCTTGTCGCCAACACGCTGCAGGCGTCGGACGATCCATCTGCAGGGTTGCGCGCGCGCGAGCGCTCGCGTCGCGCTCAGACGGTCTCGACAGCGCTGCAGGATGCGTTGCGCGCACTGCCCGACCGCGATCGACTGTTGCTGCAAATGCGCTATCGCGATGGGTGCAAGGTCGCGACGATGGCACGCGTTCTTGGCGAGGATCAGAAGACGCTCTATCGCAAGCTCGAGACGCTCCATCGTCGCCTGCGACGGGCAGTCAGCCGCAGCGGCGTGTCACAGAGCGATGTCGGTGAGTTAGTGGGCCACGGCGACGTGAGATGGCCCTCGCTGGGCGCGAGCCTCGTATGTTGATGACGCGAGAGGCGAAGGGATGAGGGGCGTGGTGGTTGGCCACGCCCACCATCTCACGCAACGTTCATGAAGCCAAGATCGTCGAGCGAGAACTGCGTCAGATTCGGAAACGCCGCTGACAATTCGCCGGCGCTGGCACCAAACCAGCGTCCGAGGGTCGCGCCGAACTGTGCGGTCGATATCGTCGGGATCCACACGCCGCGTGTATTCGCATCGTCCGGGCCTGCGAGCGCGAAGATCGGCATCTGGCCATAAATACCGCCGCGGACCGCGCCGCCCATCACGAACTGATGGCTGCCCCACGCGTGATCGGTTCCAGAGCCGCTAGGCTGCAAGGTACGGCCGAATTCGGACTGCGTGAACGTGGTGACGTTCTGCGCGAGGCCGATCTCCTGCGTGGCGTTGTAAAACGCCGACATCCCTTGCGACAACTGCTGCAGCAGGTTCCAGTGCGACCACGCTTGTGAGCTGTGAAGGTCGAACCCGTTCATCGAACAAAAGAACACCTGTCGTCCGGGCCCGAGCTGGGAGCGCAACCGCATCAAGCGCGCAACCTCTTTCAACTGGTTGCCGATGGACGTGGTCGGAAACGGGGTCGCCAGTTCGGGAAGCCGTGTGCTCGCCGCCAGTGTGTCTGCGAGTTGAAGGCCGTCAGCAAAGGCTTGATTGGCCGATTCACGGATCGGGTTTCCGCCGTCGAGACGAAGCAGCGCCTGCACCGCCTGACGCCGTGCGTCTGCTGCCGATGCCGGACTGAAGCTCACACCCGAGAGGCGCAAATCGGCGCCCGGCGGTACGACGTTGCCGCGCACATCGTTTCCGCGCAGAAATAGCGCCGGCGAAGACACCGACACCGCCGCCAAGTTGTCGGTCGCGCCAAAACAATCCAGCAGTCGGCCGCCCCACCCGGTGCCGTCCGGCATGGAGGTACCCGTTTGCGCCTGGATGGTCTGATCGGAATGCGAGAACAGATTATCCGGGCGCGACAGACCCGATTGATACTGCGTGCGCGTGAGCGGCCGATTCAACAAGCCAACGTTCAACACCACGGCGAGCGAACCGCTGGCGTACATCTGATTGAGCTCGACGAGTCCGTAATGCATCGCATACGGGTTGCCGACGCCATCCGCAATGGGCGAGAGCAGATTCGTGCCGCCGAGAGCGAGGCCCCCGCGTAGCGTTTGGTACGCGGTGTAGCGCGCGGTATCCACCGGGACGATCACGTTGTTGCCGTCGTTGCCACCGAACAGATAGATGCACACGAGCGCTTTGTAGTCGGTGACGGTGGGCGCCGGCGCTTCCGCGGCAAAGAGCGCGCGCGACGGACCCAGGCCCATGCCGGTGATACCGAGTGCGGCGAGGCGCGCGCTCAGTTTGAGAAAGTGACGACGATCGGGTTCGTGTGTATGACGCATATTGTGGCTTCGCTCATCCAGTGTTGCGTTACGGTTCGTTTTCTTCGCGTCGGTCGTTACGGCTCATGCGCGCGTTAGTTCGTTACCTGTTGCTCTTCGCGGCCTCGGTGCCGCGAAGCACTCACGGGATGCGAACAGTTCGAACAGGCGACGGCGCGCTTGCGCCGCATGGATTCACCGCCGTCACACTCAAGTTGTAAGTGCCCGGGGGCACGTTTGCGGTCACTGACCGGCCAGTGATGGGAACGCTGCCCACATACGCACCAGTGGCGTTGACCAGATAGCTTGTCGGCGCTGCCCCAATACTCGGCGGGTGCCACGTCACCGACAACGCGGAGCCAACGTTGTGCGCGATGACATTGGTCGGCACTTGCGGTGCGCCCGAACACGCAGTCGGGAACGTCAAGGTCACTTCGTTCGACGGTCCGCTCGATCCGGTTGCGTTGACGGCGCGGACGCTGAATGTGTATTCCCCGGGCGGCACCCCCGCAAACGTGAAGGTGTCGGTGACACCTAAGGGAAGCGATGCGGACACCGGTCCTGACACGTCGAGCACCACTGCTGTTGGTGTACCGCCGGCAAACGTATTTCTCCACGACAGCGCGAGATTCGATCCGTTGACCATGCCCAATAAGTTGTTGGGTGCCGACGGTGCCGCGGCGGTGTTGACGTGAATACGAAGCTCGGTCGACGCAGTGCTGCGCTGCCCGCCGGAGATCGAATGAATGCGCAAGTAGAACGACCCCGGCGGCGCGTTGAATGAGAAGGTCGGCGCGGCGCTGCCAGTGGGAATACTCGCCAGGACTTCGCCGGAGCGCACGCCGGCTTCCATGACGTAACCGTCCGGTGCAGGACCAAACACCGGCGGGTTCCAGCGCAGTGTCACCTGGTTGCCGGCGATAGAAATCGCCGAGACACCAGTCGGAGGCTGCGCGGTCGTCACGCTCGCACCCGGACCAGCGGGGCTCACAAACACCGAGTACTCGCTCGAGATTGCGGCCAGATACAAGGCGCCAAGCGCACGCTGATTGGCACTGGCAACCGGTACGGCTGTCGTCGCCGTGATGATGATGTCGCGGAGTTCGGTGGACATGCGCCCGTGCATCAACCGCTCGTTGACGCCATCGGCCAGCGCGCTCGGCGACGTCGCTAGCGCCGCAAACGGCGCCAGGTCGACACGGAAGGCCGAGCTGAATTGATTATTGAGCAGACCGTAGATGAAATTTGCGCGCTGCAAGGCCAGGGCGGGCGGATAGATCTGAAATTCAGGGCCGTACAATTCCGGATATCCGGGCAACGAGGCGAGCGGCGAATAAAAACTAAACACGGTCGTCGGCGTAAGAACTTGTTGTGAGAGATTGCCGAAGACGTACATGAACCCGCCCGGATCACCAATCTGTGCGCCCAGCGCGCGACCGAGACCAATCACGTGCAGGATGGGATCCTTGAGCCGGCCGTCGTTGGCGTTGAACGCGAAGGCTTCCGGGTCGGTGAGAATTGCCACCAGAACTGCGGCGAGGTCTCCGCGGACACCCTGGCCGTTATTCACAAAGACATTCGCGACGCGTTGGATGTACGCCGGGCTCGGGTTGCTGGTGACGAGCGATCGAATCAGCCGCGTCGCAATGAATGGCGGCACGTTCGGGTGATTAAAGACGGCGTCCATAACCGCGTCGATGTCGGCGGTCGCGCTTTGTCCCGCTGGCAGCACTACGCCATTGAAGAGTGTCTTGGCGCCCGTATCGTGGTTCGTTTCGCGCGGTTCCATGACGCCGACGAAATACTGCGGATTCGAAGAGGCTGGCGTCGCGCCTGGCATCGTCGGAAATGTCCACCCCGTCATCGCGCGCGCGAACTCGCGCAATTGTTCCTGCGTGTATGTCGGGATGGGTTGATTGTTCCCATCACGCCTCACGCTGCCGTCTTGATTCAATTCCCAGAGCCCAATGCTGAACAGCTGCAGCATTTCGCGCGGATAGTTTTCGTTTGGCGCGCTGGTCCGCGACGCTTTGCGGCTATACGCCAAGTCGAGGTACTTCCCCATCGTCGGGCTGAGCGTGACCTCGTGCAGCAGCGTGCGATAGTTGCCGAACGCATTGCGTGAGAGCAGACGGATCCAGGGGATCAGCTCTTCGCCACTGTTGTTCTTGTTTGCCGACACGACCAGCGTTTGGCTGAGCGCGAACATCATGCGCTGGCGCAATTGATCGGAACCCGTAGACATGTTGATAAACACGCGTTCGCGCACATCCCCCACGGACAAACCGTCGGGCACGGTGCTTTCGGGCATTTGAAACTGCTGCGCGAACCACTGCGGAATTCCGATCGCACGAAGTTCGGCGACGTCCGCCGCCGACGGACCAAATGTCGCTTGTTCGAGAAAATGTGCAGCGGCGCGCTGGTCGAGGGCGGGGCTCTGTGCCGACGCGACGGGCGCGGCCGGACCGACACCTGACAAAACTGCAATCGCGGCGATCAAAATCGCTAGCGCATGGCGTCGCGTGCGAAGCGCATGACGCGCTGACGCGGGTGCTTTTCCGCGAGAATCGAGCGATTTTCTGGTTGCGCGCGGTTTGTGGGTGTCTGTCGGCAGAGTCATCACGGCCGACCTTAGGGCAGGATGTGTGCCAAGGCCGGCCGTGTCCAAGAGAGACGTATCGGTTCGACAGCGCGGCGACGTTACGGGTGTTGGGGCGTTACGGTTGCGACGTCGTATTGATGGCGTCGATGACGCGTCGGAAAAACTCCGCTTGGCCGCCCGCATGCCATCGCCACACGATCACGAGATCATGATCGGGCGACACAAAGATAGTGTTGCTGCCGGCGCCGCGTGCTTCGTATGCGTTTGTCGGTAGCCCTTTCGATCGGCCCTTCGTATTCAGCCACCACAGGAACCCGTAATCATCACCGTTGGCGCTTGGGGTCAATGCTTCTTTGACATACGCAGGCGGAAGAATTTGTTTGTCTCCCCACCGTCCGTTGCGCAGCCAGAGATAACCAAAGCGCGCCATATCCCACGAATTAATCCAGACGCCGCCGCCCCACCGCGTGCCGCCACTGACCGACGGTACTTTCTTGCCCTGGAGTTCGACATAGCTGTTCTTGTAGGGAATCCACTGCCACGTGTTTGACGCGCCGATCACGTTCATCACCTGGTCGCGGAATACTTCAGGAACGGGCTTGTTGAAAAGACGGAGCAGAGACAACGAAAAGCGATTGATGCGGACGTCGTTGTACTCGTAATGCGAGCCAGGGGCCGCGAGCGGCCGCGGCTTGCG
>WUUC01207957.1_pt1 | contig 10918 bp, 9 predicted proteins | sample 6278441 | NCBI WGS metagenome assembly WUUC01 (sample SAMN13675441, study PRJNA597444) | soil metagenome | isolation source: soil | place: USA: Washington | collected 2017-10 | reverse complement strand
ATGTACGCGGTATCATCGCCTCTCTCATACATCCTCAGCTCGCCCCGGTTCCCGTCGAGTTTGAAGACGTCCCCTAACTTTCCCGGTCGGGTCCGCGGGATCCGCTAACGATGCATGAGTCATATGGCCAATTGGATTGGTAGGATCGATTCCCAACCGAATGCGAAGAAGTAATCCGTCGTTCTCAGACAACAACTGTTTCATCGCATTCGTGTCAACGATCTTGTCCGCATCGCTTGCCGCGTTTCGACGAGCCCAATATGCATCGTCCGATTCTCCGCTCACACGAGGTAGGGGTGAAGTGATCGGATGCGCTTCTTTAGGCCAGTAACGATGAGAGTCTGGGCGGGTTGAGTATTGGGTTAGAGGTTGTGGTTGGGGGTGGAGAGGACGGCAAGTTCCGGGCGGAGGGAAGGCCCGGCTTGGCGGGCCTGACCGGAGCCCGGAACTTGGTTGAGGACTTTCGCGCGGTAGGCCGAAGGCGTTTGATAACCCAGCGAGCTGTGCGGGCGGATCTGATTATACTCGTCGCGGAACTGGCGCACGATCACTTGGGCTTCGAGCACGCCTGCCAGCAGTTCCCGGTTGAGGCATTCGTCGCGGAGCCGGGCGTTGAAGCTTGCGTTGATGCCGTTTTGCCAGGGACTGCCCGGCTCGATGAAGCGGGCTTTGATGCCGCTGCAGCGCAGCCAGTCTGGAGCACGTGAGCGATAAACCCCCCGCCGTTGTCACTGCGCAGATGGCGTGGCGGCCCGTGCCGCCGGATGGCCGCTTGCAACGCCGCGATCACCTCCTTCGCACCGAGGCTGCGCCCGGCCACGATATCGATGCAAAAGTGCGCGCCTTCATCGACGATCGTCAGGAAACGCAACGGTGGTGCCCCGCTGCGTCACGTCATAGACAAAATCGAGGCACCAAACATCGCTCACGCCCTCGGCCTTGATCTTGGCGTCAGGCCGCGGCGGACATTGGGCCGGCGGGCCGGACCGGTGATCCGCAGGCCCTCGATCCGGCGTATCCGTTGCACGGTGCGCCGTGCGCACGCGATCCCCTCGCGCACGAGCATCGCGTGCACCCGTCTGTAATCATGACGCGGGTACTCACGGGAAACGCGCACAATGGCCGCCAATACCTGCGCTGTGCGGGTGGTCGGCGGGCGGGGCGTGTACGTGCAGCTCGACCGCGCCAGATCGAGGTAACGACACGCCGCTCGCAGGCGAACACAGGCCCGCCGCCACCACGGTCCTCACCGCGTGCCGGCGTTGCGACGGGCCTACCATTTTTTTGAGTTCACTTCTCTCAGCACCTGGATGTTGAGCGCCTGATCGGCCACCATCCTCTTCAGGCGAAGGTTTTCATCCCGCAGCGCCTTGAGCTCCTTCAACTCGTCAAGCTCCAGCGCCCCATACTGCTGCTTCCAGCGGTACAGGCTCGCCTGACGGATGTTCACCTCGCGGCAGACAGCTTCCGCCGGCTCCCCTTGTTCGATCCGGCGCAAAATCGCGACGATCTGCTCCGGGGTGTGTTTCTTTCCTTTTGGCACGTCTATAACCTCCTTCTTTCATGCCCACTCTCCTTTCCGCAATGGCCCAGTTTTCCTGCGTCAGTTCACAGCAGGTGCGCGAAGCTCTCGGCCGGCAGTGGCCGCGGCTCTTTCGGTCCTTTCGTTCGCTCGTACGTGATCGTTTCCACCGGCTGCTCGGTCGTGACCGCGAGTTTGCTCCAACTCTGCCAGCTTCAAACGTAGCTGCGCTTAATCGAGCGATTCGTTTTTGCCGCCGCCAACCAGCTTTTGTTTCAGCCAGGCGATTTGTAAGCGCAGGGCCGCGTTTTCCTGCCGCAGCGCCTCCACTTCCCCGGGACTGAACGTCGTTGTACTCAAACTTGCGCACTTACGAAACTAGTGCGCATGCAAGTCCTGAAAAGAGGCGGGATTTATTTCGCGCTTAATTACCGAGTTGGTAACGGGTGAAGCGGCGGATGGCGATATTCTCGCCGATCTTCGCGATCTTCTCGCCGAGGATTTCCTTCACGGTCTTCTCCGGCAGTTTCACGAATGGCTGATCGATCAAGCAAACCGTGGAGTAGAACTTCTCCAATTTACCTTCCACGATCTTTTGGATCGCGGCGGCGGGTTTGCCTTCGACAGAAGCCGTGGCGATTTCGCGCTCCTTAGCCAGATCGGCCTCGGGAACTTCTTCACGGTTTACGTAGAGAGGATTTGCAGCGGCGATCTGAAGGCAGAGGTCCTTGAGGAAGGCCTTGAAATCATCGTTACGAGCGACGAAGTCGGTCTCGCAATTGACCTCAAGTAGGACGCCGACTTTGCCGCCGACGTGGATGTAGCTCTCGATCAAGCCTTCTTTGGTGGCGCGGCTCGCGAGCTTGTCGACTTTGCCGCCCGACTTCTTGCGAAGGATCGTGATGGCTTCTTCGAGGTTACCCTTGGCTTCGGTGAGGGCCTTTTGGCAATCGAGGAGGCCGGCGCCGGTTTTTTCGCGGAGATCTTTTACCGCCGAGGCGGAAACAACAGCTGTGCTCATGTGATGAGTCGAAATTAAGAGAAAAGAATTAGTTTTTAGGCGCGGCCACCTTCTTGCGGGCCGCGGGCTTTTTGATGACAACCGGAGCCTCGACTTCGCCTTCGACAGCGGCAGCGACGCTGGCGGGGAGTTCGACTTTGCTCAGATCGATTTCGCCGGCTTCGGTCGTTGCGCCAGAAGCGGCGGCGACGGCGGCGCTGGCGGCGCGGAGATCGGCCTGGCCACGGGAAGAGCGGCGGCTTTCGCGCTGGCCGAGTCCGCTCTGCACAGCAGCAACGATGGTCTCGACGATGATGCGAATGGATTTGACGGCGTCGTCATTGCCCGGAATCGGGTGAGAGAGCTTAGTGGGATCGGAATTGGTATCCACAAGCCCGATAACGGGAATGTTGAGGCGGGCACCTTCAGCGACAGCGATCTCTTCGTGAGAGGCGTCGATGACGAAGATAGCATTTGGCAGCTCGGTGAGATCGATAATGCCGGCGAAGTTTTTCTGCATGCGGACCATCTCGCGCTTAATGGCGGCGGCCTCTTTGGAGGAAAACTTCGAGAGTTCGCCGGAGGTTTCCATCTGCTGGTACTTTTTAAACTTCGCGATGGATTTTTTGACGGTCGAAAAATTGGTGAGGGTGCCACCGAGCCAACGATCAACGCAGTAAGGCATATTCGAAGAGGTAGCGGCCTCGCGGACGATCTCCTGCGCTTGGCGCTTGGTGCCGACGAACAGGACGTTGCCACCGTTGCCGACGGTGTCCTCGAGGAACGTGTAGGCCTTGGTCAACGCATCGTGCGTCTTACCGAGGTCGATGATCGTGATGCCTTGGCGGTGGTCGAAAACGTACGGCTTCGAGCGAGGATTCCAGCGTTTTGTCTGGTGACCGAAGTGTACGCCGGCATCGAGGAGGTCTTTAGGAGTGATGTTCATGGGATCTATGTATCTGCGAAACACAGGCCGGCCAATGGGCCGCCTTGCGATCGTAACGGGTGGTTATTGGTTGATGGTTTTAACGGACAGAGCGGTCGAAGACAGAGAGCGGCCCCCCGACTGGCAAGCGTGAATTTAGGCGTTTCAAATAGGGCTATAACCGCCAGCGGCGAACCAGCTGAGCGCGTCTTGAGAAGTGGCGGCGGGGAGGGCAGCGGCGACGCGGCGAGCAGGTCCGCGTGCGTGCGGGTTTGGGCTTGGCGCAGAAGAGCCTTCCGTTGGCTCCCCATCAGTTCGGCGGGATTGAGCGTAGGCGGAAAAGAGGCGGACCGTGGCGCCGGCTTGCTCGATCTGCTCGAGGGTCCGCTAGTTTTTGTGGGCGCCGAGGTTAGCCAAGACGGCGATGTCGCCTGGCCAAAGCGTGGGGAAAAGGATCTGGCGGAGATGGGCGTGGAGGATCTGGGTGTTGGCCTGCGGTGGGCGGTGAAATCCGGCGGGCGTCGACCCCACCTGCGATTTAGCCGCCGGTGCGGTAGTTTTTCGCTTTCAGCGTTTCGGCGATGACCTCCAGGATTTCGCCGCGGCCGTCGCCGGTTTTTGACGACGTGACGATGATGCCCGGAAGTTCGTCGGGCCACCATGCGGAGATTTCCTTTTTGAAAAGAGCGATGTTGGCCTGGGCGCGGACGGCGGAGAGCTTATCGGTCTTGGTGAAAACGAGGACGAATGGCGTTCCGGTGCTACCGAGCCACTCCAGAAATTCCAGATCGATGCGTTGGGGCGGCAGGTTCGAGTCGATGAGGGCGAAAACGCAGAGGAGGTTTTCGCGATTCTCCAGATAATCGGCGACCGATTCGTTAAAGTCGGCGCGTTGATCCTTGGTCACTTTGGCGAAGCCGTAGCCGGGTAGATCGACGAGGTGCCAGGTGTTGTTGATGAGGAAAAAATTAATGAGCTTCGTCTTGCCTGGGAGATCGGAAACTTTGGCGAGATCCTTCTGCTGCGTGAGCGCGTTGAGCAGCGACGATTTGCCGACGTTGGAACGGCCGATGAAGGCGAAATCGGGGCGGACAGACTGGGGGCATGACGCGAGGTCGGGGGCGCTGAGTTGGAAGACGGCCGATTTGATTTTCATGCGGTCTTGCTGAGTGGCATCTCCCGCGAGTGAGCGCAAGGGGGCAAGGGGGGGGAAGTCAGGAACAGCGCCGCAGCGGCGAGGGGGGCGTCCAAATAGGCACACGACGCGAAAGGCGCACGGCACACGTTTCAGTGGTCTTTGATCGAGGAGAGATGCCACTGGCGGCAAAGCGGACATCGGTAAGTACTGCGCTGGCGCTCGAACCCGGCGAGCCGTGCCGCGTCGAGGGCATCGCCTTGTGTGCGGTAGCGGCGTTTGCGCGTGCACATGCGGCGCTCGTCTTCGCGCGTGGACGTTATTTTGCGGTGGCCGAAGAATTGTTTTTCGCAGCGGCGTCCGCGGCTTTCTTCGCTTTCACGGCGGCGGTGTAAGCCTTGTAGAGATCCTTCCAACTGCGGCCATGGGAGTTCAGGTACTGCTCGGACTTGGTTTTGTAGATTTCGAAAATGGCGGAAATCTGTGTCATGTTTTTGAAGCCGATGGATTCTTCGCGAGCCTGTTTGAGCAAACCGGTGATGGTTTTTTCTTCGTCGGCGGTGAGGTCGGGGACGATCGCTTTGTAGCCGGCGAGCGTGAAGGCGACTTTGCCAATGGTGTATTTATCGAGGATGCCTTCGACCTGCTCGGGCGTGAGCTCGGCGCGGAGGCCGGCGAGGAGTGCGGCGTTGACGGATTTCGGCATCGCGGAATCGGCGATGATTTCGCGGTCGAGCTTGCTGAGCGCAGCGCCGGTGACCGGGTTGATCCCCTCGGGGACCGTGGTGTGAGGATGGGCGTTGTGCCAGTCGCGAACGGCGATGAGATGCGTGGTGATCAAAGCGGTAGCGCGTGTTTCTTTGGGCGGGTCGCCGAGTGCGAGCGAGGCGGTCCACTCGGCGGCTTTCTTGTGAAGCTGTGCGTCGGCCTTCGTGTGGGCGTCGTCGGAGGAAGCGGGGGTTGTCGGTTCGGGCGGTGTCTGAGCGCGAGCAGTCGACCCAACCGCAGCCGCGGTGAGGGTAAGGAGGAATCGGAGGAGGCGGGGAGCGTTCATAGGGTTACGAGATACGTGCGCGTGAGTTTCGAAGGAGAAGCGGGCCGCGCGAGTAGTTGGGCGGAGCCGGACCGACTCGTTCGCGCAAGCTCATTCAACACGGACGTGGATTACTCCTCCATTACCGGGGGGGAGGCGGATGGGTTTTTCTTGTCACCGGGTGGGCAGGTTACGGAGCGACACGACAAGATCGTCGCGAAAAGCGGGATTGAGCGCTTCGGGGTAACCGCGCGGATTGGCGAGGATGGTGGTGCGACCGATTTGGTAGTGGGAGGATTCGTGGATGTGGCCGTGAATCCACAGCAGCGGCTGGAATTCCAAAATCAGCGATTCCAGATCGGAGGCGTACCCGCAGCAGATGGGATCGTCGCGCACGGCGACCGGCAGCGAGCGGATCGATGGCGCGTGGTGCGTGACAACCACGGCGTTGGTCGCGCCGGCGGCGAGAAAGCGGCGGAGGTGCAGCACGGATTCCGCGTGGAAGGATCGGGCATCGGCTGGACGGAATCGTTTCCACATCGGCGAGGTGCGGATGCGCTTGAAGTCGTTCATGTCGAGCGCGGCGACCGAGCCCGCGGTGGCGTCGCCGTGAAGCGCCATGTCTGTCCAGAGGGTGGCTCCAAAAAATCGATACGGGCCGATCTCCACGGATTCGTTCTCCAGGAGACGGACGTGCGTGAGGGTATAGTAAGCGCGAAGTTGCTCAGTGAGGCGGGAAATTTTTTCGCCGTAGAACTCGTGATTCCCGAGGACGTAGAGGACTGGAGTCGCCGGGAACGTGCGCAGGATCCAGTCGGCGGCGTGTTCGCGGACGTTGATGTCGCCAGCGAGGATGATCAGGTCCGCGTCGGCGTGTGGCAGATCATAGGGGCCGAATTCGAGGTGGAGGTCGCTGATGATCCGCAGCCGCATGACTGATTGGGTGTGGCGGCAAAGACGTCATGCGGCGATGGGATTCTCACGGTGATCCCCTCGCAGGTGAAGGCGTCGCAGTCAGCGTGTGGCCGGCGTTTTTTGTCCGGCGCAAACGCGGCTGAGGCATGGATGCCGGCGGCGTTCGATTCGGATGCGAGGACGCGGGCCGAGCGTTGGGGGAACGTTGAGCGGCGCAACGTCCCGTTTAGCCTGCGATGACGTGTCGGTCGTAGCCTTGGAGAACGGCACGCATGAGGCTCAGGGTTTTCGGAGTCCAAAAATAGGCGCTGTGAATGTCGCGTTCTTTGGCAGGAAAGAGCGCGCTGCAGTCGTAGTCCCAGACATTGTCCGGCACGCGAAAGTCGGGCGTGCGGTCGAAGCCGGAGCGACCCAGACGGCGTTTGCCGAAGTGTTTGAGCCCGGCGCTGACGCCGAGAACAGAGTCGCGCCCTGAGAAAAGCGCGGTGATGCGATAGCAGAGATTCGCCATGCCCTCGGAGTGGCAATCGCTCATCGACTCGCCGTTGCCGAACAGATCGTTGTCCACATCGGCCGCGACCATGACGCACTGGTTGATGAGGCTGACAAGGAGCGGCTTGTTGTGGCGCTCCCAGGTGTAGTAGAGCGCGTTTTGGAAAACCCAGTTGCCCATGCTGTGGGCGATGACGCTGACCTTGGCTTTGCAGAGCGCGGTGCCGTCCGCTGCTTTTTGCTGCATGAGTAGCGAGTGCTCAAAAAGCGTATTGAACACCTTCGCGAGGTCGGGCCCGGACGCACGGGCGTCTTCGCGGTCGGCGAGGTAGTGGGAGGTCATGCCGTTGCTGGGCCAGGTGAAAAGGACGCAAATGCCCAGACCTTTCGGGCCGCTATAGAGATCGTCGGTGATCTGCTGATACCGTGCGGCACAGTCGCGCCAGTCGTTGTTGTAGCCGTGGACAAAAACAGTGACGTGCTTTTGTTTCTCGTGCTCGGTCTCGGGAACCAGTGGAAAGCTGTCGGTCGCAGCAATGAGGGCGTCGCGAAATTCGCCCGCTTTGCACGGCTCCCAGTTCTTGAAGTCTTTGAGCGATCCGGAATCGGCTGTGAAGAAGCTGAGCGTATCGCGACGCGTTTTTCCGAGGTCGGACCCGGAGGCGTTGCGGTTGGTGATCATCCAGTATTTCGGCATAGTGGGGGAGAGTTGGGGTTGGTAGGGGTTGGGCAGGGAACAGGGCCGGATCGCTAAAGGTGCCTCTGAAAAACGAGGACGCTGTTTCAGGGATTTGATGTGGAGGACGGCCAGCGAAATCGGAAGCGCAAGGCGATGAAATTTTTCGGTGGTTGATTGCGCCTGCAGGAAAATTCCCAGCCGCGACCCGCACGCGGCAATTGGCCGCGCGATAGGTGGCGTTCGCGGTTTCTCATGGGTTGCTGGAGTCCGGTGCGCTTCCGCTCGCATGGGGAGAGAAAATTCCCCTTAGTGCCCGACCGCCTTTGGCCGAATCACTATGTCCTGTCTTAACTTCACTCTGGAAAAAGAAGCGCCTGGCTCCTCTGCGCGCGCAGCGACCTTCCAGACTCTTCACGGCGAAGTGAAAACGCCGGTGTTCATGCCGGTGGGCACGCAAGCCACGGTGAAGAGCCAGACAGTCGAAACGTTGAAAGCCACCGGATCGAGCGTGTTGCTTGCCAACACCTATCACTTGCTCCTGCGCCCAGGCCCGGAGGTTTTCAAAAAGTTCGCCGGTATCCATAACTTCATGAAGTGGGACGGACCGGTGCTGACGGACTCGGGTGGATTCCAGATTTTTTCGCTACCGGGTGAGCGCGTGATGAACGAGGATGGGGCGCGATTCAAAAGCTATGTCGACGGCGCCAACTATATGCTTTCACCCGAATCGAGCATCGCGATGCAACGCACGATCGGGAGCGATATTATGATGGTGCTCGACCAGTGCATCCCCTCAACCGCGCCTTACGCGGAAGCGGAGGCGGCGATGGAACTCACGCATCGTTGGGCAGTGCGTTCGCTCGCGGCGAGGGGCGACTCGCCGCAGGCATTGTTCGGGATCGTGCAGGGCGCGTGTTATCCCGATCTACGGAAAAAGAGCGCGGCATTTTTGCGCGAACTCCCCTTTGATGGGCTCGCAATCGGCGGCCTCGCCGTCGGCGAAACGCATGCGCAGCGCTACGAATTCACGGGATTGGTGACCGGGCATTTGCCGAAATATCTGCCGCGCTATCTCATGGGTGTGGGCACGCCGATCGATATTTTGGAAGCGGTCCATCGTGGTGTGGATATGTTTGATTGCATCATTCCCTCTCAGCTCGCGCAGCGCGGCGTGGCGTTTACCTCTCAGGGGAAAATCCAGTTACGGCGTGCGGTGTACAAGTTTTCGGAGGAGCCGCTGGATGCGCGATGCGCCTGTCACTGTTGTCGGAATTTTTCACGCGCCTATCTGCATCACCTTATCAAGTCCGATGAATTACTCGGCTGGCAACTGCTGGGGATTCACAATTTTTCGTTTTATCACAGCCTCATGCGCGAGATGCGCGAACAGATCCTGCGCGGCGATTTCCTTGCTTACTACGAGCGAAAACGGCCTGAGCTGACAAAGTCCGATGAAGACAACCCGGTGAACCCACCGAAGAAAACGCGACTGGGTAAGCCCCGGCACCTGGGCGACTACGACATCGTCACCGGCGAGCAGGGATTCTCGAGCATCCGGCAGATCAGTTCGGGAGAAGTCATGCACTCGGTGAGCAGTCCGAGCGATGAAGCCCAGCGGCTGTACATCGAGCAATCGCGCCTGGCCGCGCGTCTGTTGAAGAGTGAGACGACGTCGGTTGAGGAGCTCGTCATCTGGGACGTGGGCCTTGGAGCCGCGTCGAATGCGATGGCGGCGATCCAGTGTTTTGAAACCCAATACGCGGAAAAAACGGCTCTGCTCCTGCGGCCACTGCGAATAGTGAGCTTTGAGTGCGACTTGGATCCGCTGACGCTCGCGGCGAGATTTCCGAGCCACTTTCCCCATCTTCGCCACGCAGCTCCGCATGCTTTGCTAGAACAGAGCTGTTGGCGTCACGCATCGGGCTTGGTAAAATGGGAACTCCTCAAGGGGGATTTCCTCAAGTTCATAGAGATCGCGTCGCCGCCTGATCTGATTTTCTACGATCCGTTCTCGTCAAAAACCGATACGGATTTGTGGACTACAGAGGTTTTTAAGCGCGTTTATGAACGTTGCGAAAATAAGTCGGCAGAACTCTACACGTATTCGGCGGCCACCTCGGTGCGTGTCGCGTTGCTGACGGCAGGATTTTTTGTGGCCGAGGGCGTTAGCACCGGTCCGAAGGCGACGACGACAGTGGCGTTTAAAGGTTATTGCTCGCGAGTGGACTCCGGACAGCAACCGCGTCTTCTCGGAGCAGATTGGTTGGCGCGCTGGAGGCGGAGCAGCTCAAAATTCCCCGCCACGCTTGCGGAGGCCGAGCGCCCGGGTTTTGAAAAATTAATCGAGTCGCATCCGCAATTTGCGGCGCTTCGCTGAGTCGCGCTCAACGTATCGGGCACGGGTCACGTTGGGTACGATCAGCGCTGCGGCCTGACGGTTTCAAAAGAAACTTCGAGCATGCGAGCTTTGCGAACTTCGTCGAGAGCGGCAGGCGTATCGGAAAGTCGGGCACGATAGTCTCCATTGAGGAGCGCACGAGAAGCACACGCGGTTTGGCGACGGAATGTTTATAACTTTCGAGCCGTGAACCGAGCTCCACGGAGACGAGTTGTTCGGTGACGCCGTCGGGACCTTGATCGAGCCAATTTTTTGCAGTGAGAGGTAAACACGAAGGTTGCGAGTAGGGAAGCGACGTCGATCCGAGGAATGATTTCGATGCGGGTTTTTCGTGCAGGAAGAGGTAAGAGGTTTTGTGCATGATGGGGCGGGGCACGAAAAGAAGCCATGCCTCGGCCGTCTTTATTAAGAGATGTGGAAGCCCCTGGAGGCTTCTATTTTTGCCTCATCCTATTATGAGCCATTATGCTACATTCCTTGAGGCGCTCGTGCACAAGAAGTGTCGAAGCCAATAAAAATTCCCCGGACGGCAGAAATAAGACAATTCTCTGATAGAAATGGAGGGCATCTCCACAGAAAATCCCTGCCGCCTTCCTTTCCGCCCGGGGAAGGCTTGGAGAAAGGTTCGGGCAATATGCCTTGTCAACGTCATTATTTTAAGTGCGCTAACAAAATCCCGAATCCATCCATGTCCACCTCGCCTGCATCCTCCTTTGGCTTAAGCTCTGAACGCTTATTGCCCAAACAGCTCTAGAGCATTTAAAATATAGTTGTAGCCGTTGAGGAAGAGGGTCAGGGTGAGGGTATGAAGAAGGCGAT
>WUUC01032099.1_pt1 | contig 10918 bp, 9 predicted proteins | sample 6278441 | NCBI WGS metagenome assembly WUUC01 (sample SAMN13675441, study PRJNA597444) | soil metagenome | isolation source: soil | place: USA: Washington | collected 2017-10 | reverse complement strand
TATTCTCAAAGATCTACTTAGTCAGCTTGATATTTCTCCTGAAGAGTTAAAAACAATCACGATGAGTTGGGATTCTCCTCTTTCTCATCAAGCGATGCAATGCCTATATATCAATCGAATCGTAGCCAGTGTGGCTCTTTCTTTCTTTTCGACCAATAAAATCGCTAACCTGTTGAGTATAGTCGCGCAAGCATTTAGTCTGAATGGAGTCTCTCATTTACAATGGATTAAGTTTACACAGCTACTAGAATGGCCTCTTAGAAAAATTGTTGCGGAAGGGGGCTCACTCACTCACAATTTAAATCAAAACAGTTTGTGTAGTCTCAAAGTGATCTCTCATTTCTTGGTTGATCCCTCTTGTACAAAAGAATCCTTTCATCTCCAATCTGTCATTCAATCAATTTACGGTTATATGAGCAAGCTGTTTGACAAGAGCCGTTGGGATCGTTACTGGCTCATTCGTTATACCAATGGAGTAGAAACATCAAGAAAAATTCATTTTGCTGCGACTTTAATCAAACCTTCTTTACAATCCTGTGACTGTACATTGACTCCCAATTTGATGGATCTTACAATGAGTGGAGTGGATGCTATTTATGGAAATGCAAATGTGAATTTTAATTAGGCCCCTCCGCTTCAACAATTTCATTGATCGGCAAAGCTTGCAATAAAATGGCGCTATAAGAATAAAGTCGATAAGTAAGAGCTTCCAATGGAATACGGCGTGCTTCATCATAAAAATCATCTGGAGGGATTTGATGAGTATTGACAACCCAAAACCAGTGTTTCCCTTCAGGAGCGGGAGGAATTGTTATCGTGATTGGCAGATGCCCTGCATTGAATGCTGTATAAAGATTAGCTCTTTGATCTGAATTGTTGAGAGTAAACGCAACGAGTCGATTGTCATGACTCCAATCGGGATTAAAGGGAAATTGTCCATGCCAAGTAATATGTTTATCAGTCAAAAAGGTGTCTTTTCTCAGTAGCGGATGCTGATTTCGAAAATGGATCATAAAACGATAAAAAGGATAGAATCCAGGCCGAGCATCCATTCGGTTCCATAAAAACCAGTTTAGTTCATTATCTTGACACCAAGTATTATTATTTCCATTGCGAGTGTGTCCATATTCATCCCCCATTAAAAGCATGGGAACCCCTTGAGAAAGCATTAAGGCAAGATGAAAATTGCGAATTTGCCTTTCTCGCAAAGCCACCACTCTTTTATTGCTAGAATGCCCTTCAAACCCGCAATTCCAGCTGTCATTATAATTAAATCCATCTCGATTATCTTCTCCGTTTTCCCAATTATGTTTATCATTATAAGTCACTAAATCAGCTAGGCTAAAACCATCATGAGCTGTCATAAAATTCACGCTGCAATAAGGAGCTCTTCCATGTCCATAAAGGTCTTGAGAGCCACATAAAGCTGTTGCAAAAGCTGTTTTGTGATCAGGTGTCCCTTTAATGAATCGACGGATCGTATCTCGGTATTTGCCATTCCATTCTGACCAACGCGTGCTTCCAGGTGTAAAATATCCAACCTGATAAAGTCCTCCAGCGTCCCAAGCTTCAGCAATCAATTTTGTATCTGCTAGAACAGGATCATAGGAAATCGCGTCTACCAACGGCGGATTGCTAAGAGGAGCTCCATTTCCTCCCCTTGTCAAAATGGAAGCTAGGTCAAAACGAAACCCATCCACATGCATCTCTGTTACCCAATAACGGAGAGAATCTAAGATTAACTCTCGAACGATTGGATGATTACAGTTAAAGGTATTTCCACATCCTGAAAAATTCAGATAAGATTCCCCATCTATCATGTAATAAGCATGTCGATCTAGGCCTCGATAACAAAGGATCGGCCCTTGTTCATTTCCTTCGAATGTATGATTAAACACGACGTCTAAAATCACCTCGATTCCATTTTTGTGCAACTCTTTTACCAGTGTTTTAAATTCAATAATCACCTGATCTTTTTCTGTCTGGCTTGCAAAACGTACCATGGGAGAAAAAAAATTGACCGTCGAATAGCCAAAATAATTATATAATTTTTGTTTTGTTTTGGGATGGTGTTGTAAAGCTTCACGTTCATTAAATTCATGAATTGGCATCAGTTCAATTGCATTAATGCCCAAATCTTTTAAATAGGGAATCTTTTCCATTAACCCTTTGTAGGTGCCTGGATGTTGAACACCACTAGAAGGATCTTGTGTAAATCCTCGGACATGCATTTCATAAATGATGAGATTTTTCATGGGAATTTTAGGAAATTGATCTCCTTCCCAATCAAACGCATGAGAAATCACTTTTCCCAGAGGGCGATAAGGTTGTTCAGATCCTATTTGTTGCCCACCCCAAATAGAGTCGCTGGCTATTGCTTTTGCATAAGGATCTAGTAGTAAATATTCTTTATCTGGTTGATCAGGAAAACTGATTTTAAATCCATAAACCATGTGGTCTGGCAAACCTGTTAATAAAGCATGCCAAATCCTTCCTGTTTGATGCTTCTTTGGATCTAATTCAATTTCTTTAATAGAATGTTCAACTGTTTTTTCTTCAAATAAACAAATGGATAGGTGATGAGCTTCTTTAACATAGACGGCAAAATTGATTCCCTTTGATTGAACAGTTGCTCCCAATGGAAAGGGACTTCCAGATTGAATTTGAATGGAAGATAAATCTGGCATGAGGCAAATACTCCTTTGATTCAAATTTTATTTTATACGCAATAGAAAAAGTTTTTTCAATATTTCCTTTGCCTCTAAAATGATTTGCGCCAAATTTTCCTTTATTTGTATAATTGAATATAGGTAACTATTTGAATTTAATTATTTCTTTGATCATACACAAAAATAGATTCCATTTTTAGCTTTGTGTTGATAGAAAATGAATTTACCTTTAAAGTCACTTATATCCTATTATATTCGATTCAAGAATGGATCGGATAAAAAAATTCATAAATTCATAGATAGAATGCTCTTTTGAAAAGCAGCTATCTAAGTTGGAGGTTAATATGTCACTGGAAAATGCAAGGGCCAATTTAAAAGCCTTTGGAAAAGAGTTAGGATTAGAAGGGCTGGAGTTTGATGAAAATAATACGTGTATATTAGGAATTGACGATAAGTTTTCACTTCATTTAACTTTTGAACCTAATTCTGATCGTTTGTATTTATATTCTCCTTTACTAGATGGTTTACCACGTGATGATAAAACTAAGCTACGTATGTATGAACGTTTACTTGAAGGTTCGATGCTGGGTGGCCAAATGGCTGGCGGAGGAGTCGGGGTTGCTGTGAAGGAAGAACTAGTACTTGTCCACTGTACGCTTGATATGAAGCATGCAGACGATCAAGATCTGCCTCGTTTTGCTCCAGGTTATGTGGAAATGGTTGAGCGATGGCGTGATATCCTAGAGGGAATTGTTCAAGGACGTGACGAAGCAGCTGTGAAACCTTCTCCACAAGCAATTCAACAGCAGGGTGGAGGAAGACAAGGTGGTCCAGGGATGATCAAAATTTAAGGTGTTTGAATGATTCCTTGTTAACAAGATAAAATGGCTTTGATAATGAAAAGATCTTGCAAGCGGATGTTTCTGTAAGGTCTTTTCTATTTCCAAGAAAAGACAACTCGTTTAAAAAGATTGCAACCAATTCTCATTTTCCTCTTCCAAATTTTTTCTTTGTTGTGTTATTTGTTGTCGTTCGTTCTCTAGTGCGATCAACTTTTGATCAAGTTGATGCATGGCCTGTGTAAAAAGAGTGTCGATTTTTCGAAAACCCCATAGAGCTTTAAAGTGTGGATGAAGATTTTGCAAGAAAAGCTGGATGCCGGCATAGATTGCTTCAACGTTGGAATGACTATTTTCTTGTCTAGAATGGATTAAAAAAGGAAGAGTAGAATCAATTAAACGGGAACATTCTTGGAACTCTTTTTCAATGATTCTATTCGGACTGAATCCAAAAATGTAATTTAAAAGACCCCTTCCTTTTATGCTTTGGCGTGTGCGAATCACTGTTTCCAAGTGAGAATGAAGCTTTACTAAGGTTTCTTTTAATTGATAAAATTGGCTCTCAAGCTCTCTAATATGTTGCAATTGCTGTTGGTGTTGTTGATAAAATTCTTGATACTCAGGATAAACTTTTAAAATAGAATTCACCAATTCTTCCTGTAATCGATCCAGATCTTCCGGATTCATTTCCTCCCATGCGTCAAGTTGATGGTCAAGATCTTTTTGTTTCTCTTTTAATTCCCTTATTAAAACCCCTTCTTTTTTAATTTGAGCGGTTTGTTGATTGAAAGAATGTGGATCATTCACTTGTGAAAGTTGATAAAGCAACTGCTCTAAATGCGTTTGTTTTTTGGCGATCAGAAAATAAAGTTTTTCTCGTTGACTCACTAATAGATCATGCTCTTGATAAGCCTGTTCTAAGCGGTATAATTTTTCTTTGAGAAATCCGATTTCTGACTGATTTTTTTTATCCATTTTTAACTTGATTTTTCTATTCCATTGAAGTATCTTAATTAGATTAGTAATTTTATCAAAATGATTAGAAGAGGTAAAGACATGTTTAAAGTCACAATTGCTGGCCATTTAGGAAAAGATCCTGAAACCAGGTTTACACCAAATGGAACAAAGGTCACATCTTTTACAGTGGCTGTAAATCAGCGTAAAGGAAAAGAAGAAGTGACGACTTGGGTCCGTATCACTTCCTGGGGCGATGGTTTAGATAAAATGATTGCCTATTTAAAGAAGGGGAGTCCTGTGATTGTTTCAGGTCGATTAAATCCACCCACAACCTATACCGATCGAGAAGGGAATATACAAATCACTATAGAAGTCACTGCTGAAGCAATTGATTTTAGTCCCTTTGGGCGAGGAGATAAACCATCGGAAGGAGGAACGGCTCCCTCTAGTCAAGCTGCTTCCTACTCTTATGAAAGTGGACAAGAAGGATCGGCCACTCCTTATGGACGTCAAGGATCTAGCCTGGCTGGGCAAAGTTCAAGGCAAGCAGATCTAGACGATGATACCCTTCCATTTTAATTCGAGGAGATCCCATGAAGTTTCTAGCAGTCCCTCAATTCACACAACGCAAACAAGCCGATGTCTTAGTTTTGCCCTTTTGGAAAGGAAAAGAAAGAGCAGAGCAAGCTATTGATGTCTCTCTATCCGATTTTCCAATTCCGATGATTCTCGATACTGGAGATTTTAAAGGAAAGGAAGGAGAGGTCCTGTTTTTTTACATGGAAGGACAACCTGAAAAGCGCATGGCATTGTTGGGACTGGGTTCTAAGGAAAAGATGGAGATGGAAGGGCTACGTCGCTGTTATGGGAACTTGACTAAAGCCTGTTTAAATCGAAAGTTGACATCCATTAATGTACTTGTCCCACAGCATCTTTCCTTGGATCATGAATTAGTCATTGTTGGAATGGCGGAAGGGTTGTTATTGCCCAATTATGCCATTGATCGCATGCGTCATCCAGAAGGAGAAGAGACTGAAACCTGTTTACTGCAAAAAATTTCTTGGATAGCTAGCAGTCGAGATGTCTTATCTCTTGTCGAGAAAACATTTGCCATTTGTACTGGTGTTTACTACGCTCGAGACTTGGTGAATGGGAATGCAGATGAAGTGACGCCCCAATATTTAGTGGCGTGTGCCAAAACATTAAGTAAAGACTATTCTCCGATCAAAACGACTATTTTTGATAAAGGACGCCTTGAAAAAGAAAAAATGGGATTGCTTTTAGCTGTTAATCGGGGATCCTCTCGTGATCCAGCTTTGATCATCATGGAGTATAAAGGGAAACCAAAGTCTCAAGATCACACAGTGGTCATTGGAAAAGGAATCACTTACGATACAGGAGGTTTAAATATTAAGACTTCTGGCATGGAGTCCATGAAATGTGATATGGGAGGAGCAGCTGTTTGTTTTGGAACGCTATTAGCAGCTTGTCTCTTGAAACTTAAAGTCAACTTGACTGTGGTGATTCCTACTACAGAAAACTGTGTGGATGCCAACAGTTTTAAGCCAGGAGATGTTTACAGTAGCTATGCGGGAAAAAATGTGGAAGTCACGAATACCGATGCAGAAGGACGTTTGATTTTAGCAGATGCATTGGCCTATGCTTCTAAGAAATTGAAACCTACTCGATTAATTGATTTTGCAACATTAACTGGAGCCATCGAGATTGCTTTAGGACCCGAAGCAACGGGGTTAATGTCTAATAATGATTCCTTATCTGAAGCGTTGATTTTAGCCGGCAATAAGACCTTTGAACGAGTTTGGCGAATGCCTTTATTTGAAGAATACAAGGAACGTTTGAAATCAGATATTGCCGATCTTAAAAGTTGGAATGGTCGGTCTGCTTCTTCTTGCGTGGCGGCAACTTTTTTGCAATTTTTTATCAATGAACAGATTCCATGGGCCCATTTAGATATAGCCAGCACAGCTTTTCTAACAGAAACAAGAAAATACTTGCCTAAATACGCAACAGGAGTTGGGGTTCGTTTAATGATTGAATTTCTTGAAACCATACAGAAAAAACCTTCAGTATGATGGACGCAAGCTTTTATTTTCGCGACAAAATCCCGGTTGCGATTATAGGAGTGAATAGCGATTTAGGAAAGCGGTTGATTGACCTATTAAATGCTCATCCTTGGTTTCAAATTGCCGCCTTATATGATACAAAAGAGTTAGCAGGTCAATTCTATCATGAAATCATTCAAAAAGAGGGCATCCTTTCGAATGAAATTGCTAGCATAAAAATTTTATCATATGACGAGCCTCTACATCATTATCCCCTTGTTTTTTCAGTTCTAGATTCATCCTCAGCAGAGTTCATTGAGCTTCATTTCGCACAAAATGGTTCTACAGTGCTTTCTGTTAGGGATTCAGTTCATTCTCCCATTCTTCTATTGGTTGGAGAAGTGAACGGATCGAATTTAGATGAATGGAAAAAGCCCAAGGATGGCTATCTTGTAGCTTGTCCCAGTGATTTTATTAAAGGAATCACTCTCTCTCTTAAGCCTTTAATACAGGATTTTGGAGTAGAAATGGCTTGTGTTCATCCCCTTCAAGTTCTTTCTGAAAAGACTGTTGAGATCCAAGAGTCTTGTTTATCTCTTTCCTCTCAGAAAAAGAAAGAATGGGAATTAAAAATCATGAACCTTCTTCACTGCGATTCTTCCCATTGTCTGATTGAGTCATTGAATGTACAATGGCCTTGTCAACAAGAAAGGAATCATCCTTGTATAGGAAAAGTATGTGTTAAATTAAAAACAGAAGCTTCCCCTCAAGCTATTCTGAATTCTTGGCAACACTTTTCTGGCGAACCACAAGCTTTTCATTTGCCCATGGCTCCCTTGCATCCTCTTTATTATGTGGAACAAGATCTGCAATCTGTGTTGGCTCATCCTCTTGATAAGGGAATGGCAATGATATTGACTAAACTGCATTCGGATTCTTCCATTGATTACCAATTTATTTTTCTTTCTCATCCAAGTTCGCTTGGAATAGCTGGAACAGCGATTTTAAACGCTGAATTACTCGTCAAAAAAGGATTTGTGTACTGGTAACATTTCTTTTATTGGATGATTTCTTTCTCTTGGCACGCTCTTTGCAACAATATGAGCGTCCATCCGTATACAACAGGAGGTAATCAGATGGCTAAGAGAAAAACTGATCGATCTTCTAAAGGGTCTAAAAAAGGGAAAAAAGAGAAAAGAGGAAGTAAACTGATATAATTTGACAAAATAAATGGATTAGGGCAGGTCACCAATTGAGACGACACGCCCTGGCTCTTAAAATTATTTTGGTTGGCGCAAGAAGCCGAAAAGCTCTTGCGCTTTTTATTAAGTGAATTTTTGTTTTTGGCATAGAAGTTGCATTAGAAATGTGTAAAGGAGGTTCTAATGGATGCCAAAAAGAAAAGTCAAAAAGTTAAAGTGAATCAAAAACCGAAAACAATTCAAAAACCAAATTCAAATTCTATCAAAGAAAGTGAGCAGATTTCAACGGAGGATGTTTCTTCTAAGTTACAAATGCATCCTAAAGTTCAAACGGCAGCTGGATGGAAACGAAACTTAGAGAGAAATAGAAAGGAGAAACCTAAATAATGGATTTGCTTAAGCAATCTCTTTACAATTTTTTCAAATCAGATAATAATTCTTCTTTGTAACCGTTCTATAATTTATGGACAAATATTCCATTCATTACTTCTTGTTTCAATGACCCATTGCTAATAGGTTTTGTTGACCTATCTCCACAAGAGGGATCTCGACAAGCATCAATTCCCGGGGAACTCCCGGTATTTAAAATGTTTTTGGCGGCATTGATATCTCGATCGTGATGGCTTCCGCATTTTTCACATTGCCAGTTTCTGATATGTAGAGGGATGTGATCGAGAACGTGATGGCAAGACGAGCATATCTTAGAGGAAGGATAATATTTTGGTGCTTTGATTAGTTGAGAACCATACCATTTGGTTTTGTATTCTAACATGCGCAAGAATCTGGCCCAACTGGCATCAACAATGCTTTTACTCAACCATCTATTTTGCTGCATGGATTTCACATCTAAATCTTCAATCACGATCATTGACTTGGTTTTTGCCAATTGTGTTGAGAATTTATGATGGAAATCTACGCGTTTGTTGCTGATTTTGCAGTGAATACGAGAGAGTTTCAGTGCTGATTTTTTGCGATTTTTAGATCCTTTTTGTTTTTTGCTGTGTTGTCTACTGAGTCTTTTGAGTTTTTTCATGGATTTCTGCAGGGGTTTTGGCGCGAATATTTTTTCACCCTCGGAAGTTGTGATAAACGCAGTCAATCCAACATCGAGTCCAACTTTTGTTCCCTCCACCGGTTGAGGCATTGGAAGTTCTAATTCTACGGTCAAGCTGACATACCAACGGTCTGCTTGGCGAGAAATTGTTGCGGATAAAATTCTGCCTTTCACTCGTGTTTCTTCTTTAAGGCGAATGGTTCCCAATCGAGGAAGTTGAATAGATTTTTTTTGAACTTTGATTGTTCCAGTTAGCCGAAAATGGTCATGGATCCCTTTTCGCTTGAACTTTGGAAACCCAATTTTCTTCCCTTGTTTAAGAGATCGAAAGAAGTTTTGATAGGCGCGATCTAAATCCCTTAATGCTTCTTGTGGTGCGCATTTCGATACTTCGTACATCCACGGAAAACATTCTTCTTTAAGGCTGTTTAATAGGCGATGTTGCTCAATGGCATTCGTGCTGCTTTTATCTTTTTCGTAACTTTCTATTCTTCGAGAGAGTCCCCAATTGTAAGCAAATCGGGCAGCACCTGCATGCTTGGCTAGTAAAATTCGCTCAGAAACATTTGGTTTTAATTCGTACCGATAAGCTTTTTTAATCAACATTCTGTATCGTCTCTAAAGCTTTCTTTTTTTTGCAGATCGACATAGCACAAAGGGCGATTAAGTCCAGAACCAATTTCTGCATGAGATACTAACCATCCTTAGCAAGTAATACAAGTATATTCATTCTTCTGATCTCGTGAAGAACTCTTATAGCATTTATTTCCACTGTTTCTTCTTTACCTAGAATTGTTCCTGTTTTTTCAGCAAAAACAGGCAAATTCCCTTCTTTGAATCAGCGCCATGCCATTATGATCCCTTGTTTTTTTGCCTATTTACTTAATTTTATGAATATAAAATACGATATTCATCTATATTTGTCTTTATATTATTCAACAGTTAAGAACCCTTAAATTGAATAGATCTGTGAAATACGATAATCGACGAGCATTTGAAAAACATTTAGAAAATGCAGCTCCTCATCATTTTTCTCAACTCTATCTGATTCTGAGTCAAGATCCTGTAGAGGGAAAGGAAGTAGTCCAAGTTCTTATTCGATCTATTCTCTCGAATTTCGATCAAATAGAGGGATGCGTGTCCACTAAAGAGGGAGCCCGTTTAACTCTTTCTGAAATTCTAACAGAAATACATAGTCCTTCTTTTTTTGTACCGAAACGGATTTTATGGATCCAAAATGCTGATAAACTGAAGAAAGAGATCTCGGAAAAACTTGAAAGCCATCTTTCCCATCTGCGATCTTCTATGTATGTCCTATTAACTGCTTCTCAACTCACAAAATCCACTTCTTTCTATAAAAAAATAGAAAAAGAAGGAATCATTTTAGAATTGCAAGAGTTAAAATCGTGGGAAAAAGAGAAAAAACTGGTAGAGTGGATTTCCAAACAAGCATCAATTGCTCGTAAACATCTTCCTCATCCTCTTTGCCAACAACTGGTGAAGCAAAGTGGATTAGATCAAAACTTATTACAACAAGAATTCGAGAAATTACTTTGCTACATCGGAGACAAAAAAGAAATTACTTTGCAAGACATCGAGGCGATTTGTACAAATGACTCTATTTCAACAATTTGGCAATTAGGTGAAGCCTTATTTCGTCGCGATGCGGCTGCGGCTTATCGGATTAGCCAGGGACTATTACAAGAAGGATCAGCATTGATTCCTCTTCTTAGACAGATCCGCTCCCAATATCAAATAGGTTATCATATTTGTACATTACTAGAACAAGGTGGACAAGCTGCTCAAGTGGCTCAAGACTATCCGTACTTAAAAGGGAACTTATTAGAACGGCAAATGGATCTTGCTCGCGGTTATGGGATCGAACGTTTTAAACAAGGCATCTTGTTAATGGATACAACAGAAATGCAAACAAAAAATTCTCAAATTTCTGAACAACTATTGATGGAATTATTAATTTTTAAACTGACTTGATGAAGGATCTATGAATCATAAACCGGCTTTATTACTATTACCAAATTTACTTGGTGAGCATCGTTATCCCGATGTTTTTTTGCCTTCCAGTGTAGAGAAGGCTGTCCAAACATTGGATGGATTAATTGCAGAAAGTGAAACA
>WUUC01173403.1_pt1 | contig 10919 bp, 12 predicted proteins | sample 6278441 | NCBI WGS metagenome assembly WUUC01 (sample SAMN13675441, study PRJNA597444) | soil metagenome | isolation source: soil | place: USA: Washington | collected 2017-10 | reverse complement strand
GTAACATGCTGATCGTGAAGGCGGGCGGAGTCGTCACAATTTACATGCTTACGGCACCGCAGCTAGAACTGATCGTTCAGCAGCCCAACCTGTTGCGGTCACCTGATGAAGCTCTCAAGGCACTTGGACTGAGTGGGAGCGCCCAAGCCGGGTACAGAGTTAACTAGGCGCGGTGGCACGGGCGGCAACGTGACCCGTTCAACGATCAGGTCCGTCAACGACAGTGCCGTGTAGACGAACTGGGGCCAAGTGCGACGAAGGAGTCGGGGTACCGGAACTGGAGGTCTCGGGTGCGAATACGCGCCATTCGAATACGCGAGACTGCCAGTAGCGTAATCGGGCGAATTAAGGCACGTTGCCTGACGCTCTGAAAGCACACCTTATCCGCTCCGCGTGGGCGCGGAAACACGCGCCCAGTTGCATCAACCTATCGTGTACACGGGCCTGGAAAGTGTCAGCGGTGCCGACGCCAGCGGCACAACGTCAGCCACCGGGCGGGCCCAGCGAGGCGGGCAGTGACGTTGTTCCTTGCGGCATGGCGGCGGCCAGGTTTGCGCAGCCGTCACAACGCGCGGCGGTCGGGAGATACGCTGGCGTGTCACCACCGTGAGAGGCCTTGATGACGATGGTGATGTTCGTTCTGGCCGCCGTCCTCGCCTGGCTGTGCGCAACGGCCCTTCGCGCGAGTCTGCGGTTGCGGCGCGAGAGTTCGGCCAGCCCATCACGTCTCGGCTGCGGCGTCACACCACGCGGCGGCTTCCGCCCCTGATGCTCGGCGTCGGGGTAGGCGGGCTGAGCGTGACCGCGTGGACGAGGTGGATTCTGGCCGTCGTTGCCGATGTGCTTGTGGCGGATCAGCGATCTGGGACCGGAACCGGCGGCGCGCGTGGCCGGGCTCTTCGCGCTCATCTCGCTCGCCGTAGGGGTCTTGTTCACCGCATTGATACCGGTGTTTGTCGTCCTCCAACGGGCCGCTGAAACCCGCCGGTTGTGAGCTGCTGCGCGCGATGATCAGCGGCCTCCGCTCTATGCGACCGTCCACGGGCGGAGTATGAACCTGACGCTCGGCGAGCATGGACCGTCGGCTACGAACGGCCGCTGTGCGGCTCCGTCACTCACTTCCCGCCGTGCGCGGTGAGCTGCCGCAGGGGCGGGTGCGTCGGTGCCGGGGCAGCACAACGCCCCGCCCCGGATAGTCCGGGAGCGGGGCGCGGCAGTCAGAGAGACTTGGTCGCTACCACGAGCTGCGCGCGTCGTCGATCAGCGCTGGCAAGACCCATTCCGGGTAGCGTGTGCTTTCGCAGGTGCCGCCCCAGTACACCGGGCCGTAGCCGCCCAGCATCGCCTCGAACACCCCGGAGTCTTCCAACCGGTCGTAGTCGGTGAGCAGCCAGTAGACCACCCGGCGCTCGCGGTCGAGCACCACGGCGTCGCGATAGATCAGGCCCTGGGGAGGCGTCAAGTACGGGCGCTTGGGCCGCGCCATGGTGTCCGCGATGTAGGGCGGGTACAGGGTTTCTTCGATGCGCTTCGGGTCGGTCAGCTGGGCAACCGCGCGGGCCGCTGGCGTCCCCTCGGCGACCGCGGCGACGTCGTGCTCGTGCACGTACTTGAAGGTGACCATCCCGCGGTCGTCGGCTCGCGCTTCGAGCAGCCGCTGCCCGGGGCCGTCGAGTTCCACGGCCCCGTCGCGGATCACTGCGTGCCGGTCGGCCAGCCAGTAGACCGCGTCCCACTCCGCAGAGACCACCAGCATGTGGCCGTTGTCCGGGAACTCTTCGAACGTCAGCTCTCGGTAGGTTCCCTGAGCCTCATCGGCGTTGGGGAGTCCCTCCTCGGACACGTTCTGGTTCTGCTCGGTGCCGTTGTCCTGGCGGCTGTTGCTGGTTTCCACAGCAGGTTCTCCTCATCTCGCTGTCACGAACTGCTTGGGATTGGTGCCGGTAAGACCGGGTGCGTTCACCGGGATCCGACACACCAATAATACCCCCTGGGGGTATGTGGCCGGGTGTTGAAAAGGGAGCCTGGACTACATGGTTGTGCTAGTCATCCCTGCGCGCGGAGGACGAGTTTGCCCGGTCCACCACCACTCCTCGTGGACGCGGAAACTCGCCAGGTGCATCCGGCTGCGGTCGCGGCGGCCTGGAGAATGTCAGCAGCATCGACGCCATCGATGCGGGGCCAGCGCGTCGTCGCAACGACGAATCAAGGTGTCCATCGTCGGGTGCACAGCGCACTCTCGGCAACCATCGGTGCCCAAAAATCGAGGCCGACAAAGGCTAGTGGCCGGGTGCCCGTGAGGGCGCCCGGCCAGTGACGGCGCAGTGGAGTCGGTCAGCTGTGCCGCGCGAGTTCGATGATGCGGCGCATCGGCAGGTTCTTCTTGGGATATCTAGCTGTGTCGCGAACGCAGTGCCAGGGCGGCACGGGAGAGGCGCAAGGGTCGCCCCACAGACGAACACCCCGCCGTGCCGGAAGGCGTGCGGGGTGTTCGTCTCGCGCCAGCTGTCGCGCTGCGTGTGAGGTGTCGGGTTGGTCGGGCTCCTTGGCCGGCCGCCGGCCTCGTGGTGGGCGACGGAGTGGTCAGGTCGCGTTCTGCCAGTCCTGCCAGTCGGGGGCCGCGATCCCGAAGGAGTTCGGGTCCTGGACGTGGTAGCCCTCGCAACCAATCAGCAGCACACCGTTGTCGGCGTACACGTGGTCGGCGTTGTAGTCGGACTCGGCGGGCGTGTCTTCGCCGCACTCGGGACAGAACGTCGGCCGGGCAGGAAGCATGGCGTCCGTGGTCGCGTAGTAGGTGTTGGCGGCTGCGATGTAGTCCTCGGCCGTGTATTCCGATGTCGGCGTCGGGGCGCCCGCAACGGTGAGATTGTGGCGGGCCGATTCGGGGTCCAACTCGTTGACGACGTCGTACAAGCCTTCTCCGGCGCTCTCCAGATCGCCGTAGACCTCGCTCAGGGTGGGCGCTGCATCATTCAGCGCGGTCAGGCCCTTGTCGAGCATGGCGGACAGGATCTCGGCGACGCTGGCGCGGGTGTCGTCGAGGCGATCGAGCAGGTACGCCAGGTGGACCGTGTCCAACCTGCTCGCGGCCTCGGCCAGTTCTTCGGTGCCGACGCGTTGCACCGTGTCCTCGAAGGCGGCGGCCGTCCGGATGACGTCGATCACCGCGTTGGGGATGTCCATCATGGTCACTCCTCCTACCTGGCGATCCGGGCAAGCTGGCGCTGCGACTCGACCCACGTGCCGGCCTCGCGGCGCCACCTCCGCAGAGCGTTCTGCGCACCCAGGTAGCGACCGGCGCCGACGAACGTGGTGAACGTGTCGCCGTAGCCGTCGGAGATTCCCCGCATGCTCACCACGCCACGGAACACGTCCAGCTCGGCGGAACCACCCTCGAACGTGGCCTGCACGCGCACCGTGCGGGAGACTCCGGTCCACCTCTGGGGCCGCCGCGTCCGGCGTGTGCGGGCAAGCTCCACTCCGCCAGCGGGTGTCATATGGGCGGTCAATTCGCCGACAACGTCAAAGCGCATGATTGCTCCTCAGGGGATTGTTTCGGGAGAAATGGCGTCGGCTGTCATTCCGACCACCGCGAAATAAATTTACACCTAAAACGGCGCAAGTCGGTGAGCTCACACGGCTCCGGTAACGGCGTCGTCTCTTGTTATCCAGCCCTCCGGGCGACAGCTTCACGCCTTCCGGCGACGTACGGCATGCGGTATCTCCGTCGCGGCACCTGCGCGGCGGCCGGCAAACCAAGGTGGGTTGCCGGGCCGCGCATCGCAGACCACGTGATCGCCGTTGAGACCCCGCAGTTGCTCGCCTGTGGCCAGGCCCGGGGGCGGGAACTGGAGTTGCTTCCCCCGGCCCGGTCTGGTCAGGGGATGACGATGTTGTGAGCGGCGGCCAGCGCCCTGCCTTCGGGGGTGAAGTCCACCCACGCCGCGCTGTCGTAGCGGAATGTGGTGATCAGGCCGAGGCGCTTCATCTGCGTGAGGTTCCCGCGTCCCTCCGCGGTGCCGGCGACGTTGCCGTCCACGGGCGGCGTGCCTGACCAGTTGCTCGCGTCCTGGGCGTAGGCGAGGAACAAGGCCAGGGACTGCTCGGTGAGGCCGCCGATCGGCAACGCCTCGGCGACCGGCTCGGCTGTGTCGACTTCGGCGGGCACGGGCGGCGTGTCGGCGCCCGCCCGGTACCGGTCGCGTTGCTCGCGCAGGTGGGTGGTGGAGGCGCCGTGCCGCTCGACCTCCGCGATCTCGGACGCGTAGGCGTTCTCCCACGCGGTGTGATCTGCGAGCGCCCGCGCGTGTAGTTCGTCGATGACGGCCGCCCGGAACGCGTGCACCATTGGGTGGCCGTCATCGAAATACGAGTCGAGCCGCTCGCCCATCTGGCGCTCGGTGAAGTCGCGGGCGAGGTACTCGGCGGCCACGCGGCGTCCCTCTGCGGCGTCGTGCTTGGCGATGGCCCACACGCGCACCTCTTCGAACGCCCGTCCGTGAAGCTCGTCCAGGTACGCGCGCCGCGCACCGCGTAGCGCCGGGTATATGGCCGCGTCTTCTTGGTCGATCTGCGCGACTGACCGGCCGAGGCTGACCGTGTCTGGGCCCTTGGCGTGCTTCGCGCCGCGGTCGTAACCTTTCTGCTCGGCCAGCGCGGCCCGCTCGGCCGTCCACTCCGCATCCTCGGCCAGCGCCCGTCCGTGAAGTTCGTCGAGCAGCGTGACGCGGTACGCGACGGCGCGAGCGTCGGTGCGGTCGGTGATTTTGTCGAGCGCCTCGCCCATCCACCGCTTGGACGAGCCGCGCTCGATGGCGTGGTTGGCGTTGGCCATGCCCGCGGCGGCCTCCATGGCGTCGTACGCGCGCTGTGCGTGCGCCGCAGCCTTGGCGTCCTTGTCTTGCCGTTCGGCGTCGGCGAGCACCGCGGCCTCTCCGTCGACGAGCACGGCGTGGACGACGCGGCCGAGGTCGGTCATTGGCTGCTCATACGCCGTGGTCCCGACAACCAGTCCTCGGCTCACCAGAGCCGCGATGGTGGCAACGCGGCCGCACGCGGGAGTGACACCGCGCCCGTGACTGAGTCGCATGGTCTCGCACATCGCGGGCGACAGGTTCCGGGCGGTCTCGATGGCCTTGCGGGCGGTCTCGGTGGCGGTCATGCCGTCACCTCGTTCACCGAGGACTCGTCCCGATCGTCGTCTTGGAGCGGCGCTCGCCACCATCCGTCGGTTGGTTCGGCAAGCGTGCCGGCGCCCATCCCTCGGGGCATCTCTGGCTGCCAGTCAGGCGCGGGGCACCCCTCGCTATCGGTGCGGAGGTGGGTCCATTCGCGCCGGTAGAGCGTGACGTCGCGCAGACCGCGTCCGATGATGGTGTGCCCGCAGTGACGGCAAGGGGTCTGACAACTCACGACGGGAAACAGGTCCGCGCACAGCGTGCGTAACTGGGCGATGTCGGCCGTGAGTTGATCGAGGCTCATGGAGACTTTCTTGTAGCCGAACCCCCAGTTCCCGATCACGTGCGTCGTACGCAGCCGGGCGGCGTCATGGGCGGCCTGCTCCGCACGCGCGGCGCTCTCGCCGATCATCTGGTGGGTGACCCGTCCCTCTTCGGCCAACACCGAGTGGCTCACGCCGTACGGGCTCCGTGTGCGGTCCTTGAGGTCCTCGACCAGCTTGTCCGCGCTCCATCGATGGCGGGCGAGGAGCTCACGGTGTTCATCGACGAGAGCCTCGATCCGGCCCATCACGACGTCGTACTGCTCCTGCTCTTCCTGGCATCGACGCCGGTACTCGGCCTGCCGCAGCTGACGTTCTGAGGTCACAGCAAAGCTGTCCATAGGTTTCTCCTCGTTGCTTTCCGGGGGCCGATTCGCATCCCCGCCCGGGGTCTGTCCACCCGGCTTCCGATGACTCAATCATACCCCCATGGGGTATAGGAGCGGCTCGTGTGAACGGGGCCTGTATCCCCGGAATTCGTCACGGCTCGGGGCAAATCCGTTGTCTTGGCGCCCGGCGCGAGCTGTGCGGGCGTTGAGGTGAGGCGGTCCTGTGACTTGTCAGCTCTACAAGGAACCGGCGCTAGCTGTCGCCGCGGTTGGCCCGGGAGCGGTGGATCGCCGGGCCAACTCTAGGATCCAGACGTCGTGCCCGCGGTCGGTGGTGGTCGCGTAGCCGACAGGCTGGCCGGCGACGTGCACCTCGAAGCGCTCTTCGTTGAGCTCTGGGTGTCGCGTGTGCACGATGGCAAGCGTTATTGCCCGGTTCTCTTCCAGGAGGGGTGCGTGGCTGTGTTCCGCGCGGCGGCCGGCTCGGCGTGATGCTGGCGGGCTGCCGTGTCTGACTGGTCAAGGCGGCACCCGGCCCGGTGTCCGGGTGCCGCATTCACGGGCCAGCGCTGGGGCTCTACCGACCGCTGGGCACTCGCCGACGGGAGCGACCAGGGCGTCGGCCAACGACGCGCTGCCACCAACGAGGGCGCCTCCACGCACGCGGCAGGTGACCATGGGTGCTCAGCCAGGTGTCCAGGTCACCGGCGAAGTCGACAAGGTTTTGCCACGTGTCGTAGTTGTCCCACGAGCAGTAGTCGCACTCGTCAACGTCGCATTCGTCAGAGTTGTGGTGGAACACGGCGACGTGGAACCGGAACAGCGCCAGTACGTAGTCCGGGTCTATGTGAACGTCATGGGAAGTGTTCGGCACAGGTCCTCCTGGCATTGTGAGATGGGTTGGATTGCCGTGTTGACCGGGTGTCGTCACCGGTTTCCGACATCGCTAAATATACCCCAATGGGGTATGGACAATGATGCCGTTAAGCGCGCGGTCAAATAGCTGACTGCTGAATCAGAGATTCACCTTGTGGTGCGTAAGCGGTCTGACGGAATGTGGATTTCGCGGCGGTCTACGCGCTACCGCGGCGGTGCTGTAGCTAGACATGGCGGGTCGGGTGGAGGGGTCAAGCTGCGGCACGCGTGTCGCGGTTCCCGGGCGGTCTGTCCACTACTGCCGCCCGGCGCCGCCGGGGCCGTGGGCGGGTACGCCGTCGCGTTGGCCGCCCACGCCGGCTGGACCGTCCCCGGACTGGCGCGCGAGTCTGACCGCGACTTCGTGCGCAGAGCCGGGGCGCGTGAGCTCGTCACGGAACTGCCGGGGCCATCGGGGCGGTTGTTCGGCGCCGTCGTCGACGGCGCCGTCCTGCACGCGGCCGCCCTCACCGCGATCCGCGACGGCGGCACGTTCGTCGGCGTCCCGTCGGCGTCTGTCGCGACCGCCGAGCGGGGCATCAGGATCGACATCGTGAGCGTCCAGCCCGACGGCTCCCAGCTCGCCGAGCTGCTCGCCCTCGCCGCCGCAGGTGTCCTGGAGCTGAGGGTGGCCGGCCGGGTGTCACTGGCCGAGGCCGCGACGGCCTACGACAAGGTCGCCGCCGGCGGCCAGCGCGGCCGGTGGCTGCTGGTGCCGTGACCCGCGGACAAACCCACCCCGCGCACCACGGCGACGGGTGTCGGGTGTCGGCTGTGTCAGGACTCAGCGACGTACGTTCAGTGGAACCACTGATGTCTCCGACCTTGTGTTGCGGCCAGGGTTCGGTGCAGGTCAGTTCTGCACGAACCCAAGTCGATGTTGTCCGGAGCGTTGGCCGGCGCTCGAACCGAACTCGTAGTCGCACGTGTCCGTTGAGTACCCCAGGCGAGATCGTCGAGTTGTCGGCTACCCGCCTGGCAAGAACCACTCGGAGGGCCCGTCACGCACAGCCAAGCGCCATCTGGGCTCCCGCGCTGTCTCAGTCGGCAGTGCCCGGCCGCCGGGTCGGGCCGAGAAAATCTCTCGGTGGGAGATGTCGAATCTGTGCCCTCGCGGTTCGACGTCATGGTGACGGGAGATCACAACTCGATCCACCAGGGAGAGTCATATGCCCACCGTAGTTTTCGACATCAGCATGTCGCTCGATGGCTACATCACCGCGGCACACCAGACCGCGGCCGAGCCGTTAGGCAGAGGCGGCTTGGTGCTACACGAATGGGGGTGGGGTGATGATCCGGTCGGCCGGGAGCTGGGGGCGGCGGGCATGGCGCGGTGCAAGACCGCGATCACGGGCCGCGTCACCTACGACCACTCGCTGCCGTTTTGGGGCGCGTACGGACCCAAGGGCCAGGCCCGCACGCCGACGTTCGTCGTCACCCACGAGCCACCGGAGCAGAGCCCTGTGGGTGGCGTGTATGAGTTCGTCACCGGCGGGCTCGAAGAGGCGATCAAGCGTGCCACGGCGGCCGCGGGCGACGGTGACGTCGAGGTGATCGGCGGGGCCGATCTGGCGCGGCAGTTCATTGAGGCCGGTCTGATCGACGAGATCGTCATCCATCTGGTGCCGGTGCTGTTCGGTGACGGCACCCGGCTGTTCGAGATGATGAAAATCGAAAACACCCGTCTGGAGGTGATTGAGGTCATCCCGACTCGGGCGGCAATACATGTCCGTTATCGCGTGCTCAAACCGGTCACTGCGGGCTCCTGAGGCCGTGAACGCCACGGATCGTGTTCCCACCGGCGCCCCAAGCGGGTGCGCCGCTCGGCCCCTTTTGGCCGCGTTTCGCTGCTGTGGTCGCCACTGGGGTGTCGGGGTAGCGGCGCAGACGTGGTAGGCGACTTCGGCGTTCAACTCGTTGCCCAGAACGCGCAGACGTGTCGTGGCGCGGCTGTCAGAAGGGCCGTTCGAGCAGGTGCTCGTGGTCAGGCCCGCTGTCGACATCGTAGGGGTGGACTTCCTCGAACCTCGTGAAGTCGACGACCCACCCGTGTTCGGCCCCCGGCGAGTCCCAGACGAACGGGCTGCCGCCGTCTGGGGTGGTGTACACCTTGCCGTCGGCGGCCTTCCAGACCAGCTCGTCGTCGCCGCACACCATCAGCGGCATGCCGTACTGGGGCAGCGACTCGCGACGGTCATCGAGACCGACATCGGCCACGGCAACGATCGGCTCCACGGCGCGGCTGCTCGGGCGCGCCAGCGTCCAGGCGGTCAGCGGCCAGTCCACGCGATAGGGGTTCTCCGGGTCGGCCGGGGGAACCAGCAGTGGAGCCTCGAACGTCACGCCGTCACGGGTCCACAGCACAGCCCGCTGCTCCTCCGGCACGAACCACACCACCCGCAGAGGCTGACCTGGCTCGGGCAGCGGGATCCCGTTGGCCGTCTCCTCGCTCGTGTCGGCCGGATTCGACGTGCGCACCATTGTCTTGCCTGTCTCCACGGAGAAGTCGGGCTGCTGACGTATCGGCACGCCCGGAACCGGCGGCTCGATGTAGGCGGCGCGGTAATACGTGCGGCCCTCCGCCGTCACTCCATCCACGAGGATGCGGCGGTCGCGGGCCATCTCCTCCAGGACGGGACGCACCTCGGCGACGTCCAACTGGAGGTAGCGGGCGACGGCTGCGGCGGTGAGGGAAAACCCGCTTCGCTCGGCCAGCAGCCGCGCCACCGCGAACGACTTGTCCGCGTCCTGCTGCTCGGCTACCGCGAGCACCTCGTCCGCGCCACGCCTGATCACGGCACGGACCACGTGACCGAAGTCGGTCAACACCGCGCGGTGCTCGTCCGCGATGCCGTGTTTCTTGAGGGCCGCCATCGTGGGCTGGTGCGCCCGAAGCGTGTACACGCCCTTGTCGTTCAGCTCGGCGCGGTGGATCGCCGAGCGCATGGTCGGCGACAGCTTGCGAGCGGTCTCGACGGCGCGGCGAGCGATGTCGGTGGCGGTCGGCGCGTCGTGGCTGCCGGTCCCGGTTGGCGCGTTGGTTTCCACAGGTCCTCCTGGCGATCGTAAGAAAGTGAGTGGGATTGCCGTGATCACCGGGTGGGTGTCCTCACCGGTTCCGGCATCAGGGTTGGGGGGCGTGGGCTGCTGCGCGACCCGGATGTCGGGCCGCGCAGCAGCCCGGTTCTTGCTCAGTCGGCGACCGGCCGGCAGGACAGGAGCGGAATGCCCTCCAGGTCGAAGCTGTCCTGGTCGAGGATCTCGGCGTAGGTGCCGCTGGCCGTGCCGAGAGCGATAACGGACGCCTTGTCCAGTCGCAGAGTGGCCTTCTTCCTGCCGCGACCGGAGGAAATCGCGGTCACGGTCCCGCGCAGCCCGTTGAAGTAGAGGGGTTTGACGTCGGCCAGCACGACGACGCTGCCGACCCGGACATCGGCGGAAGCCTGCTCGCGCAGGGCAATGTGACGCTGGCCGATCAGGCGACTGATGCGGTCTAGGTCCTCGGCAGTGGCGCGCTCAAGGATGAAAGCGCTGACCTCCGACAAACCGATCGGCGTGTCCATGGACATGGTTGAACTCCTTGCATGCGTGGGGATGGCACCGTTCGCGGTGCCTAAAAGGTTGTGATCGGCTGGATTCAGCTGTGTTGGGGGAAGTACGCCGCGAGGTCGGCGTCACCGGCATCGAGCTGACGACGCAGCTCGCTCAGCGCGTTGGTGTAGACCTGCTCCAGCTGCCGGGAGCTGTATCGGGCGCTGGTCGGCACAGCGAGGACTTCTGCGTACTGGCACATGCCCAGGTTTTCCTCGTGGAGCCCGTCGCCGGACCGGACCTCGCTGGTGGCGACGGTGGCGCGGTAACCGCGACGAACGTAGTGCGTGACCGTCAGCACGCCGTGCCGCTGCCAGCCCTCGGCGTCGGGTTCGCCCTGATTCCACCGCGCGGTGATGGTGTGGTCGCGGTTGTCCGTCTGATCCGGATCGGTGAACGGGGCACCCTTGTCGGACATACAAAACACTCCTGTTCCAGGTCGTTTCGGGAGAGGTTGCTGGCCGGGTGTCATTCCGACCAACCACCTAAAACTATACACCTGTGACAGCGCGCTGGATGGTCGTCGAATCGTCAATACCGGCGTGCACGGCACCGTCCCGGATTTCGACTTGAGAATTTGG
>WUUC01128882.1_pt1 | contig 10920 bp, 11 predicted proteins | sample 6278441 | NCBI WGS metagenome assembly WUUC01 (sample SAMN13675441, study PRJNA597444) | soil metagenome | isolation source: soil | place: USA: Washington | collected 2017-10 | reverse complement strand
CCGTGGCGGCGCTCGCCTTCGTCACCCTGGACATAATCCGCTCGGATCAGGCGCCCCCGCCGGGGATCGGCGTTCAGCCGGCGACCGCGGCCGAGGTTCAGCAGGCCGTGCGCGAGGCGCTCGCCGCGGCCGAGAACATCAGCGGCGTGCTGGTCGTCCGCGGCCGGCACTACGAGGAGGCGTACGGCTGGGACAGGGCCCAGCGTTGGCGCTTCGTCCTCACGGCCGGTGGCGACTTCCGCCTCACCGGGCTGACGCTCGAGGAGAACGTCGCCTACGACGCTTCCGACGGCGTCCAGCGCTCTCTCAACCCGAGCGCGAGCCTGGGCGGCGACGCGCTCTTCGCCGCGGTCCGCCGGGGAATCGCGCCGGGCCCGCCGGACGAGAGCCCGACCGAGTCCATCCTCCAGACGGACTTCGCCGCCTTCGTGCGCGTTCTCTTGGCCGCCGACCCCGACGATCCGCGCGTACGCGAGGTGACCTACGCGGGCCGGCCGGCGTGGCAGGTCGACGTCGCGGTCCGGCCGAATGCGATCGTGCCGGAGTTCTCGGGCGACCACGTCGCGATCTGGGTCGACAAGGAGACGGGGATTCCGGTGCGGATCGTGGAGAGCAAGGACGGCGCCACGCTCGACGAGCTCCGCATCGAGAACCTGGAGGTCGACCGCGAGCTGTCGCCGGACACGTTCACGCTCGAGTTCCCGCGGGGTGCCGAGGTCATGAGGGCGAACGACGGCTTCCGCCGCATCCCGCTCGAGCGCGTCGCCGACGTCGTCGGCTACGCGCCGCTCGTGCCGGCCTTCGTGCCCGCAGGGTACGAGCTGGCCGAGGTAGCAGCTCACCCCGGTCAGGGCTTCCCGACCGGCCCCGAGGCCGGGAACCCGCCGTCGACGGATGTCGTCTCCCTCTCCTACCGCCGTGGGTTCGACCAGATCGTCGTGACGACCCGCCTCCGCCACGTGCCGAGCTCGCCGGACATCTGGGACGACCCGCTGGCGACGGGCGAGGGATTCCGCGACGAGCCCCGGCGGGTCACCATCGGGAGGGGAGCGCTGGCCGACGTCGAAGCGAAGCTTCTGATCGTGCCCCGGAACATTCCGCACCTCTGGGCGCTGACGGACGAGCTCGTTGTCACCGTCGCGGGCGATCTCGGCCGCGCCGACCTCGTGCGCGTGGCCAAGTCACTCCGGAGAAGCCAGTGAGTTACCGGCGCTACCACAGCGCCAGGCGAGGACGGCGGGCCGCAGCCGTCCTCGCCCTCGTCTTCGTCGGCCTCGTCGTCGCGGCGGCCGGGGCACCGGCCGGCTCCCCGCCGAGCGCCACCGTTGCCGCCCCTGGAGTGACGGTGGCCGGGACGCCGGTCGGCGGGCTCACCCCGGCGGAGGCGCGCGCCGCGGTGGCGGAGGCCTTCGCCCGGCCGCTCATCCTCGGCTACGACGGCCGCTCGTGGCAGCGCGTCCCCACCGAGCTCGGCGCGCGGGCCGACGTCGCCGCCGCAGTGCGGGCGGCGCTCGTCGCCCCGGCCGGGAGGAACGTGTCCCTCGACGTCACGTACAGCCGCAAGGCCGTCCGCCGCTGGGCCGCCGCGATCGCCGCGAGCCTCGACCGCCGTGCGCGCGACGCCGAGGTCGTCCTCCGCCGCGCCCGTCCCTACGTCACCGAGTCGCAGCTCGGCGTCCACGTCCGGAAGAAGGACGCCGCCCGCAGGATCGCCCAGGCGCTCGAGGTCCACGCGCGCGGGCCGGTCGCCCTGCCCGTGCGGCGGATCGAGCCCGACGTTACCCGCCGGAGCGTCGGACCGGTCGTCGTCGTTCGCCGGGATTCCCACAAGCTCGTCCTGTACGACGGCAGGCGTCGCGTGAGGGCGTTCGGGATCGCCACCGGCCAGCCGTCGTTCCCCACGCCGCTCGGCTCGTTCGAGATCGTCACGAAGCAGCGCGATCCCTGGTGGTACCCGCCCGCGTCCGGCTGGGCGCAGGGCCTCGACCCGGTGCCCCCCGGCCCGGGGAACCCGCTCGGGACGCGCTGGATGGGCCTCGACGTCTATGCCGTCGGCATCCACGGGACCCCCGACGCGGCCTCGATCGGCTACTCCGCCTCGCACGGCTGCGTCCGCATGCAGATCGCGGACGCGGAGTGGCTCTTCGAGCGGGTCGAGGTCGGCACGCCGGTCTTCATCGTCGACGCCTGAGCCCCGTCCCGCGCGGACACGTCCGGTGCCTGGCACCGGGACATGGCTCCGGCGGCGACGCCGAGTGAATCAGCGAGGACGTCGACTTCGGCACGCACGCGTCCATCGAAGCCTGAGCCCTGTCCCGCTCGGACACGTCCGGTGCCTGGCACCGGACGTGGCTCCAAGAGGCGACAATAGGGCGGTGTGGGAACGCCTTGCCGAGCGCCTGGAGGGCCGGATCGTCGTCCTCGAGCCGCTCGCGCGCGGGCACGCGGAGGGCCTCTTCGCGGCGGCGCAGGATCCGGAGATCTGGCGCTGGACGACGACGGCCGCCGACGAGCCCGACGGCTTCGAGCGCTGGCTCGCCCAGACGCTCGCTGCCGCCGAGGCCGGGAGCGAGGCGCCGTTCGCCATCGTGCTCCGTGAGAGCGGGGAGCCGGTGGGAAGCTCGCGCTACCTCAGCCTCCGGCCCGAGCACCGCGGACTCGAGATCGGTCACACCTGGCACGCCCGGGGCGCCTGGGGCACGGGTGTCAACGTGGAGGCCAAGTACCTCCTCCTCCGGCACGCCTTCGAGGAGCTCGGCTGCCTGCGGGTCGAGTTCAAGACCGATGCCCGGAACGAGCGCGCCCGCGGCGCGCTCGAGGCGCTCCCCGCCCGCTTCGAGGGCATCTTCCGCAAGCACATGCTCGTCTGGGGCGGCCGGATCCGCGACTCCGCCTGGTATGCCGTCACCGACGACGAGTGGCCGGCGACCAAGGCGAACCTGGAGCGACGGCTCAGCCGGCGCTGAGCCGGGCGAAGAGCTCCTCGGCGAGCGCCGGCGTTGCCGCCGCGACGACGCGCGAGCGCGCCACGACGTCGAGCGGAGCGGCGCCGAACGGGGGCGCCTCCGGCAGGTCGATCGCGAGCCCGCGCTCCCGGACGAGCAGCTGGGCGGCCGCGATGTCGACGCTCCGCGCCGGCTTGAGGGAGACGACAGCGTCTACGCGCCCCGCCGCCAGGTGGCAGAGGGAGAGGGCGAGCGAGCCCATGATCCGCGTCCGGTACGCGAGGCCGACCATCGCGGCGACGCGGTCCGCGACGAGATCCGTGCGGGTCGCCTCGATGGAGAGGATCTCGATGCGTTCCTTGGGGCCGGGAGCGGCGAGCGCCTCGCCGTCGAGGAACGCGCCTCCGCCACGGTGCGCGACCCACTCCTCACCGCTCCCGAAATCGTAGACGTATCCGAGCTCCACGTCGCCCATCGCGGCGCCCGTCGCGACTGCGATCGAGACGGAGAAGAAGGGGATGCCGCGTTTCGCGTTCAAGCTTCCGTCGATCGGGTCGAGGACGACGCGGAGGCCGTCGCGCGGCGCGCCGAACGCCCGCTCGCCGAGCTCCTCGGAGACGAGCGTGAACTCGACGCCGTCGGCGTGCACGGCCTCGAGCCTCGCCACGACCGCGGACTCGGCGGCGGCGTCCACGGCCGTCGTCTCGTCGCCTCCCTCACCGGCACCCACCGCGGGCTCGCGCTCGTGCCGGGTCGGCAGATCGGCGAGCGCGCCGCGGACGGCCTCGGTCGCCTCGCGGCAGACGCGGAGCCAGTCCGTCACTCGTCGAAGGGCGCGAAGAGGAGCCCGCTCGTCAGCTTCGGATGGAAGTACGTGCTCTTCGGCGGCATCCGTCCGCCACTCAGTGCGACCGCCTCCACCTCGCCGACCGTCGGCGGCCGGACGAGGAAGGCGGCCGTCGCCTCGCCAGCCGACACGGCGCGGGCGGCCTCCGCGGCGCTCGCAGTGAACGAGACGCCTTCGAGCGGGAGGCGGTCGACGGCCGCGGTGTCCGGGCCGGGCGCGTCGGCCTCGGCGAGCGTCGCCCGCCCGGCCGCCACGAGCACGAACGCGGCGCGGTCGCGCGGCAGCGCCCCGAGCGCCGCGAGCGCCTCCTCGGCGCCTGCGAGCTCCGTCAGGCGGAGCCTGCCGTCCAGGTCAGGCACCGAGCCTGTCGTCACCCGGTGGGTGGGGAGTATCTCGAGCCCCGGGTCGTGCATGCCGACGAGGACGGCGAAGACATAGGCGGTCTCCTCGCCCCCCTGCTCCTCGTGGAAGCGAAGCGCCGTCTCGTAGCGATGGTGCCCGTCCGCGACGAGCAGGGGGCCGCGGACTCCGGCGAGAACCTCCTCGATCGCGTCCGGCTCCTGGACGCGCCAGAGGCGGCTGCGGACGCCTGCCAGCTCGGCCTCCAGCGCCGGAGCGCCCGCAGGCGGCGGCGCGTCCCCCTCGTGCAGGAGGAACACCGGCGAGAGCTTCGTGCGCGTCGCGCGCAGGAGCCGCAGACGCTCGTCCTTCTGGCGGGGAAACGTCCGCTCGTGCGGAAGGACGAGGCCGTCCTCGTAGCGGCGCAGGAGCACCCGGGCGGCGATGCCGCGCCGCGTCCGGGGCCGGCCGTCGGAGCCGGTGAAGGAGTCCTCGAGGAGCCAGACAGCCGGCCGCTCCTCGCGCACCAGAACGCCGCGGCGCCGCCAGTCGGTGAGCGCCCGGCCGGCCTCCTCCGGGTCGGCCGGGTGGACGAGCCGGACGGCGTTGAACCGGCTCGCGGCGAGAAGCCGGTCGTTGAGCGCGGCCGTGACGACGTCGTGCGGAGGTGAGACCAGATCGTCGAGAGGCCCCGCCGTCCCCGCGTCGTAGCGCAGGGCGCGAAACGGCTTCACGAGGGCCATTGCGGGGCACGTTAGCATCCGTCCCCGCGCCTACACTCCCGCGGGTGAGCGCGGCAACGCCTATCGCCGAGCTGGCCGAGGACCGCGTGGTCGAGGGGCTCTACGCCGTCGCCCGCAAGCGCCGTCTGCGAACGCGCGCGGGCAGCCCGTACCTCGCCCTCGAGCTCATCGACGCCAGCGGCCGCATCGAGGCGCGCGTCTGGAACGACGTCGAGCTCCTCGACCGGCGCTTCGGCGAGGGAGACGCCGTGCGCGTTCTCGGCAGGGTGGAGCGGTTCCGCGACCGCCTGCAGCTCGACGTGCGCTCGCTCGAGCCGGCGGAGGCAGACCTCGCCGAGCTCGTTCCCGCGCCGCGGCGGGACCCCGACGAGCTCGAAGGCTTCTTCGACTTCCTGACCGGCGAGATCGCCCACGCGGGGCTGCGCTCGCTCGTCGGACGCTTTGCAGGCGACGCCGAGCTGCGAGCACGGATGCGGATCCTGCCCGCGACGGTCGACGGGCACCATTCCTACGCCGGCGGCCTCCTGGAGCACACCGTCGCCGTCGCAACGCTCTGCCGTGAGGCGACCCAGCTCCATCCGCGCCTGCGCGCCGACCTGCTCCTGGCGGCCGCGCTCCTCCACGACGTCGGACGGACGCGCGAGCTGGACCGAGGCCCGCTCTTCCTGCCCACGGCGGAGGGCAGGCTCCTCGGGCACGTCCACCTCGGCCTCCGCCTGATCGAGGAGCGCGCGGGCGGGCTCGAGCCCGCCGCCGTCGCCGAGCTCCTCCACGCGGTCGCCGTGCACCACGAGGCTCGCTCCGCCCGCACCGCGGAGGCCGCGGTGCTCGCCCACGCAAACGGGCTCGATGCCGCCGCCGCCACCCGCTCGGTGAGCCCGTCGGAGTGAGGACGCCGGCCGCGCGGACGCCTGCCGCTCCGTCCGGGTCGGCGCCCACCATGAGTGCGTGAAGCAGGATCCCTGGCAGCGCTGGTCGCCGCTTGCCGGCATCGCGTTCGCCGTGCTCTGGATCGTCGCGCTCGGCGTCAGCGGCGGCCCCGGCGACACGCCCACGGAGGTGTCGTCGTACTACGCCGACTCGGGCAACCGCGCGCGGGAGTTCTTCGTCTTCTTCCTCGTCGTCGCGGCAGTTCTCGCCCTCCTCTGGTTCCTCGGAGCCCTGCGCGCGATCCTCGTGCGCGTCGAGGGCGAGCCCGCCCGCTGGACGGCTCTCGCCTTCGGCGCCGGCCTCACGAGCGCGACCCTCATGCTCGGCGCGGCGGCGCTGTTCGTCGCCTCCGCCGGGGCAGCGGGCCAGAGCGAGTTCCGCTTCGACCCGCACACGTGGAACCTCATCTCGAACGCGGGGTACGCCCTCCTCGTGTGCTCGGTCATGACGGCGGGCCTCGTCGTGCTCGCGACGTCCATCGTCGCGCTGCGGACGCCGGTGCTGCCCCGCTGGGCCGCGCTGACGGGCTTCGTCGTGGCGCCCGTGCTCCTCTTCGCGATCTTCTTCTTCCCGCTCTTCGTCTGGCTCGGCTGGGTGCTCGTCGTCAGCGTTCTCGTCCTGCTGCGGACGGCGCGGGTGGCCGACTGGCGCCGCCCGTCCGTCTGACGGCTAGCGGGGCGGGCTGAAGCGCACGTTGAGCACGTCCCCGTCCGCGACGGGGTACGTCTTCCCCTCCAGCCGCATGAGCCCCCGGCGGGCCGCCTCCGCGTGCGAGTCGGCCGCGACGAGGTCGTTCCAGCGGACGACCTCGCAGCGGATGAAGCCGCGGGCGATGTCGGTGTGGATGCTCGCCGCCGCCTCCAGGGCCGTCTGCCCGCTGCGGAGGGTCCACGCCCGTGTCTCCTGCTCGGCCACCGTGAAGAAGCTCACGAGGTCGAGGGCGCCGAAGAGCCTGGCGACGACCTCGTCGAGCGCCGGCGGCCCCTCGCGGAAGGCGGCGGCCTCCGGCCCGGGCAGGTCGGCGAGCTCGGTCTCGAGCTTGAGGTCGATCCCGCGAGGGCCGTTGATGACCTCGACGACCGGCTTGACCGTCAGCGGCTCGAGTGCCGCCGGCAGCCCCCCGGGGAAGTCCCGGAGGGGGTTTCCGCCGTCGACGTGCGCCAGCGCGCGCTCGAGCCCGGCCTTCTCTTCGCGCAGGCGCGGATCGCCCGACTTGGCGTCCTTGCGCACCCGCTCGAGTCTCCGCTCGACGTGCTCCCGGTCGGCCACGAGGAGCTCGAGCTCGAGCGTCGTCAGGTCCTCGCGCGCGTCACGCGTCCCCGACCAGCCGTCGACGACGGCGAGCAGCGCGTCGACCTGGCGAAGGTTGCCGAGGAGCTGCACGCCGGTGCCGGGGACGTCGACGACGCGGATCGCGGCGGGCGTCACCTTGCGGGCGTCGACGACCGCCGCCAGATCGGTCAGTCGGTCGTCCGGGACCGCGGCCATGCCGACGTGCTCCCTTCCGGGGACGGCGGCGCCGCGCGTCAGCGCGTTGAAGAGCGTCGTCTTCCCGGCGTTCGGGAGGCCGACGATCCCGACGGCGAGCGCCACTACCCGGCGGGCAGCTGGCGCTGAAGGGCGGCGAGCGCTCTGTGCTGGAGCGACTTCACCGCCCCCTCGGTCTTGCCCAGGATCGTCGCGATGTCCGCGTTGGCGAAGCCGAACGCGAACTTCAGCGCCAGCACCTGCTGCTGGTCGGGGGAGAGCTCCTCGATCATCTCCAGCATGCTCCGGCGGCCGAGCGAGTGCATGGCTGCCTCCTCGGCGGAGCGCTCGACGGCTCCGGGCGGCTCGGGCGGCTCCTCCTCGGGCTGCCAGCGCCGCCCCGCGCGGAAGTGGTCCATGGCGAGGTTGTGGGCGATGCGGAAGAGCCAGGCAGAGATCGGCACGGTGCGCCAGCGGAAGCGCCCGATCGACTCGATCATCTTCACGAACGTCTGGTTCGTCAGGTCCTCGGCGTCGTGACGGTTGCCGACCGAGAGATGGAGGTAGCTGTAGATGCGATCGAAGTGCCTCAGGTACAGCTCCTCGAGCGCGTCGCGGTCACCCTTCTGGGCGCGCTCCACGAGCCGGCGCACCTCGGCCGTCGCCGCGCGGTTCCCCGCCTCCCCGGACACCGCTCGGGGGCCTACGACGTCACGCCGAAGCCGATGTGCGTCTCGCGCGACGACCGCTTGACGTAGACCACCTTGCCGAGCGCGAGCAGGTAGGTTCCGTCGTCGGTCTCGAGGTCGAAGACCGCCGCCTCGCTGCCGAGGGCGGCGGCGAGCCCCTCAGCGGTCGACCGGCTGACGAGCGCGGCGACGATCTGCCCGCCCTCGAAGGCGACCTGCACGCGGACGCGGTCGTTCTCGTTCCCCTCAGGCACCGATCACCTCGGCCAGGACGCCGTGGAGCGAGTCCGGATGGACGAAGGAGACCTCGTGCCCCCCGAGCCCTCGGCGCGGCTCCGCGTCGATCACGTTCGCGCCGCCGGCCGCAAGCTCCCCGACGGCGGTGCCGACGTCGTCGACCGCATAGCCGACGTGGTGCATCCCCGGTCCCCGCCTGGCGAGGAAGCGCCCCACGGGCGTGTCCTCCCCGAGGGCCGACACGAGCTCGACGCGACCGCTTCCCAGCCGCAGGTACGCCGCCTCCACGCCCTGGTCCTCCAGGCGCCCGCGGAGCTCGACCTCGGCGCCGAAGAGCGAGCGGTACGTCTCCACCGCCTCGTCGAGGTCCTCGACCGCGAAGGCGACGTGGTGGACGGCGCGCACGTTCACGCGGCCGATCCTAGCGGGTCGCCCCTACTACTCGGTGGCCCAGACCGCCTGCGGCGTCCCCACCCGCTCGGCGGCGTTCGACTCGGACGCGATGTCGGCGAGCAGCTCCTCGAGCTCGGCGCGCTGGAGCGTCTCCTTGTCGAGCAAGGCAGCCGCCAGCCTGTCGAGCGAGCGGCGGTGCTTGGAGAGAAGGCGGAGCGCCTCCTCGAAGGCGTGGTCGCAGAGGCGCGCCTGCTCGGCGTCGCGCAGCTGCTTCGTGTTCTCGGAGAGCGCGTAGTTGTCGGCCCGCATCGTCCGTGAAGAGACCTCCTCGCCCATGCCGAACTCGAAGACCATGGAGCGGGCGAGCTCGGTGACGCGCTCGAGGTCGTTCGCGGCGCCGTTCGTGACCGCCCCGAACACGATCTGCTCGGCCGCCCGGCCGGCGAGGTAGACCTTCATGAGGTCGAGGAGCTCCTCCTTCGTGTGCAGGTAACGGTCCTCCTGCGGCGTGTTCAGCGTGTACCCGAGCGCCCGTCCGCGCGAGACGATCGTCACCTTCTGGACCGGCTGCGGGCTGCCGACGAGGTGCGACATGAGGGCGTGCCCGCCTTCGTGGTAGGCGAGGATCCGCTTCTCCTTCTCCGTGACGACGCGGCGCTGCTGGAGCCCGGCGACGACCCGCTCGAGCGCCGCCTCGAAGTCCTCGTGGAAGATCTCGGTCTTCTCGGCGCGGCCCGCGAAGATCGCTGCCTCGTTGCAGATGTTGGCGAGGTCGGCGCCGGTGAGGCCCGCGGTCTGACGGGCGACCTGGTTCAGGTCGACGTCGCCGGCGAGCGGCTTTCCGCGCGTGTGCACCTCGAGGATCGCCTCCCGGCCGGCGAGGTCGGGCGGCGAGACGAGGATCTGGCGGTCGAAGCGCCCGGGCCGCAGGAGCGCGGGGTCGAGATCCTCGAGGCGGTTGGAGGCGCCAATGATCACGATCTGCTCCCGCTGCCCGAACCCGTCGAGCTCGACGAGGAGCTGGTTCAGTGTCTGGTCGTGCTCGCGGTTGAAGCCGGAGCCGGTGCGGCGGGTGCCCACCGCGTCGAGCTCGTCGATGAAGACGATCGCGGGCGCGTTCTTGCGCGCCCTGTCGAAGAGCTTGCGGATGCGCGCCGCGCCGAGGCCGGCGAACATCTCGACGAAGGCGGAGGCGCTCTGCGAGTAGAAGGTCGCCCCCGAGGCGTGCGCGACCGCCTTCGCCAGGAGGGTCTTGCCGGTCCCGGGCGGACCATAGAGCAGGATTCCCTTCGGCACGCGCGCCCCGAGCTTCGAGAAGCGGCGCGGATTCTTGAGGAAGTCGACGACCTCCTGGAGCTCCGCGGCCGCCTCGTTGACGCCCGCGACGTCCTCCCAGCTGACGGACGACTTGGAGGAGGGCTCGACCTCTGTCGGCTTCACGCGCGGCATGAGCGCGAGCGTCCGCCAGATGAGCCAGACGATCAGGCCGAGGAAGACGAGGGGGAGCCACGTCAGCGCCCATTCGGGCAAGTTCGACAGCAAGTCGAGGAACGCGTCCACCCCGACCCCTTCATCGGCGGTCGGTACGCGGAGCTAAAGGACCAGCTCGAGCCGGGGATTCGGCCGGTAATCGCGGCCGACCTTCGCCGACGGAAGGCCGTCCGTCAGCACGACGTCCGCGGTGAAGTCGTTGTCCCCGCGGATGAGCGAGGAGCCGACGCCGTACGAGTCGACCGGCACGTTCCTGCGTTCGAACTCGCGGATCCGCTCGACGTCGAACCCGCCTGAGACGACGATCTTGACCCGCTCGAACCCGTTCTCGTCGAGCGCGTCCCGCACCTTGCGGACGAGCCGCTCGTTGACCCCCCTGGGGTCGAAGTCGCCCATCTCGTTCCAGAGCGACCGGTCCACGAGCGTGCGCGAGGTGTCGAGACGGACGCCCCAGAGGCGACCGCCGAGGGCGCGGGCCACCTCGAGCGACGTACGCACCGAGTCGTTCTCGAAGTCGACGAGGACGACGATGTTCACGTCGGGATCGGCGTACTCCGCGAACTTCGTAGCGGCCAGCACGGTGTTGCCCCCGTACGCGGCGATGAGGGCGTGCGGGACGGTGCCGACGCCCCGGCCGCCCCACCAGGAGGCCTGGGCGTCCGTCGAGACGCCGATCGCGCCGGCGACGTGGGCGGCGTATCCGTCCCCGGTCTGGACGCGGTGGTGGTCGTGGCGGGCCGGGAAGAAGAGAATCGGCTTCCCGTGCGCAGCCTCGACGACGCGGCGGACGTTCGTGGAGACGAGCGTGCGCCGGGCGAGCACCCCGAGATAGACCGTCT
>WUUC01095896.1_pt1 | contig 10920 bp, 11 predicted proteins | sample 6278441 | NCBI WGS metagenome assembly WUUC01 (sample SAMN13675441, study PRJNA597444) | soil metagenome | isolation source: soil | place: USA: Washington | collected 2017-10 | reverse complement strand
CTTGGCGAGGTGGCGAACCGCGATATCGGAAAGTCGTGGCATGAGGCTCATGGCCGCGTTCACGGCAGGGCTGGCGGCGGGGGCCACCGCACATGCAGTATATCGAGGCCGGCCGTGCCACGCCCGCTGACCTCCGTCTGGACCCGGTTTCTAGTCCCTGTACGGATCGAAGGTGTCCTTGCCGGCCATCGCCACCCCGATCGGCCGCAACCGGTGACGGACGTGAATGGTGCCGGCGTGTGCGGCGAGCACGTCCGGCAGATGCTTGTAGCATTCCGGCGCCTCGTCGGCGCCGCCGCCCCGCAACTCGATGCCCCGGCCTCGCAGCGTCCGCTGCCACTCCGGCCAGTCGACGACGCCGGCCTTGATCACCTTGCCGGTGCGCCGGTTGCTCTTCCCCGCGGCTTCGGTGCGGCTCATGACGCGCCCGGCGCCGTGAACCGTCGAGTACAGCGCCGCCGCGGATTCCGGTGATTCCACGCCTTCGACGATCACCGCATCGTCGCCCATCGATCCGCCGACGAACCCCTGCTGTCCGGGGAACGCCGGCGTCGCGCCCTTGCGGACGACGAGCAACCGGCACCCGGCGTGTTCTTCCCACCAGGCGAAGTTGTGGTGGTTGTGGATGCGTTGGGTAGCGGATGTCTGAAGGATGCGCAGCACCCGGTCAACGACCCAGTCGCGCCCTGCATAGGCATACTCGCCGGCGATCGCCATCGCCGCCAGGTAGTCGTCGGCGAGCGGCGTACCGATGCGGATCGCGGCCGGCGGCGCGTCCATTCCGGCGGCGACCGGCGCGTCCCACCCCCGGCCGGTCGCCACGGCGAGGAAGCCTGACGCGGTCTTGTGGCCGAGACCGCGCGATCCGAAATGCACGCCGACCCAGAGCGATCCATCGGCGCGGTCCTCGAACAGATCGACGTAGTGATTGCCGCCGCCTACGGTGCCGAGCTGCTGCTGCGCCGACTTCAATTGCCGCCGCTGGTGCAGGACCGGGCTGTGCGCGATCGCATCGAACACGGGATGCTCCGCAATCCGCTCGCCATTGCTGCGGCCCATGCCAAAGGAGATCACCCGCCAGATCTCGTCCATCACCCGCGCCGTATCGATGTCCGCCGCCTTGAGCGGCGTCTGCACGGCGCAGTTGCCGCAGGCGATGTCGTAGCCGACGCCGGCCGGCATCACGACATCGGCGGAAGCGATGACGCCGCCGATGGGCATCGAGTAACCCTTGTGGTGATCGGCACATAAGACGGCGCGACTGCCGTCTCCGGCCGCCGCCGCGCAGCGCTCGAGCTGCTGCAAGGACACAGCGTCCACGTCACCGAACGCGGTGATGCGAGCGGCCATCGGCATGCGCTCTACTCGCGCTCGGACTCCGGCAGTTGTTCCTGAATCGAACGGACCAGGTCGTAGACGTTCGTCTTCTGGGCCAGCTGCTCGGCACGGTCATCGCGGGCGTCGGCCACGATCCCCAGGCGATCCGAGATCTGTCGCAACATGTTGAGCACGAGGGTCATCTCCTGCTCCGCGAGCAGGTTGACCTGCAGGTTCAAATGATCCCGTTGATCGCTCTGGCGGCTGATGCGGTTCTGGGCGATCAGGACGAAGGTCGCAATCAGGACGCCTTCGAGCGAAACGATGAAAGTCAGCAGGCCAAACGGATAGGCGTCAAAGCGTGCGCCTTGGGGAGCGAAAACGTTCCAGCCGATCCACAGCAGCATGCCGGCGGTGTGAACCGTGACGAACGTCATGGTTCCGATCGCATTACTGATCCGGCCGCCGGCGCGCTCGCCCGTTGACGATTTCCGCAAAGCCGCGCGTTCGAGGTCGACGATCGCGCGGATGTTCTCGGCGACCGGGTGGCGCGGTGTGGGCTCGTGCGACGACGTGTCCTGCATCGTGCGTCCGGCTAAATCGGAAGGGCGGCATCGTCGCAGCCACCCATCGCTGTTCGAGCCAGCGATGAATGGTAGCGGTGACACCGCCCATCGACAAACGTGCGGAATCGTGAGTTGCCGGCGCGCCCGGTGTAGCTGAACTTGCACCGCGCTTCACGACGCAGACGTCGCTGTTGCGAATGCAGCCCCCTCACCAAGCGCGGCCTGGATGTTAGGTGTGCACGCGGTCGGAACCGCCAATCTTGACGAGCTTGTTGTAGATCCCGAACAGCAGGAACGACGGCGCCCACTGACCGATGAACAGGCTTTCAATCTTCCGGCCGGACAACTGCAGCGCCAGCGACACGCCCATGGCCCCCAGCGCGGCCCAGAGAAAAGTATCCGACGGCAGCTTCGCCGTCTGATCCTCGATCGTCTTGGCCACGCGCCCTTCGGTGTGCTCCCAGCGATTGGCTTCCCCCGAGTGTGTACCCTGCGTCCCTTGCGATTGCTCGAACATGGTCATATTCCCTCCTGGGATCATGACCATGCAATACTGCGGCCCTTGAGCGGGCGAACGCCGCTGCCATCGTTGGCCCACTCCTTCTCACACTTCGCGCAGCGCAGCCTTACGAGGATTACGCCGGGCTTGTCGCACGTGCCTGCGGCGTATGGCCACCCGGCGACGGCATCGCATTTAGGACAGCGCTCCGGGTAGGGAGCCGACGGCGACTCCGGCCGTTGGACTTTGGTCTCGCGACCTGTAAAGGACACGATCGCCATGGGGAGCTCCTTGCAGCAACTCAATCGATTTTTCGGAAGCTCCAACATAAAGGTTGAGACAGCCCCTGCAAATAGGGAGAGTCGCAGGGATACGAGGGAAACGACTGAGACGCGAGCACAACAGAAAGGGGCCCGTGAGGGCCCCTTTCATGGCTTAGCGCTGAATGCCCGTCGACCTCGGCTGGCCCGAGGCAGCACTCCTAAAGCAGGTTCGTGTTCGCCGACGCGTTCTTGCAGGCGCCGGCCAGGTGGTCCAGCGCCGTCTCGACCAGCTTGCGCGAGGTCGCGATGTTCATCCGCATGTGGTTCTGACCACCGGGTCCGTAAGACGCACCCTGATTCAGGTGCACCTTGGCCTGCTTGACGAAGAAGCGCTCGACCATCTGCTCCGGTGTGAGCGCCGGCATGTTGGCGGCCTTGGTGCGGTTGTAATCGGCCGCCAGTTGCTTGGAGTTGATCTTCTCGGCGACCGCGGTGACGTCGAGCCAGGACAGATACGTTCCTTCCGGCTTGACCGTCTTGATCATCGGGATCTTGTCGTTGACGTAGTTGGCGACGAAGTCATGATTGCCGTCAATGTACGCAACAGCCTGGCTCAGCCACTCCTCGCCTTGCGTGATCGCGGCCTGGTTGGCGACGATGCCGAGGGTGTTGAGGTCGGCGCGGTGGTTCACCTTGACGCGCGCCAGCAGCTCGGGGTTCGTCGAATAGAACCACGCGATCTTGTGCGCGGCCAGACCGAACGACTTGCTTGCCGCCTTGAACGTCAGGCTGTTGTCGACGATCGCCTTGTTCGCCAGACTCGCGAACGGCGTGTACTTCTGGCCCTTGGTGACCCAGTCGCAGTGAATCTCGTCGGCCAGCACCACGACGCGGTGCTTGAGACAGATCTCGCCAATGCGCGTCAGGTCCTCGGCGGACCAGCAGTTGCCGGTCGGGTTCTGCGGGTTGCAAAGGATGAAGGAGTGGGTATCGATGCTGATGCGGCGCTCGAAGTCCTCGAAGTCCATCGAATACTTGCCGTTCACGAGTTTCAGCGGGCTCTCTTCCGCCCTGGTCTGCGACGCTGTGAGATCGGAGTAGAAGCCGTTATAGGTTGGCGTCTGCAGCAGCACTTTGCTGCCCTTGGGCGAGAACGTCACCAGGGTGGCGATGAGGGCGGGGTGCACACCCGCCGAGATGACGATGGTGTTGGGGTCGATGTCGACGCCGTAATGCCTCTTGTTCCAGGCGGCGACTGCTTCGGTCATGGCCGGCGTCGCCTTGCCCATATCGAGGTAGCCCCAGTTCTCATGCTTCATGCGACTGGTGAGGGCCTCGGTGATGCACGGGGCGGCGCGGAAGTCCATGTCGGCGATGCCCATGCCGACTTCGACGCTGCCCTTCCCGTAAAGCCGAATCTGTTGATCGAACTTGGTGGAGTCGGTGCCGAAGCGGTTATAGGTGGTGTCGAAGTCGAACTTGCCGCCGGCCTGTCCGGCGGCGGCCGCGGCGGTCGCCGCCAGCAATGGGTGGCTGCCGCCTGCAGCGGCTCCCGCCAGCGCCGTCAGACCCGCGTTCCGGAGAAATGCCCGCCGATTCAATCCATCCATTGTTGACATACGTTGGCCCTCACGCGCAGATATTACACCCGGAGACATCTGGCGACGCAAGCTTTTGCGGCACGCCGGGACGGGCGAAAATCCGGCCGCTAGTCCGTCGGCCTGAGCCGCTACACAAAGGCTGGCGGCGAGCGGCGGGGAAACGCTTCATTGGTCGTGCCTGAAGCGGGAGCGTGTGGTACGGTTCTGGCATATTCCCAGTCGAAACTTTTGGAGGAGATGGGATGAACAAGCTCCGCATTCTGCTGGCCGACGATCACGAAACGGTGCGCGAAGGATTGCGGATGATCCTCAACGCCCAACCCGACATGCAGGTCATCGGCACGGCCGGCGATGGCCGCGAAGCCATCCTTCAGGCCGAGCGGTTGACGCCCGACATCGTCGTGCTCGACGTCTCCATGCCACGCATGAATGGACTGAAAGCGACGATGCTGCTGAACGAGTGTTGCCCGGGCTCGAAGGTGCTCACGCTCACCCGCCATCAGGACCGCGGCTACGTGCAGCAACTCCTCAAGGCAGGCGCCGCCGGCTACGTGCTCAAGCAGAGCCAGCCGGCCGAGCTCCTGCACGCGATTCGCGCCGTCGCCGGCGGCGGCAAGTACCTGGATCCGGCAATCACCGGCCCCATGATTGGCAACTACGCCGGCAAACCGCGCGCCGATGGACAAGCCATGCCCGAAGCACGGTTGACGCCGCGCGAGACCGAGGTGCTTCGCGCGATTGCCTGGGGCAGCACCAACAAGGAGATCGCCGCGCAGCTGGATCTCAGCGTCAAGACGATCGAGGCACATAAGGCCAACGGCATGCGCAAACTCGGCATGCGCAGTCGCATCGACATCGTCCGCTTTGCGCTGCTTCAGGGATGGCTGCAAGAGTCGTGAATGATCCGCTTCGAGGGACTACCCTAGCGGAGCGTTAGCGCTCTCCCCTATTCCATGGGGCGGCCCATGCGTGGCACCGTAAATCCACGTGGATCGTCAGCAGCGCAGCCCCCCGCTGCCGCCGTCACGTGACCAACACATGTCGACGCCTGAGACGCCACACGACGAGCGGATACGATCGCTCGAACAGTCCATCGGGTTCGCCGAGCAGTTCATCGGCATCCTGAGCCACGACCTGCGCAATCCGCTCGACGCCATCGGCGCCGCAGCAGGGCTCCTGAAGCTGCGCGCGAAGGATGAATCCGATCGAGCGCTCGCCAACCGCATTGCGACGAGCGTCGACCGGATGAACGGCATGGTCTCGCAGCTGCTCGACTTCTCGCGCGACCGGCTGGCCGGCGGCATCCCGATCACGAGAACCCGCGTCGACGCCCGATCGGTGGTGGCCGCGGCGGTCGACGAGTTGCGGCAGGTCCACCCGGCGCTCGACCTGCGCTTCGATCGCAGCGCCGCAGCGCAAGGGGACTGGGACGCGCAGCGCCTCCGGCAGGTCGTGCTCAATCTGGTGGCCAACGCCATCGAGTACGGCCACGCCGCCTGGCCGATCGATGTCTTCCTTGAAGTCAGCGACGAGCAGCTCGTGCTCGAGATTCACAACGAAGGCGAGCCGATCTCGACACAGGCGCTGCCGCACGTCTTCGATCCCTATCGGCGCTCGGCGGTGCCGCCGGCACGGACGCCCGGCCTCGGTCTCGGCGTGTTCATCGCCCGCCAGATCGTCGTCGCGCACGGCGGCACCATCGAGATTCGGTCTTCTGCGAAGGCGGGGACGACGTTTTCCGTCAGGCTGCCGCGCTTTGTTCCGCCCGCAGCGTCCTAGCAGCCCTTACCGGCACCTCTGCCCAAGATCGCCCCTGGTGTGAACCGCGGCGTGCCTACGCGGCCCGAGACTGCCGCTGTGCCCAGTCGAGCAGTTCCGCAAGCGTCCAGCAATTGACAACACGTTTTCTGGGGATGCCCGCGAGGCGCGCGTGCGCCAGCGCCGTCTCGGCGTACCGCCACTGGTCGGCGGCATGCGCGTCGCTGTCAATGGCGAACAGGCATCCGGAGGGAACGGCGCGCCGCGCGAGGTCGAAGTCCAGGTCCTGGCGCGACGGATCGCCGTCGAGTTCGATGGCGACGCCGGCCTGCGCCGCCGCGACGAACACGCGGTCCCAATCCGCGGACACCCCGGGGCGCGAGCCATACATCCGGCCGCGCGGGTGGCCGAGGATGTGCACGCCGGGCGTCGTGACCGCGGCGAGCATCCGGTCGGTTTGATCGGCCGACGAGCGCAAGGCGGAATGCGGCGCGGCGACGACGATCTCCATCTGGGCCAGCTCCTCGCGAGTCATGTCAACGCTGCCGTCGGCGCGGATGTTGGCTTCGATGCCTTTCAGCAAACGGAAACGGCCTTTGTACGCGAGGTTCAACGCGTCGATGGCGCGATGCTGCCGCGCCGCCTGCGCCATGGACATGCCGCGCGCGATCGGCAGGCCGTACGAATGATCGGTGACCGCCGAATGCGTATAGCCACGGGCGAGTCCGGTCTCGACGATTTGCTCGAGCGTCTGGACGCCGTCGCTGTAGTCGGAGTGCATCTGGAGATCGGCACGGTAATCGGCGAGGCCCGGCAGGCCGGGCTGGCGCAGCTTCAGGGCGGCGACGGTCTCGGCACGGCTCAGGAAGTTCGAGCGCAGCCCGCGGCGCCGTTCGATGTCGCTGGCCAGCCCGCTGGCCTCGACGGCTTGCGTCACCGTCGCCGAGTCGCCGCCCTGCAGCACCTCGAAGATGATCCGCGTCGATGCCGGACCGATGCCGGCGATCTTCTGAAGCGTCCCATCCGTGCCGATCAGCGACTCGATCGGCACGTCCAGGCCCATCACGGCGGCGGCGGCGCGTTTATAGCCCCAGCGGCTCTGCGGCGATGGTTGCGCGAACGCCATGTCGCGCAGCCATCCCGCGATGCGGCTGTTCGTGTCGGGCATGCGCGCTAGAAGGCGCTGCGCTGCACGCCCGCACTCGGCGCGGAATGCGACGGCGGATCGCTCGCCGGGAACGAGTCCTCCGATGCCTCGTCGACGCGCTCGGATTGCATGAGCCGTTCGCGGCGGCGTCGCGCCGGCGGATTGATGAGCGTGGCAATGCCGACGCCTGCGATCACGGCCATGCCAATCCAAATGATCATTTTCGAAGACATCATACGGACTCGCTCCCCTTCATACACCGACAACTAATTCTGCGTTCCCGATCCCAGTTTGCTCTTGATGTCCTGCGCCATCTTCAAGTGCTCGCGCAGCGTCGGCAGCTGCTTGGCGGCAAACGCCTTGAGTTCGGCATCCTGCCCGCCGTTCGCCTGCTTGTCGAACAGCTGGACGGCGGATTCGTGTGCCTTCACCTGCTCGTCCATGTAGGCCTTGTCGAAGGCCGCGCCGGTGAGGTTCTGCAGCGCCGATGGCTGCATGTTGCCGCTTTGCTGCTGACGACGGGCCGCTTCGCCGGTCGTTGGCACGCCGCCGGATGCGCCGGTCGTGCCGGTGGTTGCGGAAGTGCCCGATCCGGTGTTGCCGCCGGTGCCGGAGCCGCTGCCGCTGCCGGCCGCGCCGGTGCTGCCGACGCCGCTGCCGCCGGTTGCACCGGAGGCCGCGCCGCCCGTCGCTGCCATGGCAGCACCGCTCGTCGCCCTATCGGCAATTGTGATCTTCTTCGCCTTCGCGAGCGCCATCAGCTGCTCGTTAGCGGCGGTGTGGTCCTTCACCATGCGATTGGCGAAGCTCTTGACCTGCGCGTTCGAGGCCTTCTGCGCGGCCATCTTGCCGTGTTCCACTTCCATCTTCCCTGAGGCCGCCGCCTGCTGCACGAAACCGGCGTCGGCATTGGCCGACTGCGTCCCCGTGGCCGGCGTCGATTGACGGTCCGCCGGCGACGGCGGCGGCGAAGTCTGGGCGCTGAGCCCGAGGCTCCCGCCCGTGAATGCCATGGCCAACGCGGCGGCCAAGGTGAACGAGTGACTGCGCTGCATGATTCCTCCTGCCTGACCCTGAGTTCAATCCCATCTCACCTAGCGAATCCTGCGGAGGCTCAGTGCAAAAGCAACGCCACGGGCGCGCCTCGCTAACTCGGCGCTTCGGTGGCATCGGGCGGCGGAATGGGACGCGGAGCGCTGCTGAGATCATCGAGGGTCGGCGGCGGCGACGCTTGCCCGGTGGTCGCCGCGTAGATCTCGTCGAGCGGGAACTTCGGTGTACGATCCGCGCGCAACAATCCGTTGGCTTCCTGATAGGTGTCGGAGAACTGCGTATAGCAGAACCCGGCGAACACGCCGAGCGAATGCACTGTCTGCAGCAGCGCCGTGTAGGTCTGCTGCAGCGCGCGCGCCGATGCCGCGCGGGTGTAGCCCCAGGTGCCGGCCTCGGCCGAGAGTGTGATGCCGCCGAACTCGGTCAGCATCAACGGTTGATCGGCGTGGCGCTTGCCTTCGAGGACGAGCGACCGACCACCCGGCCGTTCGCGCCGGAACAGGCGCGGCAATACTTCGTCGGCGTGATAGCGGCGCGCCAGGCGCACCGGGTCGGGGTCGTAGTCGTGGATGCCGATGATGTCGGTGGCAACGCTCTCCCATCCGTCGTTGCCGACCACCGGCCGCGTCGGGTCGAGCGTCTTCGTGAGGTGATACAACCCGCGCACGTAGTGGCGCTCGGCCGCGCTATTCGGCAGGTTGGGCACCCCCCAGGATTCGTTGAACGGCACCCACGCGACGATCGACGGGTGGCTGTAATCGCGTTCGATCGCATCGATCCATTCGCGCGTCGTCCGGCGAATCGAGTCGTTGGTGAACCGGTAGGCGCTCGGCATCTCCGTCCAGACCACGAGGCCGAGGCGATCGGCCCAATAGAGATAGCGCGGGTGTTCGAGTTTCTGGTGCTTGCGGACACCGTTGAAGCCCATTGCCTTCGCCAGCTCCACGTCACGCCGCAACGCCTCGTCATCGGGGGGTGTCATTCCGGTCTCGGGCCAATAGCCCTGGTCCAGCACCAGCCGCAATTGGTAGGGACGCCCGTTCAGGATGAACCGGTTGCCGTCAACCGCCACCGATCGCAGCGCCGTATAGCTCTGCACGCGGTCGACCACCGTGCCGTCAAGCCGCTCGAGGGTGAGCGTGGCCTCGATCAGCCGCGGCCGCGCCGGGTTCCAGAGCAGTTCATTGCGCGAGTCATCGATGCCCGGGTCCGACAGGGCGATCCGGCGATGCACTTCCGCGGCGGTGACCGAGTACGCGTCCTCGGCCAGCAGCGTGCCCTCGAGTGACAGCCGCACGCGCAGCGTCATGTGCGGTTCGCGCGCGCCGGCGCACCAGACCGCGCATCCGATCTCCCATCGCTCCAGATTGGGCGTCCAACGGATGCGCTCGATCCAGGTATGCGGGACGATCTCGAGCCAGACATCCTGCCAGATTCCCGAGGTGCGCGCGTACCAGATCGAGTGCGGCCGCGGCGACCAGTCCTGTTTGCCACGCGGCTTCTCCAGGTCGGCGGGGTCGTCCTCCGCGCGGACGATGACCTCGCAGGTGGTCAGGCCGGCGGTGACCGCCGTCACGTCGCAGCTGAACGGCGTATAGCCACCCTCATGCGAGGCCACCAGCGAACCATTCACCCACACGGTGGCGCGGTAGTCGACGGCGCCGAAGTGGAGGTGCACGGACATGTCCGGCGTGCGCTCGGGAACATCGAACGAGCGCCGGTACCAGCACGCCCGAAACAAACCGTTGTCGTTGATGCCGCTCGCGGGCGTCTCGGGCGCGAAGGGCACGCGGATCGTGGCGTCCCAGACGACCTGCGCCGGGTCGGCGAGGGTGCCGGCGTAGTCGAGAGCGAAGTCCCACGGCCCGTTCAGCGAGAGCCAGCGTTCGCGCTGTAACTGCGGACGCGGCGAGGTGGTCTCATGCAGCATGGTCGAGACGGAGCAAACTTTGGGCCACGACCGATCTAGGGGGATCTCCGACCGACTTTTGAGGGAACTTCTGAGCCGTTGCCACTATCGCAAGGTTCGCTTACGCCCATTTCGTGTCGCGTAATTCCGCTGCGATGCCGAGCTCAGTCAACGTCCACCCAGACTATGGCGCGGCACACGAGTTGCACTGGCTCGGGCATCATGAACCGTCCACCTTCACCTCTCATCAAGAAGCCGACCAGGCAAGGATCATCCACCGACGATTTGATCTGTCTCAGCCATCTGCGCTGGAACTTCGTCTTCCAGCGGCCGCAGCATCTGATGAGTCGCTTCGCCATCGCCCGCCGCGTCTACTTCGTCGAAGAGCCGATCTTCGATGATGCTTCGACACCGCAGGTCACCATCGAACCGCACGGCCACCTCCTCGTGGTGGTGCCGCATCTCCCCGCTTCGTACACGCGCGAGCAATCGTTGGTCGCCCAGCGGGCACTCCTCAATCAGCTGATTGCCTCGGAGCGCATCGAACGCTACGTCCTGTGGTACTACACGCCGCTCGCGTTGCAGTTCTCCGATCATCTCTCGCCCGTCGCCGTGGTCTACGACTGCATGGACGAACTCTCGGCCTTCAAGGACGCCTCGGCCGAATTGCCGACGCTCGAGCGCGCCCTGCTCCGCCGCGCCGATGTCGTCTTCACCGGCGGCCAGTCGCTCTACGAAGCCAAGAAGGATCTCCACGCCAACATCCACGCGCTGCCGAGCAGCGTCGACGTTTCGCACTTCGCGTCG
>WUUC01220026.1_pt1 | contig 10921 bp, 2 predicted proteins | sample 6278441 | NCBI WGS metagenome assembly WUUC01 (sample SAMN13675441, study PRJNA597444) | soil metagenome | isolation source: soil | place: USA: Washington | collected 2017-10 | reverse complement strand
CAGAGTGCGGAAGTCCCGCTTTGGGTGGCCCCGAGGTGACCCCCGCGATCGCGCCGACTTCGAGCACGCCCCCGGTTCCAATGGGTGGAACGCTGCAAGGTGGAACCTATCACCTCGTGGCGCTCACCTACTTCAACTGGAACGCTTCCCTCTGCGCTGTCCCGCTAACCGTCCGCGACACGCTCATGATTAACCCGACCGACACGACGGGCGGCAACGCCACCGAAACGATCATGTTTGATTTTGAGGAAGCGTCGTTCGACCAGGTCTGGAGTGGGGCCTACGACTATTCGGTCGATGGGGCTACGAGCACGTGGATCACGAGCTGCCCTGAGGTTTCAAGTCAAGACCAAGGCCTGACGGTCGACGGCAGCATGCTGACTGTTTCGATCGACCTGACCGCCGACGGTTGCGGTACCTCGGTCTGGGTCTTCGAGCAGCAGTAGCCGAGCGCGCTCGCGCAATCCGCACGGACCGCTTGTTCGCTCCGCGATACTCGGTGGTGCGCCAGTCTGCGCCTCGTAGCTAGAACGTGTCGGACCCGATGTGCCAATGCGCGGGCACAGCTCCGCGCTACTTGGCCGTGACGTTACGATCCGAATTCGTTTCAAACAATTGCCCGCCTATGGCTAGGGCAAGGCTTGACGCATTTCATCTGCATTTGTTAACCCGCGTAAATCTCGTAGGGGGCAACATGCAGCGGCGTCTACGTGTTTTCTTGGTGCTTGGCGCTACGCTTCTAGCGGCCGGATGTAAGCCGGACGCGGGGCTCGATAGCGAATCACTCGACGCCGCGGTCGCCGTCATCTCGAACGCGCTCAGCGATCCACCTGATCCTCAATGCGCGGTCGCAACGTACGAGGGCCATGAGTATTGGTTCTGCCGTCAACTCAGAAGTTGGTCGGCGGCTCGCACGCGTTGTCAATCCGAGACCGGCATGGATCTCGCTCGCATCGACACTCCAGGTGAAAACGCGTTCATTTTCGCCAACACGCCGGTCGATGCGTGGATCGGCGCGAGCGACACGACAACCGAGGGTGCGTGGCGCTGGTCCAACAACAACGAACAATTTTGGAGTGGAGGCTCCGGCGGCGGCACAATCGGCGGCCGTTACGCAAACTGGAAGTCGGCCCAGCCCGACAACTTCTTCAACCAGGACTGCGCCGCGATGGAGTTGTTCGCGTCCGGCAAGTGGGCCGACCGGGCGTGTACGGAGACGCTGGAGTTCGTCTGCGAGCGGACACTGGACGTCGGTGAGCCGGGCGTGGATTGCGCGCTCGAAGGCACGCTCGAAGATGCGCCGTGGCCGGGCTTTCGCCGCTGTCCCACGCATCAAGGCGTGAGCCCGCTGATCGGCGCTCAAGATGCCGAGCCTTACCTGACCTACGAGACCGATGGTGACGTCGAGTCGTCACCCGCGATCGCCGAAGACGGCACAATCTACGTCGGCTCGTACGATGGGTACCTGTACGCCTTCAGTCCGAGTCTGGCGCTGCTATGGCGATACCAAACCGGCGGCTTGATTCGCTCGTCGCCTGCGATCGGTCCAGACGGCACGATCCACGTCGGCTCGAACGATGGAAAGGTCTATGCGATCAACCCGAACGGAACGCTCAAATGGAGCTACCAAACGCTCAGCCCGGTGCGTTCCTCACCTGCAGTGGGATCGGACGGTCGGGTCTACGTCGGCTCGGACAACTCTCGTTTCTATGCGTTGAGCTCGACGGGCACGATGTTGTGGAACATCGATACGCTCGCCGCCGTGCGCTCGTCAGCGGCGATCTCGCCCGACGGCACCGTCTACATCGGTTTCGAAGACTGGCAGGTCGTCGCGCTCAACTCTAACGGCACCGAGAAGTGGTCCTACCCGACGCTCGGTCCCGTCACCTCTTCGCCCGCTATCGGACCGGACGGCACGGTCTACGTCGGCTGCTTCGACGGCTACCTGTACGCGATCCATCCGGGCAGCGGCACGCTCAAGTGGTCGTACAACGTTGGTTACCCCATCACCTCTTCGCCGGCAGTCGCAAGCAACGGCGTAATCGTCTTCGGATCGGACGATATGTTCGTCCGCGCGCTCAACCCGAGCGGAGGCCTTGAATGGGAGTACGAGACGGGTGACATCATCATCTCCTCTCCCGCGATCGGCTCGGACGGCATCGTCTACGTCGGTTCGCGCGACGTGTTCATCTACGCGCTCGAGCTTGCAGACGGCGATGTTGTTTGGACTCTTGGCACCGACGGTGAGGTCGAGTCGTCGCCCGCGATCGGCGCGGATGGCAAGATCTACGTCGGTAGCGACGACGACAAGCTGTACGCGATCGGACCGGGCTGCAGCCCGAGCAATCCGTGCGACAACGGCGAAGGACCATGCGGAGACAACGCGGACTGCATCGCGGGCTTGACCTGCGGCTTCGGCATCGGTCCCCGTTACGGCTTGCCAGAAGACATGGGCGTGTGCTGGAACCCCGACTTGTGCGCGACACTCGCGCCGGCCGACTGTGGGTCGCCTGGTAGCCTGTGCGGCGACTGCTGCGTGCCGGAATGCGGTGCGACTGGCGGAGCTGACAACACGTGCGGCGCAGACTGCCCGGACTGCGTGGTCGGCGCGGACACCGATGCCGACGGCATCGATGACTGCACCGAGCGTTCGGACGACGACCCGTGGACCGACGCGTGGGTCTTCAACGGCGTCAACGCCGAACGCGGCGATAGCTGTCACGGCTCGCCGACGTGCGGTGCCATCGATACGCAAGCAGAGATCATTGCCTGCTTTGTGCCCGAAGAGAGCAACCACCTCACGTCCGGCTGGGACTTCGCGACGACCGACACCGATGTCTGCGAACCGGGCTTCGACTACACGCCGAGCTGGGACGGCTGCGGCGAAGACTTTGCCGCGCGCTACTCCGCAACGATGCGCCTCGAGCAATCGGGTTTCTACTGCTTTGCGGTGAACGGCGGAACGACAAGCCAGTGCGGAGCGCTGTTCGTCGAGAACACCTCCACTGTCAGCGGGGGATCACCGATCTGTCTTGAGCTTGCGGGCGGCTTCTATCCTATTGAGTGGTTCTATGAGACCACCAGCAGCGGCACCAACGAGTTGCACATCGATTTCTGCTTCGGGGACACCACGACGTGCACGCCGACGTCGAGCATCCCGCCTGAAATTCTTCGCGACCCCGACGACACCGACGAGCGCCTGTGCGACGATGGCGATTGCAGCGAGGCCTGCCCGTGCGGACCTGGCGGCGTCGTGACCAGCGGCCTCGAGTGCCTTCCAGAGCTCGTCGTGCGCACCGATCGGGCCGATCGGTTCGGCCTGTCGTCAAGCACCACACCGGTGTGCTGGGATCCACTGTGCGACGATCCCGAGTCTGAGCTGTTCGAATGCGGCACGGTTACGAGCCGCTGCGGCTTGTGCCCGAGCTGCACGACCAATTGCGTTGGCCTCGCATGCGGTCCGGATAGCTGTTGGGGAGAGTGTGGCGACGGCATCTGTGAGGATGGCGAAGCCGGCTGCGTAACGCACGCGGACTGCGCAACGGGATTGCGCTGCATCCCATCGGACTCCGGTCCGGGTATCTGCCGCCCGGCGCATTGCGACAGCGCGGGTCGAAATCCTTGCTCGGATGTCGCCAACGCCGGCGACATGACGGAGTGCGGTGTCTGCCCCGAGTGCAGCGACCCATGTGGCAGCCGCACCTGCGGCGAGAACGCTTGCGGTGAATCGTGTGGCACCCCAGGACCGGGCGAGTTCTGCGACGACGGGATGATCGCAGGAACGACCGCAAATATCGTCGACGTGCCGGCCGACTACTACTCGGAGGATGGCCCCACGACCGTGGGTACGATGGCGGATTCACTGTCCGTCACGCCCTTCGGTCAAGCTGCCTACTCGATTCCGATTCAGCTTCCTCCAGGACGCAACGGCGCTCAGCCGAACCTCGCATTTTCATACAGCAGCGCAAGCGGCGATGGCTACCTCGGCCTTGGATGGGGCATCACGGGCCTGTCGGCAATCCATCGCTGTCCGAAGACGATCGCGCAAGACGGTGTCGTCGCGCCGGTCACGTACTCGGAGGACGATCGCTTCTGCCTCGACGGCAACCGGCTCGTGCTCGAGAACCCGTCCGACACCTACGGCGAGGACGGCACCGAGTACCGCACGGAGCACGAGACCTTCACGAAGGTCATCATCGAGACCAACGAGACCCTTGGACCGATCGGGTTCACCGCGTACAGCGCGGACGGCTTGATCCTGACCTACGACAAACGCATCGGCGGCGGTATCGCCATCGGCGAGAACGAGGCCCGCGAGCCGAACTTCGACACGACCGCGCTCGCCGGCACGACCATGACGCAGACCTGGGCGCTGACCGAGGTGGAAGATCGCTTCGGCAACAGCGTGGAGATCGACTATTGGGAGCCAAGGCACTGCATCGCCAGCCACGGCGATTGCCACCTGATTGGCGTCACGGCGCGCGAGTACTACCCGAAGAAGATTCGGTACACGGACCACGCGTCCAGCAACGCCGACCGCGTCGTCGAGTTCTTCTACGAGCCCCGGGTCTCCCCAATTGCGAGCTACCAGCACGGCCAGCGATACGAGCGCAACTACCTCATGACCAAGATCGAGGCGCGCGTGCTGTCGCTGCCGGCGGCGTCGCAGACGGCGTTCTCCTACGAGATGGTCTACGCCCAGCCGAGCGCTGGACCTGAAGATGAGAACTGGGCGACCGAGCTCCACAAGCCGACCACGCTTACGTCAATCAGGCAGTGTGCACGTGCCTCGCTCGATCCCGCCGTGTCGAGCATGACCTGCAAGCCGTTGACCTCGTTTGAGTACGAGACGGTGGAGCGCGGTCTGGCCGCTCGAGCGGACGATCACTTCGTCGAATACCAAGCCGCAGACGCCGAGTTCGTCGGCGGCTCGCTCGTCCTCGACCTCGACGGTAACGGTCAGGACGACATCCTGCACTCGATGTGCCTGGACTACGATCAGGGCGTCTGTATCGCGCTGCGCTGGTGGATGGTGCTGAACAGCAGCTACATGGAGAGTAGCGGGGCGTACCAGGATTTCGCTCGGCTCACCGTTCGCCGAAATGTGGCGGCTGGAAACGGCAAGATTCAGCAGTTTAGGTCCGTCATCTCACCGGGCGCTGTCTACGTCGTCGATGTGAACCAGGACGGTACGGATGAGGTGCTTGAGATCGGCGCGGAAGCGCGTATCTGGCGCTACTTCGATGGCAAGCTGCGTGTGGGCGTGGTCACGCCGAGCCTCGGTAACCTCTCGAATGCCGAAGTTTTCGTCCTCGATGCCAACGGTGACGGTCGGTCCGACATCGTGACTTGTACGTCACACCCCCGAGGCGACAGCTTCGAGTATCACTGGGGGCTTCGGCTCGGCGACGGCGTCAGTTGGGAGCCGCTCACGGGCATAACGGAGAGCGGCCCCGCGTGTGCGGGCGGTCAAGCCATCGATCTAAACGGCGACGGCGCACAAGAAATTCTGCTGGCCACGACGCGCTTCAAGACGTCGGGAGGCCTTCGTTACTCGCCCCAGCGGACCGTTGCAGACCAACGCGGCAGCAAACTGTTCTGGCCGATGAGCGGTGAAACGTCATCCGGGATCTTGCCCGCTCGGGCCATTCAAACCGAGCGGCTCGTCTTCGACGCCACGGGCGACGGTCTCGCTGACGCGATCGACTTCGACGCACAGTTTGGCATCGAGCTTTGGGCCGGAACGGGCAACGGCTTCGTGTCACTCGGCCGAAGCACCATTTCGTTGGACGGCGTCGACAGCGCCTTCAACGCTGCAGACTTCCTCAATAACCTGACCGGCAACGCTCTGCCGTTCGACGAGAACGGCGACGGGCGGATGGACCTGATCGCGCTGGGCAGCCCGACCCGTTGGGTCCTCCTGCGGTCCACAGGCACTGGATTTGTTCGCCGCGATCTAGGGAACGTCGGCGCGCCCACGCAGACACGCAATCTGGTCGCCTACGACGAGAACAACGACGGTCAGAAGGATCTGTGGCAGAGCGACTCGATCTATCGCCGCCAGGGTGCCTCGGGCGCCCGATTGCGCGTGATCACGGATGGGCTCAAAGCGCGAACCAAGATCGATTACATCTCACTCATCGCAGACGAAGCGTCAGAGGACATACTCGATCAGATCTACGGCATTCAGTACAACACCGAAGAATGCAACTACCCGTGCTATCGACGCATACCGAGAGATAGCGTTGTTCGTCACGTCCACACGTGGGATTATCTCTACGAGCCCGCGACGACTACGGAATGCGATGATCCTGATCCACCGGCTGCGTGCGATCCTCCACCGACCCGATCACTTTGGTACGCCTACGCGCGAGCCGCGAGCGACCTGAACGGCCGCGGCACTCTCGGCTTCGGAGCGACACTCACTATCGATCTTGCTCGCAGTGAAATCGCTGCGGAGACTGAAGATGGCTTGTATCTACGCCAAACCATATATCTGAACGCATCGGACAATGAAACTCTCAACACCTATCCGTATCTCGGCATCCCGCAAACCGAGATCGAGACCGTTACGACGGCGTCCGGCAGACAGCGAACCTCGCGAAAGACCCGTGTGTTCGAACCAACGCTGCCTGGCTCGACGCGTACGTTCGGGCACGTGAAGAGCGAAACCGAGCTCGTAACCGAAGGCGACAGCCCAGGAGACGACGAGCCAGACGAGCTACGGCACGTCGTTCGCTCGTGGGAGTACCACGAAGTCTACGGCAACGTGACCGTCGCCAAGACCGACTGGCAGCTGGGCATCGGCACGGATGAAGACGTCATCACGACCGAGTACTTGCTCGACCAGGACCATGTCGACGCTTGGATGATCCGTCAGCCGAGCGTTAGAACCTACGAGCACAACCGCAACATCGACGACGCGATTCGAGTCGAAACCTACAAGTACTGCGAGACCGAGCCGACCCTAGGTTGCACTCCGTTCACCGGCAAGCCGACATTCGTGACCGTCGCGCCGGAGTCGGATCCGACGCTGGCGCGTACGACCGAGGTCACCTACGACGTATTCGGCAATCCGGTGGTGCAGTCTACCACCGGTCTCACGATAGACGGCCCCGATGAGCGAACCACATCTGCGATCTACGATGACCTCGGGCTCTTCCCGATCCAAGTGTTCGACGACAATGCGATTGCCACCAATGTCCAGTACGACCTAGCGCTGGGCGTTCCGATCGCCTCCGAGGCCCTGGGCCGGCCGGGTGAAACGGTTAAAACCTTCAAGACGACCGATGGCTTCGGCAGGCTCCGACGCGTCGTCGACGCCGCAGAAGACACGACCGCGACCGAGTTCGACACGCGGCCCGAGGGCGGCATGGAAATCATCACGACGCGCTCCGGTGCGCCGACCCAGACTATCGAGCTGGACGTGCTCGGTCGCGAGGCACGCTCGACGATCGACGGCTTCAGCGACGAGTTGATCAGAACTACGGCATACAACGCGATGGGCCTAGTCGCGCAACAAAGCCGTTGGCATGCGGACGGCCCTTCGGTTACGCCCGATGTGTCATCCGTCTCTTATGATGCTCTCGGTCGAATCGTCTCGATAGAGCAGCCTGACGAGACGGAGGCACGGCTCTGCTACATGAACAGCGTCGCGTGCATTCGGAACCCGCGAGGTTTTACGAGCTGCTCCGTTCGGAACGAACACGGGGACTTGGCCCACAGCACCGATCCTGACGACGACGACACTCTCTCGTGCGAAGAGGTACTCGGAGAGGTTGTCGTCGACTTCCCGGCGAATGACGAACCGGTCGAAAGTCCGCGATACAAGGCCAACAGCTTTGAGTACGGCCCGATGGGCCACATCGCGTCCATCTACGATCCGCGCCGAAACGAGATTCGGTTCGAGCGGGACGACTTTGGCCAAGTGCTGGAGCACCACGATCCGGACAAGGGCACCGTCGCTTCGACGTACAACGCGTTCGGCGAGGTAATGACCTCTTTGAGCGAGCTCGGTGTTCTTTCGGAGTTCGACTACGACGGACTCGGCCGCCTCGTGCTTCGCAATGACGAGCCGGCACCGGGCGACAGCAATCCAGCGCAGGAAACACTCTTCCAGTACGATTACATCGCCGTGCCACCGATTGCATTCATCGGTTTCTACGGCCGCTTGTTCGGAACCGCCAATGACGAAGGCACCGTCACAACCCAGCTTTATGATGAAGCAGGCCGCGAGGTTGCGTTCTTGCGCGCTATCGAAACCGCTTCGGGCACCGAGACATTGACGAGAGCGACGAGCTACGACCTCAATGGACGACTCGACACCGTCTCATACGCGAGCGAGAACGACCCTGAATCCCTCGCCTACCGACATCACTACAACGCCAATGGCCATCTCGAGCGCGTCTCGCGTCCAAGTGACAATGCGCTCATCTGGGAGGCCATCGCGGTTGACGACTATGGACAGTTGCAGCTCGAGGAGCTCGGCAATGGAGTCGAAATCACGCGGAGCTACGAAGCGTTCACAGGTCGCATATCCGGACTCAAGAGCGAAACATCGAGCACGGTCATCCAAGACTGGACCTACGGCTACTACAACAACGGCAACCTACACACGCGGATCGATGCTCGCACGGGCGAAGCGACGATCTACACGCTGGACGAGCTCGATCGGCTGAAGAGGGCGCTGACCAATGACGGTCCAACGGACGTCTACGACGAGCAATACACATACGACGAGCTCGGCAACATCACGACTAAGATCATTTCCGAAGCAGGCGCGTCGGCGGATGTTTGGGCATACGAATACCATCTCCCGCCGCAGGGCCGTCAGAGGCGCTTGCAATCGGTGACCCTCAATGGCGGCAGCTCTCAAGACTATTACTACAACGATGATGGAAGCTTAGACTTTAGAGATGGCTCGTGGCAGAGCTCATTGCAGACATACTATAGTCGACAGGGTATGCCTGTTGGGATGGGCACGAGTCTAAACGGCAGCGCATCGACCACTATTGGCTATGACGCCTTCAACACGCGCGTTCGGAAAACCGATTCGGATGGCGAAATTCTCTATTTGGACGATGCCTTCACCCGCTCAACATCGACATCGACGACCGGTTACACTGAGCGCTTAGTAATCGCGGGCGGAAGCGGGCCGGTCGCGGAGATTGTCCGTGATCCTACCGGAACCGATACGATCTCATACGTTCACACCGATCCGTTAGGAACCATTGAAGTCATCACAGACGATGACGGCGACCTCGTTGAACGCCGCACGTACGAAGCATTCGGAAAGCGGCGTGATGTCACGGGGACCTCGCCCTACGGTAGCCGGGGCGATTACACGGGGCACGAGCTCGATGGCTCGTTCGGCCTCGTCAACATGAAGGCGCGCCTCTACGATCCCGAGCTTGGCCGGTTTATCGCTCCGGATCCGATCATCGCGGATCCAAAATCAACGCAAGGAATCAATCCGTACTCGTACGTCAGAAACAATCCCGCGACGCTCGTCGACCCATTCGGGCTTCAGGAATGTCTCCCGAATGATCCGGCGTGCCAGCCCGATCAAGGAGCTCCGGGCGAACCGGGCGACCCTGTATGTGCGGTCGGTTGTAGCGATATCGATTGGGATGCCACTGGGAAGTGGTTTGCCGAGAATTGGGAGATACTTGAGGACTATGGAGTTTGGAAGGATATCGGCGGATTTTTTTCGGGCTTGTTCGATTCAGCTCCTCCATCCACTGAAGGGGCGAATAGCAATACATCTGAACACTCGAGTTCCGTCGCGCCTGGCGCAATGGGCCATCAAGGCCTGCACGAGAGTCTCCATCACCCCAACTTCAAGGTTGTAGACACCAGCCAAACATACATTATCGCTTTTGAGGTCGCGACGAGCTTCGCGCCCGGTGGCGTGCTCGATGACATTGCCCGAGGGGGCTTCAACTATCTAAAGTTGACTAAGAACGGCGATGAGCTGATCGATTTGTACAGATTCGTTAGCCCCGCAGAGTTCGACGACATAGCTCGCACAGGTGTATTTAGATTTGGGCCTGGGATGGAAGCTAAGCAGTTTGGCTTCCAACTGGATGAGGTGTTGCGCCTCTCGGATCACTTCACTGACGCTGCTGCTATTGTCCGAGCACGAGTGCCTCGAAGTATATTGCAGGGGCTTGACCAAACCCCGGTGGACACCTTTATTCTCCGGTCGGGAACCGTCACTGCCCGTGGCCCGCAGCAGTTACGTCTTCTTAACGAGTCACTTGTCGGACCTGTTGAACATGTCTTCTGAGGCGCAGTATGCTTGAGGTGCTCGCGGAAATCACGATGCTTGGCGCGAGCCGCGGCGGCTTGGAAAAGCCTGTGAGAAACGGTTTTTTTAGACCGTCGTTTGGCTACGCTGGGCAGCTTGTAGCTTGCGATATCTGGGCGGATCCCCCGGAGGATTTTGTGCCAATCGAACGGCCATTTCGCGCGCGAATCAAGCTTGCTTATGGTGATCAGCTGGGCTGGACATTTGTCGGTGGTGAGCAGTTTGAGCTATGCGTCGCTTCCCAAGTCATCGGTCATGGAGTGATTTTAGCGGGAGAACCGACATAGGGGCCACTGATCAGAGCCAAGCCGTATCTACGATGCGATCGACCGACGGCGGCGGAGCCTGGGTCGATGGCGCCTCGCTCGAGCGAAAGGAGCGGGTCAGGGAACATAGCGATAGCGTTATTATGCGGGCCGGGTGCGGCTGACGACGTATTCGTGAATGGCTGTGAATACGCGTGACTTGTCCCATGCATTCGTCGACCGGATGTGGGATGAGCTCGCCCTGCGCGATGCGTCGGCGAACGTCGTCGGGCGGCTGGTAACCGTTCAGCGGCCGACCTCTAGGCCCGGCGCCTGAGCATCGGCGATCGTGTCGGCATGGCACGGC
>WUUC01152027.1_pt1 | contig 10921 bp, 6 predicted proteins | sample 6278441 | NCBI WGS metagenome assembly WUUC01 (sample SAMN13675441, study PRJNA597444) | soil metagenome | isolation source: soil | place: USA: Washington | collected 2017-10 | reverse complement strand
GCCTTACTCGATTGTGGGTGCGGCCATGGTCGACAACGTCATGAATGCCGGCGCGAGCCCGCGCGAAGCTTTTGGTCGGCAGCGTGTTTCGCCGATACACTTGCGGGCTCAATCGTCTCGGGGGAGCACGTGGGCGGCGCACAACGGCCTAAGGCCGATACACCTCTCGATCTCGCGCTCGGCGAAACGAACCGCTTCCGCATCACGAGCTGTCTCGGCGCGGGCGGGATGGGTGTGGTCTACGAAGCGCTCGACGTCGAGCGCAACGTGCGCGTCGCGCTCAAGACGCTGCGCGAGACCAACGCGCAGACGCTGTACCGCTTCAAGCACGAGTTCCGCGCGCTCGCGCAGATCGTCCACCCGCGCCTCGTGCCGCTGTTCGAGCTGGTCGCGCACGGCGACGGGGAGAGCGAGCGCTGGTTCTTCACGATGGAGCTGGTCGAGGACAGCGTGAACCTGCGGAGCTGGATCCGCGGGACCGACGCGCGGCCCGCTGCCGGTGGAGTGGATCGCGACAACACGACGCTCGCCACCTCGGGCCAGCCCGAAGTGCGTGGCGGCGACGCGACCGTGCTCTTGCGCGACAGCGACAAGCGCGAACGCGACTCGAGCGTGCGGCGGCGCGAGCTCGACCTGTGTGTTGGAGCGAGCGCGCCGCCCGACTACGCGCGGCTGCGCGCGGCGTTCGCGCAGGTCGCCGAAGGCGTGCACGTGCTGCACGGGGCCGAGCGCCTGCACCGCGACCTCAAGCCCGAGAACGTCTTCGTGCGCCGCAGCAGCGGTGATGTCGTGCTGCTCGACTTCGGCCTCGTGGCCGCGCTCGATACGCCGCGCGTGGGCGGTAGCGTGTTGTCTGCGCCGTCCGGGTCGACGAGCAGCTCGGACCGGCAATCGCGCGTGCCTGACTCCGAACCGCCGCCGCACAACGAGTACCTCTCGACGCAAGCCGGATCGATTGCCGGCACGATCGCGTACATGGCGCCGGAGCAAGCGCTCTGCCAAGCGCTCAGCACCGCGACCGATTGGTACGCGGTCGGCGTGATGCTCTACGAGGCGCTCACGGGACGGCTGCCGATCGACGGCGACGACGTCGAGATCATCTTGGGTAAGCAGTTCGCGACGCCGGTACCGCCGAGCGCGCGCGTACCGCAGACGCCGGCGGACCTCGACGCGCTGTGCATGGAGCTGCTGCGCACCAACCCCGCGGACCGACCCTCGGGGCCCGACATCATCGCGCGCTTGGGTGGCGCGCTCGACGCTTCGAGCGCGAGCGAAGCCAGCACGGTGTTCGTTGGACGAACGCAGCAGCTCGCTTCGTTGCAGCGCGCGTTCGAGCTCTCGGCGCACGGCGCGGTGATCGCGCGCGTCCACGGGCGTTCGGGCGCGGGCAAGAGCGCGTTGCTGGCATCCTTTCTAGAGCGGCTCGCGGCGCGGCCCGACACGCTGGTGCTCACCGGCCGCTGCTACGAGCAAGAGCTGATCCCGTTCAAGGCGATCGACGGCCTGATGGACGTGCTCACGCACTACCTCGTGCAGTGCCCCAAGGAGACCGTCGCGGAGCTGTTGCCGACGGACGCGCCGCTGCTCGCGCGCCTCTTCCCTGTGCTCGGCCGCGTCTTGCCGAACCGCGCAGAGCGCGCTGAAGCGGTCGACCTGCGCTCGGTGCGAAAGCGCGCCTTTGCGGCGATGCGCGCGCTGCTCGACAACCTCGCGCGGCGCGTACGCCTCGTATTGTTCATCGATGACCTGCAGTGGGGTGACCAAGACAGCGTCGCGCTCTTGGCCGAGCTCACGCGGCCGTCGGACGCACCGCCGCTCTTGCTCGTGATCGCGCACCGCAGCGAGCAGAGCGACGACAACGCGTGCCTGCGCGCGATGGGCGAGGTGGTGAAGCTCGCGTTCCCGAGTGAGCGGCGCGTCGAGCTGGACGTTGCGGCGCTCGGCGAACACGACGCGCGCGAGCTGGCACGCGCGCTGCTCGCTGAGCGCTGCACGAACGAGCGGCTCGACTGGGTGGTGAAGCAGGCGGCGGGCAGCGCGTTCCTCGTGCACGAGCTGGTGCGCCACGTGGGCGCGGAGAGCACGCAGGCGGCGGTCGAGGGCTTGGACCTCGATGCGATCCTCTGGCAGCGCGTGCTCGGCTTGAGCGAGGAGTCGCGCAAGCTGCTCACGGCGGTCGCGGTGGCGGGCAGGCCGGTCGCGTTGCAGCTCGCGCGCCAAGCAGCCGATGTACCCGCGCTCGACCCGTGGGTCGTGCGTGCGCTGCGCAGCGAGCGCTTGGCGCGCACCGAAGGCACGAGCCTCTCGACGCGCATCGAGACCTTTCATGATCGCGTGCGCGAGAGCATCGTCGCGCGCACGCCCAAGGCCGACTTCGCGCGCTACTCGGGCGCGCTCGCACGCGCGCTGCAAGCCCGCCCCGACGCCGACTCCGAAGCGCTCGCCGCGCTGTTCGAGCAGGCAGGCGACCTCGGGAGCGCCAGCACGCACTACGCGGCCGCGGTGCGGCGCGCGGTCGCTGCGCTCGCGTTCGATCGCGCCGAGGTGCTCGCGCGCAAGGCGATCGAGCTGGCGCAGACGAGCGATGAGCTGGCCGCCGCGTACGAGACCGCGATCCACTTCCACACCGACATGGCGCGCTTCGGCGAGGCCTACGCGCTCACGCGCAAGGGCGCGGCTGCGCTCGGCATCGAGCTGCCCGAAAAGCTGTCACCGCCTGCGTTCATCAAGGACTTCCTCGCGACGCAGGTGCGCCTGATCGGGCGCGCGCCGGCCAGCTTGCTCGAACTGCCGGTCATGCCCGAAGGCCGTTTGCGTCTGGCGGTGCGGCTCGCGAACGCGGGCGCCAAAGCGGCGTTCCAGATTCAGCCGGAGCTGTGCGTCGCGGTCTGCACGAAGATCGTCCTCTTGTGCCTCGAGCACGGCAACAGCCCCGACTGCGCGATCGGCTACATGGTGTTCGGCGCGATCTTCCAGGGCGGCATCTTGGGTCGCTACCGCGTCGGCTACGAGCTCGGTCAGCTCGCGCTGGCGCTCGTCGATAAATACGCAAACGAGCGGCAGCGCGCGGAGGTGTCGTTCGTCGTCGGCTACTTCGGCGTCTCGTGGTTGCGCCCGGTGACCGAGGCCGAAGCGCTGTGGCGCACCGCGTTCGACGCGGGGCGCTCGACCGGCGACCTCTTCCACATGGGCTGCGCGGCGGCCGGCCGCATGATGAGCTTTCAGATGCGCGGCGCGCCGCTCCACGTGATCGAGCGCGAAGCGGACCCGCTGTGCGAGACGCTCGCGCGCAACGGCTTGCGCGAGAGCCTGGCGGTGGTCTCGGCCGTGCGCCAAGCCGCGCGCGACCTGCAAGGCCTGACGCGCGAAGGCGGCAGCTGGCACGACGAGCGCTACGACGAAGCGCGCGAGCTCGCCGAGTGGTCGTCGTTCGGCGCGCGTCACTTCGCGCACTACTGCCACCTCGCACGCGCGCAATCGCTCTACGCATGGGGCCGGCTCGACGAAGCACAGCGAGCGCTCGACACGGCCGCGCGCCTCGCGCCCGAGTCAAAGGGCATGCTGCACTCGGCCGAGCAGCGCTTCGCCGAGGTGCTGATCGGCGCGGCGCGGTATGCGCGCAGTAACGCCTTCGAGCGCACGCGTGCGCGCCTGACGCTCGGACGCGCGGCTTCACGCCTCGAGGCTTGGGCCAAGCGCTGCCCGCACAACTTCCGGCACAAGGCTGAGCTCGCGCGCGCCGAGGTCGATCGCCTCTCGGGCCGGCAACGCCAGGCGCTCGCCGGCTACGCACGCGCAGCGCAGAGCGCGGCCGAGCACGGCTACACGCACGTCGAAGCGCTTTCGTACCTGCTCGCCGCTCGCTTGTGCGCCGCACGCCGTGATCGCGCGGAGAGCGATCGCCAGCTGACGCGTGCGCGCGACGCCTTGTCGCGCTGGGGTGCGAGCGCGCTCGCAGCGCGCGACGATTTGCTGGAGCCGCAACCGCTCTCGATCGCCTAGGAGATCACATGCACATGGAACGAGGCTCGCGCGCTGCGCGGCCAGTTTGGTTGTACGCAGTGCTGGTGTTGTCCCTCTCGTGCTCCCTCTCGTGCAAGTCCGCGCCACCCGTCGCCGAGCCCGCCGCACCGCCCGCACCTGCGCCGCCCGTCGCGAAGCCCTTCGACCCAACGCCGCAGGCCTGCGCTTCGCACATCGCTCCAACGCCGGGCCCGGACTACCCGACCTACAAATACAACTGCGAGATGCCGGCGTTGCCCGCCGGCTATCCGCTGCCGCGTCCCGCGGATCAGCGCCCGTGGCAGAGCGCCGCGACTGGTCCGGTCAACGTCAACGACCCTGCCAACCTCTCGAAGCTGCTCGACGCGCTCAAGGCGTACGTCGCGCCGATCTTCAACCCGTACATCGCCGACCCGACCAACGACGCAAAGCGCCCGGACAAATCCGGCTGGCGCATGATGCCGTGGCTCGGGGACGTCGATTGCGATGTCGGCTGGGACAGCGGTCGCGACTCGAGCGTCGGCACCAGCACCGGTCAGCTGATCCCCGCCGGCACGCTGCCCGGGCAGCGCACCGAGCCCGGCAGCGGCGACCTGCAGAACCACAGCATCACTTGGTACGACCCGTGGGGCGCGTTCGCGCTGTCTGCAGTGTTCGGCGCGCCTACGCCAGGCGTCGGCGATCCGACGCGCGAGCAGATGTCCGATGGATCGGTGCTGGTAAAGATCGCCGTGCTCACGCCTTACGCCGACGGCACCGACTGGCCAACCGTAGAGCAAGCGCCGATGTGGCCCGTGTATCGACCCCCGGTGGGCGTTAGCACCGACTACTGCAAAAACCCCGATCCGGCGAGCTTCGAGCTGCTCGAGACGCACCTCATCCAGTTCGACATCATCTTGAAGTCCTCGTACTACGCGCCGAAGAGCGAGTGGCTGTTCGCGACGTGGCTCTTTGATCCCAATGCCAAGGGCGATCAACCGCTCGATCGCTTCACGGTGCTCGGCGCGATGTGGGGCAACGACCCCGGCATCGCGCAGACGGATCTGTGCACGCCGGTAAGCCCGCTGCAGGAGAACTGGATCAACCCCGCCACGCCCGAGTACGGCTACCAACAGCTCGGCTGGGGTTGTCGCTTGGCAGGTCCGATCGACATCGCGCGTCGCTCTGCCGTGTTCAGCGACGGCAGCACGTGCGCGACGGCGCGCGTGTCATCGTGCTTGAGCTGCCACGGCAGCTCGGAGTTTGCGACGCGACCGGGCGCAGCGGCTGCGACGCTGTATCCGCTCACGAAGAGCTACAGCCCGTTCCTCGTGCCGGACCCGGGCTCTGCGCAGTGGAACAACTGGTTTCAGACGCGCGGCCCGACGCAGCCGCAAGGCGATCAGCAGGGCGCTAACCAAAGCGACTACATCGCCTTCGATTACGACATGGTGTTCATCGGTGCGGTTCCGATTTCGCGCGCGGCCGCTGGCGACGATCAACTGGAAGCGATCGCGTCGCACTACACCGGCCACCTGAACGTCTCGCGCGACCAAGCACCGCTGGCGCTCGTCGCGCCGCCCGCTGGCACGGCGAAGACCTCGCCCTCCGCGGGCTGCGATTGCAGCTGCCTGCCCAAGACGAAGAAGGGCGCGAAGAAGACGGCCAAGAGCGCGACCGCAAAGCCCGCGCAAGCCGCCAAGCCGTAGCGGCTTAGTTGCTTTGTGGCGGCCGCGCCTGCGCGAGCAGCGAGAGCTGCGCACGAGCCGAGTCGACGCGCTGACGCAGCGCGATCGACTCGCGCTCGATGTCGCTCAGGTCGGCTTCGGCCGCGGAGCTCGCGAGCAACTTGGCTTCGGCCGCGACGCTCGCGAGCAAGCCCTCGACGTGCACGAGCTTGTCGACCGGGTTCTCGCTCGGGTCCGCGTCCTGCGAGACACCGTACGGCGGCGGCATGCTCTCGAGGATGCGCGTCGCTTCGGACGCCTTGCCGCCGAGCGCGCCGAAGCGCGTCATGTGCTCGGTCAGCCGCGTCACCTGGGCTTGGATCTCGTGCGCGCGCTCGGCGACGCGCTCGATCGCGGCTTGCTGGCGCTTCTGCATGTTCATCATCGCTTCGCCCAGCTCGCGCAGCCCGCCCGCGAGCTGCTCTTGCTGCTCGAGCGCATCTTGCAGCGCGCGGCCGGCGCGCTGGATGCCCTTCTCGTTATTGAGGCGCTGCTTGGCCAGCGAGAACGACAGCTCTTCGAGTCGCGCGAGGTCGCGCTCGATGGCGTCTGCGACCTGCACCAGCTCCGCCAGCTCGGGCTTCTTCATGCGCGAAGCATAAGGGAGCTTTGGCCACAGGCCGACGCGCGCGAGCAGCGCCGGCTCAAAATACGCCCCGCCGCACAACTGCCCCAGCTCGGATCCGATGGCGGGGCAGGACATGCGATCCATGAAGACCCACCACGCGGCGCTCGAGCGCGAAGGCCTCTACCACCTGCGCCTCGAGGCGCGGCTCTCGCCCGAGCACGAGATCTGGCTCGACCGCACCTGCAAGCTGATCGAGCGCTTCGTCACCGACTGCGCGCTGAGCGAGCTTTCGCGTCCGGTCGCGTCGCTCGCGTTGCACGCCGCAGGCGACATGCTCTTCGAGCGCCACGGGCTCAACGCCGACTTCGGCAAGCTCGACCCGGGCGCGTTCATGGCGCAGCTCGCGCGCAGCGTGCCGCACCTCGTCGGTCACGCGGCGGGGCTGCTCTCGGCGTTCTACGAATGGCTCGGCACCGCCGAAGAGCTCGAGCCGCGCCGCGCGCGCTACCTCGCCTGCTACTTCGCGACGCTGCTCGAGCTGCACGGCCACAGCGTCTTGCCGGAGCGCGCGCTGCGCCGCGCCACCGCCACGCTCGCGCGCCACATCGCCGAGGCAAGGCTCTGCTGCGAGCGCCGCAAGCGCAGCGCCGCGTGAGCTCGCGCTTCAACGGTAGCCGGTGACGTCTGCCGGCTTGCCCGCGTCCTGCACTTCGACGAGGTAGCGCCACGCGTCGGGCTGACTGCCATCGAGATCGGTGAAGCCGTAGACCTTCGCCAGCTGGCCGCTCGAGAGCGACTTGCCGTTCCAGCGCGCGACCTCTTCGTCCGCCGCGAGCGCGACGACCGCGCGGCCGACGAACGCCGGGCTCTCCGAGATCGCGAAGTGCGGGCTGACCTTCGTCGCCTCGTGCCACGTCTCTTCGGTGACGCGGTATGCCTCGAGCATCATCTCCGAGCGCAGCCAACCGGGCGTGAGCGAGACGGCCGTCGCGCCGTGCGGCTTGACCTCATGCGACAGCGCGAACGCCATGCGCAGGTTCGCGGCCTTTGCGAGGTCGTAGAAGAACGAGACGCGGTAGTGGCTCGCGTTGTAGTCGACCGTGCCGTCGGTCACCTCGATCACCAGGCCGCCCGGCTGCTTGATCAAGAGCGGCAGCGCGAAGTGGTAGGTGATGGCGTGCGAGTCGACAGCGAGCCGCAGCGTGTGCAAGCCGTAGTCGAGCGACGACTCCCAGGCGGTCTTGCCCCACTCCATCTTGGTCGCGCCCCAGATGTCGTTGACGAGCACGTGCAGCGCGCCCTGCTCTTCCTCGATGCGCGCGACCAGCGCGCGCACCTCGGCCTGCACCAGGTGATCGACGCGCAGCGCGATGCCGCGACCCCCTGCGGCGGTCACCAGCTCGGCCGTCTCTTCGATCGTCTCGGGCCGGTTCATCTCCGAGCGCCCGATGCGCGTCGTGCGGCCGGTGACGTAGACGGTCGCGCCCGCAGCGCCGAGCTGCACCGCGATCCCGCGCCCAGCGCCGCGCGTCGCGCCCGCGACCAACGCCACTTTGCCAGCGAGGGGTTTATCCATGGTCAGTACGCGTTCTGTCGAACTTTACGGCCGAAGACGGTGAGCCACATGATCTTGATGTCGAACCAAGGGCTCCAGTGGCGGATGTAATAAAGGTCGTGCTCGACGCGGTAGACCATCTTGCGCAGCGTATCGGTCTCGCCGCGCCAGCCATTGACCTGCGCCCAACCCGTGATGCCGGGCTTCACCTTGTGGCGCAGCATGTATTCGACGATCTGCCGCTTGTAGAGCTCGTTGTGCGCGACGGCGTGCGGGCGCGGCCCGACCAGCGACATGTTGCCGCGCATCACGTTGAGCAGCTGCGGCAGCTCGTCGATCGACGTGCGCCGTAAGAAGGCGCCGAGCGGCGTGATGCGCGCGTCGCCCTGCTTGGCTTGCGTCACGGTGCCGCCGTCCTCGAGCACGCGCATGGTGCGGAACTTGTAGACGTTGATCTCTTGGCCGTAGCGCCCGTAGCGGCGCTGGCGAAAGAGCACCGGGCCCTTGGACGTCAACTTGATCAAGAGCGCGACGGTCAACATCGGGATCGCCAGCCCCAAGACCGCGATCGAACCGAGCACGAGATCCATCACGCGCTTGATCGCGCCGTGCACGCCCGTCGACTCGCGCACCACCAAGCGCTCGTACGCGACCGGCGTGAGGCTCAGCGCGAGCGCGAGGCCCACCATGTAATTGTCTTCGCGGATGTCCACGGTCGCGTCGGCGTCGCAGACCTTGCGCACGAGCTGCATCAAGCGCTGGTCGCCCGTGTGCGAGCGCGCCTGCAGCTCCGTCACCGTGGTGCTGAGGTCGAAGCGCGCGGGATCGAAGGTGCGCAGCTCTTCCTCGATCTCCGGAGGCAAGGTGTCGCGGCCGAGCAGCTGGCACAAAAGGCCGCGCACGGTCGCGCGCTCGCGCTCGTCGACGACACCGTCGGCGTTTGCGGCGCCCATCAAGAGGTTCGCCACCGGCCGAATGCTGTCGACGTCCTCGCGCACGTCGGGCAGCGACTCCGAGCTGCCGCGCGAGCCCGCGATGCGAAACGGCAGGGCGGTGTAGTCGCGGCTCATGCGCGAGTCGCCGCGGTCGAGCACTTCCTCCGAAGCGGCGGTGTGGCGACCTGGCTCGATCGACTCGCGCGTCGGGCGGTCGCTCGGCGTCGCTGTCGGCTCGCTGACGCGCGCGATGCGTGCGCCGGAATCCGGCTCACTGCGGCGCGTGGAAACCTCGGAAAGGTTGGAGCTGCGCGCGAGCGGATCGGCCAACGCGTCGGTGGAGGAAACGCCACGCGTCTCGAGCGGCTCGACCCGATCGCTCGGGTCGCCGATGGTCACCTCGCCTGCTGCGCGTTCACGGTCGGACACGGGTTGCACGCTAACATGCGCACCACGCGCGCCGCGCGAGGCGTCTCACTCTTCTGATTCTTCCTCGACGTCGCCAACTTCAGCGCTTTGACGCCGGATGATCAGCTGCACGCGCCGGTTCTTGGCCTTGTCGGCTGCGCTCTTGTTCGGCGCGATGGGGCTGTCCGGACCGTAGCCCTTCGCCTCCAAGCGGCCTTCCGCCACACCCGCCTGCACCAACCAATCGCGCACTGCATCTGCGCGTTCTTGGGACAGTGCCATGTTGCGGTCGTGTGAGCCGGTGTTGTCGGTGTGGCCTTGGATCTCGACCAGCTGCACCTGCGGGTTGCGCAGGAACACGTCCGCGATCTCGCGCAGCAGCGGGTCGCTCGAGCTCGCGATCTCCGCGCTGCTCGACTCGAAGCGCACCTGCTGGCTGATCACGATCTCCTTTTGCGAGAGCGTCACCAAGGAGCGCTTGGGCTTCTTGATCAGGATCACCTTCGGCATCGCGGTGTCCTGCGCGGCGACGTCGATCTCGAGCATCTGCATCAGGTAGCCCTCGGCATCGACGCGCATGCGGTACGTGCCTTCGGGCAGGTCGACCGCCCCGAACGTGCCCTTGTCATCGCTCGTGGCGCGCTCGGTGCGCGGGCCGTCGATCTCGACGCGCGCGCCTGCGATGGGCTTACCGTTCTCGGTCTTGACCTGACCCGAGAGCGAGCCGACGCGCGCGCGTGCCGCGAGGTGACACACGACCGGCACGTCGCCACCCTTATCCTCAATCGTCACCGAGCAGTGACCGGGCAGGTACGCGTCGTGCTCGATGTCGAAGCGCACCTCGCCCGCGTCGAGCCGGTCGACGATGAAGCGACCGTCGTCGAGCGTGTTGAGCGGCGAGAGCGCGCGCGCCTTGAGCGTCACCGTCGCGCCTGCGATCGGCACGTCGGTGCCCGCTTCGAGCACGCGGCCGAGCACGCGGCCGTTGGCGCCGACCTCGGCGTTGCGCTCGAACACGCGCTCGGGGTGCTTCTGCAGCATGCCGAAGCTCGCGTGCACCGAGATGCCGGCGAACATCGTGGCGAAGCCGAACGCGAACTCCGCCTTGATGGCGAGGTACTTGAACGGCTGAATGCGCAGCGCGACGTGCGGCAGCATCAAGAAGCCGAACGCCGGCGGGATACCTTCTTCGACGGCGTTGTAATGCTCGCCCTCTTCGCTCGAGGGATCGCTCGACGCGCCGGGCGTCACCGGTACGTCGCAGTACGGTGTGCCCGTGAGCGGGCCGATGCCGTCCGGGTCCGCGCCACCTTGAGGAAGAACCATCGGGCCGGGGCAGCGCTGCAGGTTGTTGTTGGCGTCGGGGAACGCCTCGTTGCGCCGTATCTCGCCCGCGAACACGCCGAGGTCCAAGCCGACGCCGATCTCGAGCGCGATCGTGCTGTGGAACTCGATGTCCCAGAGCACCGAGCCGGTGAGGTGGAACAGCGCGAGGTCGCTCTCCGCGAGCTCGATGTCCGTGATCTCGCTGCCCGGCGCGAGCATCGGGCCATCGAAGCTCAGCGGCATGTAGCCGAAGCCGAACTGGATGTTGAAGCCCTCGAGCGTGCGGTACGTGCCGACGAGCCCGAAGCCGTTGTTCGCGATGCTCGGCGCTTGCTCGAGGAAGGCGTCGAGCATGTAGCCGGGCACCCAGAGGTGACGCCAATACGCGCCGAGCCACCAGTGCTCGAGCGCGCCGGGCTCG
>WUUC01132293.1_pt1 | contig 10921 bp, 8 predicted proteins | sample 6278441 | NCBI WGS metagenome assembly WUUC01 (sample SAMN13675441, study PRJNA597444) | soil metagenome | isolation source: soil | place: USA: Washington | collected 2017-10 | reverse complement strand
ATTGGCATACCATAGCGATAACCTGGATGGGCTCTATAAAATGAGATTAAGATCATTTGAATATGCAAAGGGGAACCTGATTTGGGAGAAATATGAGGAGAATATATTTAGAGCATACGGATTGGCATGAGCAGATACACTTAACGGTCTAAAGCATATCACAACCGTCGTGACCATTTAACAAGTCACCGTCGTGGGAGATCACAGCTTTCGTTTTAGTTAGTCGACTAAGAATATATGGAATGTTATGGGTTCCATAGTATTTTAGGGATAGTTAAAAAACCGCCAAGGGATTCAGCATCTTCTGAATGGCTGCCATTAAAGGAAATTCTTTCCTATAAATCCTCACAAACGCCCAAGAGTTTATATTTTAATAGGCTAGCGTGCGAAAGATCTTTTAGCGTATTTAATTCATACCTTAAGCTTGTTCGATGTCTCTTCTACTAAGCCATAGAAAAAACTAACATTATAAACTACGCATATTGTGAGATAAATAACAGGAGCTAGTAAAAGTAATTTTGCCGAATGTTTCTTTATTGCTACTTTTGCAGAAGAAATGAGAATGACACCAATAAATAGCATTAATAACCATATCAAGACCGTTTGTGCTGTTTTTTCAACCATGGCAACAGCAAAAAGCAACAGGAGGGCAGCAACGAAGAAGATGGAAAAGGCATTAAATTTTGCCAAGAGCCATGGGAACCTAACTACATTCTTTCCCCTATAGTATCCATATTCTTTGAACAGCTTTGAAAAATCAACATAGGATTTTATTCCACGCAAATGGTTGACTTTGGCTTCGGGTGAATAGAAAATCTTATGGCCCGCCTTACGAATCCGGTAACACAGATCGGAGTCTTCATTAAACCTTAACGCCTCATTAAACCCGCCGATTTGATAGAATAAGCTTCGGTCAATCGCCAAGTTGCAAGTCGGAAGGGCGTTCACGTATCTGGGTCTCTCTATCCTAAGAAACTGAGCTGATCCTCCGGATCCTAAAAATGTTTCAATTACTTCATATACCGCATCAGCTGGTTTTGAACAGCTTGAACGTGAATGTATATTTGGACCTCCTACTACTCGAATATTATCAGTAAAATGCTTGACTAGATTTTCCAGCCACCTGGCTTCAGGAACACAATCTGCATCGACAAAGGCAATAATATCTCCTCGAGCAAATCCCACTCCACAATTTCTTCCACATCCAGGTGAATTTGCATCCACGCTAATCGTTAGATAACGCTTACAATACTTGCGATCCCTCCGATTGTCCTCTAACTTTTTTGCAATCTGAAATGTCCCATCAGTTGAATTAGAATCAATGTAAATGGCTTCGAATTTTGGATAGGATTGATTTAGAACTGCCATTATACACTTTTCAATTGTATCCTTTTCGTTCTTGCCTGTAATTATGACGCTAACTAACGGATACTGTTCCTCTTGCAACATAGTTGTCAAGAATAGTACTCCCACTTAGGATGAGAATTTCTCATGAGTGATCGATAATAGTGAAAAAAATCATCCAAAAATATAATTGTTATGATTTTCTTTAACGAATTAACTGAAAGATCCCGAATCTTCACGATTCCCTAGATTAATGGTAGGGGAATGATGTAACAATAACAATCACCTCTTTAGTAAGAATTAGCAGGATGCACCAGTATAACAGGGATTTAATGGAAATTGGTGATTCTTCGCGTGATGACTTCTATAGTGGTAATGTTGGCATAAGGACAATTGGGACAAGGTTATGTAAGCACCCTGTTAGCCAAAGCGTCTCTGCTGTTCATAGCCTTTGGCTTTATGAGAAGTATTCAAGTTAAGTCCAATCCCAGTTTTTGTGAATCTTTGATTGTCTAGGTCGACAATCCAAGAAATTATGCTGTTTTCTTCTCTTTACTTTTCTTTTCTATTTCTCTCTCCTTCGCTCGCTCTGTTCAGAGGTTTAGTTATCTAGTAAAAATCCCGCCACCAAAGGGGCTGGATTTTTTTTAGCTTTCGACAGCATTGCTACTACTGGAATATGATAACCGAAAGTTTCCCTAAATTCTGCACAAGGGGCATACCTGCATTCTTTATCGCAATTCTGTTTACTCGATTCTGATGAAAAAACAAATGGACTGAGTATTTGATAAGAATTAGATAGCATTTTGGCGTCCATATTATATGAACTGAATGCAAATAATGAAACGCTTTCGAATTACGGGACTTAAAAAGTTGCAAAAAACTTAAAAGCTTAATAAGATGTTCAGGACAGTTTCGTCATGTTACGACGATGAACACACACCTGCTGGAATTAGTATTAGTCTTTGTTATCATTGCAATAATTCTTTCAGCTTTGCCAGCATCTTTTCAGCAAAAACAATCTACATCTGATAATACTCAGGGGGATTTTAATTTTAATCTTAGTAATAACACTGGTGATTCAGTTTATCCTTCAATTGCTGCATCGGGGAATAATGTATACGTTGTTTGGCAAGATGATTATTTTGGTCAAGGAGTCTCATATGATAAGAAAAATTATGATATACTCCTTGCAAAAAGTACAGATGGTGGAAATAGCTTCGGTAATATCACGAACTTGAGCAACAATATTGCGCTATCTGCACGTCCCATAATAACTACTTTCGAAGAGAAGGTATACGTAGTTTGGATGGAAGATACGCTCAGAGATAGACAATTATGGTTTAGAACAAGCACTGATGGCGGAAGGACTTTTGATAGAGCTATCAGCCTGAGCAGTAATCATGATAATAGAGATTCTATAATCCCAAAGGCAATAGCCGCTTTTGGAAACAATGTGTATGTGGTATGGAGACATTTAGGGGAAGATGGTAAAACCGGTAGCATTTCGTTTAGGGCAAGTACAGACAGTGGGAAAAGTTTTGGTAGAGTAGTGGAAGTAAGCGGTAATGCAGCTTATTCATCTTCTCCGAAAGTGGCCGCATTTGGCAAAAATCTCTACGTGGTATGGGATGTAATAAACAAAGAGGCAGAAGTAACTGGTAAGAACCCAGGAGTTTTTATTGCTAAAAGCACTGATGGTGGATTCACTTTCGAGAACGAAACAAAACTAAGTGCTGATACAGTATTCGGAGAGGGACAAGTTGCAGTATATACGAACCATGTGTTTGTTGCTTGGGCAGGATCAGTCTACGATACCAAACAAAGTATAAACGATGTATTTTTTAAATTCAGCAGTGACAATGGCGATAGATTTGGAGAAACAATCTCGATGCATAAAGACTTTGTGGATTCAGAGAATGTGGAGCTTGCCACGGCCGAGGGAAGGATGGATGTTGTCTGGCAGGACAAGGTTACTGGGAACGGCGAAATTTTTCACACGAGCCTAAAGGATAGACAGGTTTTGGCTGATGGTGCAAGGAATCTGAGTAACACAGAAGGTCTGTCTGAGTGTCCTTCGATAGCAACCTCGGGCAATTCCACATATGTAGTATGGGAAGACAGTACATACGGAAACCACGAAATCTTCTTTAAGAGACTAGTATCAATTTAAGAGTAAATGATTATCTCTTATATGCAGAATCTCAAAACAGATACCTGACGGCTTCTTTTGAATCACCTTATGAATCTTTTTTTTGCTAGTTCGGATGGGATCTACGATTCGCTCCCAGAACATAATAATTTGTAGCCAATGACTATTACCTGTAGTTTAATATGCTAACATCCTTATTCGTCCAAGGCTAAGTCATCTCTCGTAATTATATCCTTTGTAGGAATATCTGTCTTGCCAATTTTTGGTTTACAAGCTAAAATTATATTTGAATATTTCTAGTGAGATGAGATAGATGCCCGGTTTAAGTATATTGAAGGGTGACTTTACCAACGGGGCAAATTCTAAAGGCAATAATGAAGATTATCACGAAAGGATGCTGTCAGGTGCGATGGATTCAGTAATGCATAACGATCGATATACTCAAAAAATATTATTGGAAAAGGAATGCTTTTGGGTTGCATGCACAAAATACCCTGAGTATCCAATAGCCATTTACGAAGATGATTACTTTTGGGTATGCATTGAAGGAAAGATCTACGGACAGGACGATGCTAAAATAAAAAAAGGAATAAACGATCTTTTGTTTGATATATCGGATGCACATAATTATAGTAATAAAAGATATACTGCCGTTGATAAGTGGTTATCAAAAACAGATGGAGAATTTATAATATATGCCCTTAATAAAAAAAACAATGAATTCGTGCTGGTAAATGACATTCTAGGACGTCTTCCAGTCTATTATTATATGGACGATAGAAGGCTAATTATTTCCAGGGAGTTGTCATTTATAACGTATCTCATTTGGTATAATGACGATAATAGTAACATAAAGAAAGAATACTTTGATAGGATGGCAATTGCGCAGTATTTGCTATTCGGATATACCTTAGATAAAAGAACGTTAGTAAATGACATTAATAGAATGCAGCCAGGAGCACTAGCAAGAATAGGAAATGGTAAAAATAATGGCTTTGAGGTTGGGACTCCTAATAGGACGCATTTCGATATAGAAAGTCTTTTTTCGTTTAATTTTGAACGGAAAAAATATGTTGACGATAGTCTAAAAGAAAACAAGGATACATTAGTTTCATTATTTTCAGATGCATGCAAAAATCGGGCAAATTATGAAGGTATTAATATCATTTCATTAAGCGGAGGGTTTGATTCTAGAATTATTGCTGCTTGTTTTCACAAGAATAAAATTCCTTGTCGCAGCGTAACCTATTTAGAACCAGGCTGGAAACCGCTGTTAGGAAACAGATCGGAGTCTGAAATAGCAAAAAAAGTATCAAATATTTTTGGTCTTGACTGGAAAAATTATGGTCCTATCCGGGCTAAATCTAATGATTTTCTTAACCTATTGAGAGTTAAGATGGGGTCAATTCATTTGGGTTATAGTTTTATGTTGCCGCTTTTGGAAACTCTAAAGAAAGAATCTTTGCCCGACACCATTTTCATTACTGGATATGGTGGAGGTAGGGTATTCGTTAATCTGCTCCCATCCAGGGAGAGCAAAGATATGAATGAATTAGTTTATGGCATTATACACAGCGAAAGCTTTCTTTCCTTATCAGATGTTTCCAAACTTGTGCAAATCAGCGAAGAAGCAATAGTAGAAGAGATAAAAAGGGTCCTACTTCAATACCCCGAAAAAGAATTGGATCAGAAATATGTTCATTTTATAATCTACAGCGGCTCCTTTAAGGCGATATTCGAAGTGGAAGATAGAGATAGGCTCTACTTCTGGAGCACATCTCCGTTTTATTCAATTCCAGTATTTAAGTACGTAATGAATTGTTCGGATGTTAATAAATCGTCTCGAGCTCTACACAGGGAAATACTAATGGCGCTATCACCTGCCGCTGCTACAATTGATAATTCGGATTATGGATGCTCTATTATCTCGTATAAATTCAAGGTAATTATCCCATTTCTAAAATCCATAATACTTAGATATCCGATCTTAAAAAAAATAGCTGCACGAATAGTAAGGGATAAGAATCGCGACGTATTGGATAACAAAATGATAATGTGCCTTAAAGATCAAATGAAAAATTGTGAGCATCTTTCTAAGTATCTTTCAAGGGCAAAATTAGACGATATGGCAGAAAATCCAGCGAAATACGGTTTGCATGCGGTGTATCATATGTTTACGATCATTTCTCTTATAGAGCAAACCTATTCAGGCAATAGCACAATAGAAAGGTACTATGATTAATATAATTCATCTGATGCATGCCTGAATCCTTCAATATTCATCTTATTGATGCATGTTATGGTATTCCTAGCGGTGTACAAATGACAGGAGCAACTTCAATGAGAAAAGGTTTTTAGAAACAACGAGGACAATATAAGGAACCATCCACAATTTGGCTCAAATAAGATTCGTAGTTTCCTCTCATTCCGAAGACGAAAAAAAGGCGAGCTCAGATCTTATTACCGAATGTTTTGATAGTGCTATGGGCATCGCCTATGAGAAGTGCTATAATTGGCAATTTCTAGAAAATCCCGCAGGAATCGGAAGGATTCTCATGGCATACGATGCAGAAAAACCGATTGGTCAGATAGCTTCCATTCCTTGCAGGTATGTACTTAATGATAGACACATTCCAACAGCAATAGCAGGAGAGTGGCTATGCGTGTCACCAAAGTATCGAGGAAAGGGCATAATGTCAGAACTAATTCACCGGAACACAAACCCGGATGAGAATCCGTTTCCCTTTGTACTAGATTTGCCTAATAAAGCTTCTATGAATGGTTTTCTTAAAGCAAGTTACATTCAGATGCCCTTGGAGCTATTGACAAGGCCTCTTAAATTATCCAAATGCTTTGCGTATAAGAAGGTTCCCAGAATTCTTCTTAAGCCATTTGACCGCATTTGGGAGAAAAGAGGCAAGATTAACTTTGATGAGATCATTCTTGAAGAATTTTCTTCGCCAGTATATGACGATAAATTTGACGAATTGTTCCAACGTGCAAATAATAAGATGATGATAAGACAAGTTCACGATTCTGAATTCTTGAACTGGAGATATAGAAATGTTCCTGGGAGAAATTACAGGACAATAATCTCTAGAGGGGAAGATGGGAGACTTAATGGGTACATTACTATCAGGTTAGCTATAGCATATGGCATAAACGTTGGTTTTATCATGGATTTTGTAAACAGGAATAATTCTCAGAGCGGAAAATTTCTTATACGTTATGCCTTAAAATATTTTTGGAATAATGATGCTGCAGTAGCGGCCGCGCTATGTTTTCCAAATTGTGTAGAATCCCATTTACTTAGGAAGGAGGGTTTTTTTGTTTGTCCGAAGCGTATACGTCCCAATCCTTTCATCCTTTGTATGAAGCCTTTTCACGATAAACAAAATCAAATTAATACTAACATCATGATGGACCCAAACAGATGGTATTTTATGTTCGGAGATTTTCAGGTGTTTTGAGGAGTAGATGAGATTGTGTCACAATTGATAATGCGTACTGTTATATCCACTGATAATAATAAAAATAATAATAATACAAGTTGATTGATATAGTCGTAATTAGATCTAATGCCATAATATATTCGCCAAGAGTAAGGAAAATCGTCAAATCGTTAAGCAAAAAATATACCACCCAAGTATTAGGATGGAATCGAGAGAGAGTCTCACGAGAAATAATTGAAAATGATCTCAGTAAACCTAAACTATTGAACCTCAGAGCGCCGCTTGGAAAGGCCTATTTGATTGCATTTATTCTCATCTTTTGGGTTTGGATCTTTATCAATTTGACCATGTCGAGGCCAAAGGTGGTCCATGCATGTGATTTCGATACAGTAATTCCTTGCTATATTTATAAAATAATATTCAGAAAAAAATTGGTGTTCGATGTTTGTGACAGGTTTGCTATGGCGTATATCTCTCCAAAATTCAGGTTATTATACTCTGCAATAAACTCATTGGAAGAACTATTTGCAAAGCATTCTGATGTGTTAATTACTGTAGGTGAAAAATTATTAAGTACATTTCATGTAGTGCCCAAACAAAAAGCTGCAATTATGAATTGTTCTGATGAAGAAAATATTCCAGAAAAAGTATTTTATAATAGCGGGAAAGAACGAGTCAACTTACGGCAGGAGGACAAGGGTAATGGAAATAGTGGGCGTATATTTACTGTCATCTACACTGGCAATATAGTAAAGAACCGCGGGTTAGAAAGAATAACAAATGCCATTAGGGATTTACATGGTGTCAAACTCTTAGTTGCTGGCAAGCCTATCGATGAGAATTTACTGAATACCCTCGTAGGGTTACCCAATGTGGAGTATAAAGGACTATTGCAGCATGCAGATGCAGTGGCTCTAAACCTCCTCTCTGATGCGATGATAATTCTTTATGATTTGCAGATTCCCAATAACAACTTTTCCATGTCAAATAAGCTATTTGAAGCAATGATGTGTGGGCTACCAATAATCACAAATGTATCAAAAGAAATCGTAAGGGAGGAAGTCGGCTGCGGGACTATAGTGGATTATAATGACATAGATCAGATAAAGGCGGCAGTAACTAGCCTGAGAGATGATCCTCTATTATGCAGAAAATTAGGAAACAATGGCCGCAAAGCCTTCCTACAAAAATACAATTGGGGTATAATGGAAAAGAAATTGCTAGAAATTTATGAAAGTTTACTATGATGTCATTCCAGTGTCAATCGTAGTACTTGAACCTTAGGCTACAATTTGTTTGTTAGTTAGCTATTACAATTTGTTCAGTATGCTAATTAAAGGTCTTCCGATCCAATTTGGTAATATTGCTATCAAATCATGCACATCAGATTTGGACAAAATCCGTAATGCAAAAAATAGTATAGGAGGAAGGACAAGCATAACGGGAATTCCTATAAAATAGTTTACGTGAAGATGCTCCAAAATGAAAGAGATTATAGTAGGAATAATAAATATCAGTGCGAGGTCTTTCCAAAATATTAGCATCCCAATCTTCTTAGCCACCGCAGCTGACACTACAAACCCAATGATAGAACCGAGCGTAAAGCTAATAGCAGCGCCTGTGATTCCATAAATTGGCACAAACACAAAATAACACACAATACGCGAGATGCTAGAACCAAGACCGACAGTCAAGACCTGCCGATAATTACCATACGAGTATACAAGTGTACCGATAGCAATATTGAAAGTAAAGGGAAGAATAGACAACAATAAGATTTTCAACGACGTTGATGCCTGAACATAATCCGAACCAAATATCCCCATAATCTCACTTGAGTACGAGATAGCAGCTAAAGATACCGGCAAAGTTAGTACAAGACTTAGTTTCATCATCTGCCATACTAAGCGCTTTCGTCGGTCGCTCATAGCACTTAGTATTGGGAATAAAACTGAAAATAATGAGTCTGCTACAGCAGCAAATGCATAGTAAATAGAAAAAGCTATAAAATAAAACCCGGCTTGACTTGCGCCTTCAATCCCAAATACGATTATTGTACCAAGCCGTGCACCTATTACCACCATTACTCGAGGCACCCAACTTGCAACACCAGCAAGCAAAATTTTCTTGCACGCGCAGTACATATTGACCGTAGATGTTTGTTTAAGTGGTTTAAGGGTTGTCGCTAGAATGAAAAAAAACAGAATGGCAGCTGAAATATAGGCTGACAAATAACCTATGGTAATTCCTATTGCGCCAGTTCCTACCAAAATCAAAATAATTGTTAGGGCAATTTTGGAGATAGAGCTTACGATAATTATTACTGGCAATAATTGAGTCTGAAGGGAAGCGATCAGGAATGAACGCAATAGATTAAATAGCGCGGCAAAGCCTAACAGAAGGATAGAAATAAGTATTAGATCAAAAGAAACATTAGGATATATCGATCCTTTGAAAACCAGTATTGCAAGACCACAAACCAATATCCCCGAACACACAATAAGTAGAGAGGCCTTTACGAGTACCTTGGCCTCGTCTGTATTTTCCTCCGAAAAGCTCTTTCCTAGAAAAAGGGTACTTCCTCGAGAAGCTCCAAGGTCTACAATGACAGAAAAAATGGTAGCAAGAGAAATAACCGTTGATGATATACCGATCACATCGGGTGTGGTTAATTTGGATAGAAAAAGCCAGAGGATATATCCGGCAAACATCCCAATAATAACCTCCACATAAACATAAGAGGCCTTTTTCCCAACTATTCCCCTGCTTAATTTGTCTCACCTCTTTCCTGAGTTATAATCATGCATGTCATCTCAAAATGGAGATCGTAGCCTTAAATCTTATGTATAACACCAACTTCAACACCAATGTCTAAGATATGGCCGATTTCACCCGGGCAGACCAGACTAGAATGCAAGTTATTTATTCTGATTCTCGAATAGGCACACAATACTTCCATGTCCCATGATGGTCAACACAGCAGAGACAGAAGATACTAAGGGTAGAGGAACTTGCAATAGAAGAGCATTATACAGAAACTAACCAACGTATTATAAAAAAATTTAATTTTACGTTTATTTCAATAAAATATATCAATCAATTAATGACCAAAGCCTCTGATCACGCTGATTCCAACATTTACCTTAGTTGTTTCCTAGTTTTCTTAGTGTTTTTAATTTTATTCTTTGTATTCGATAATGGCGGATACGCCTCAGTCGAAGTTGAGAACAATTTGCCTAAGATAGTTGACTCCAACCTAAGAGTGGAGAAACTTGTTGAGGGACTTGAAAGGCCGACTACGATGGCATTCATAGGGCCCAACGATATATTGATTTTAGAAAAAGATAAAGGTACGGTAATGAGAATTAAAAACGGCACCATACTTCAAGAACCCTTGCTTGATCTTAATGTTGGAAATAGACATGAGAGAGGTATGCTTGGTATAGCTGTTGCTCGTGATGATAAATGGATAAGAGAAGACAATAGTAACACGAATGAAAATCCTTCTTATGTTTTTCTGTTTTTTACCAAGGGTCAAATAAGAGATGGAGAGGACAATAGTCAAAGTCAAAGGGATAGTGATAGTGATCGGCTGTTTACCAACAGCATGTATAGATATCAACTAACAAGCAATAACACAGAGCTAATTAATCCCAAACTCATATTAGAGGTTCCGCCCACAAACCGTACCTTTCATAATGGAGGGGCTCTTTTGACTGGACCTGATAATAATATTTATGTTGGTATAGGAGATCTAACTCAACCTTATAAGACCCAGGCTCAGAACGCCGAAAATGGCACCATGCCTCTTGGTACAGGGGGTATACTCAGATTTACACAAGATGGCTTGACAGTGCGCGAATCAAGTAGTGGCATCTTAGGAGATACACACCCTCTTGACAGGTACTATGCTTACGGAATAAGAAATAGTTTTGGAATGGACTTTGATCCTCTAACAGGTTATTTATGGGAT
>WUUC01168034.1_pt1 | contig 10922 bp, 2 predicted proteins | sample 6278441 | NCBI WGS metagenome assembly WUUC01 (sample SAMN13675441, study PRJNA597444) | soil metagenome | isolation source: soil | place: USA: Washington | collected 2017-10 | reverse complement strand
GCTAGCTCAATGGCAGAGCTGAGGACTTTTAATCCTTAGGTTCGGGGTTCGAATCCCCGGCGGCCCACCCACCGTGAGCTGCGCAGACAGCGCCTTCAGCAAGGGCTCGGCCAGGTCACTTCGCCCGTATTGCCGGTGACAGCCGAGCAACCATCGGCCGAGCGCGGCGAGCGCGGCGAGCGCGGCGAGCGACCATCCTCGCTGGTCAACGGAATCGGAGTGCAACTCCGCCCGACGATTCACATCCCCAGGATCAGAGTGCTCGCTGACTAGCCGCCCTTCGGAAGCCGCCACCTCGGGAGCGGGCTGAGCTCCGTCGGGACATCCGAGTGATCGGCCGCGGCCGGGGCGGCAGCCACATCTCGGACACGGTAGGCATCCCCCTTGGAGTTAAGGCGAACACTTCGCCGGTACTTCCCTCAAGTCCGATCCATATCAATAGCGGATTGTCGCCACCCCTCCATGACCACCGCCGACCATAGAGAATGGAACGACGCATCTGTAAGCACGGATCGAGTCGCCTCCCATCTGCCGCATCAGAGGCGACACCAGGACACCGTAATGTCGGTGACCTGAGCTGTCACCGACTGGATCCACGGACGATCATGACCGGGCGAGTCCGCAGCGTGGCACGACCTTGCCACAAAAACCTGGCTCTTCTAGCGCGTCCCCCGAAGAATTGCGCGAAGGCGATTACCTGAAGAAGAGCCCTCGTTCAGCCTGTCACGAATCAGCACAAGCACTTCGGGGTGGTGAATCCTGACCTGTAAGGGTTACAGGATACACAAAGGTCACAAATTCGCCACCGTGGGCACTCAGCCCCAACTGGACCTACCAGCCTGATTCGGTCGCCTTAGCATGCGCACTATCAGCTCAATCTTTCGATAACGCCTTGACCGATCTGAATACCGTGCAAATCAAGCTCGTCGTCCCCACCAGGCAAGTAAACGAGTACCTGATACTCCTCAAACTCTTCTTCGAGCGGTTCGCCCTCCGGATCTGGCTGAGCAACGATTCTTACGTTACCGCGCTCCGTGCGAGCCAGAAAGTATTCTCCAAAGTAATCGCTCTCACGAGCAGAGAAGGAGCAGCCCAGCCGGTCAGCCAGGACGGATGCCACTTGTTGAACGTCACCGGCCCGCACCCCGTAGAGCATCTCTTCACTACTCATAGCCCAACTCCTAACTAACACCCGCAGCCCACCGCTGGCAGACTGGGACTTCGAGCCATGGCGTTATCAATATTGCCATAAATCATGAAGTTTACTTCACGGCCCGCCATACCGGTGAGTTGATTTCGGAGGCCGGTCAGCCCAAGAGCATCGAGGTGCGCGCCCTTCAAAGGCCCAGTCCGAGTGCCGCCGCCCCGGAGAGGAATACCAAGCTCTTTAGCGCGAGCGAAGACGGCGTCACCACCAAGCGCGACGTCGTAATCGCTGTGAGAACCAAAGGAGCGTCCGCTCCTAAAACTTACACCCGTCACCGAGCTTCCCTGGAATGCAGCCCGCGTACCACCGTGCCCTGTAGCAGCTAGACCGTCATCAAGAGTTCCTACAAAAGCGTTGTAATCAGCCTTCCCTGCGAACCCAGCTGGCACGTTGCAGTTGTGAACAAGCACCGGCGTGTTGCCGGCGAGCACATAGTACGTGTGGATGTCGGCGACGGTGAGGTCGCGCATGTTCTGGCGGCCGAAGTAGTTGACGACCGTCGCGACATCCTGCCTGCGCCCGTCGGCGGAGCGGAGTACTGACGTTCCTGGCACGAGGCGGCCCGCGTCAACCCAGGAGTCGGTCGTTTCGTCCCAGAACGGATGGTTTTCTGTCGTGGACAGGACCGCAGTCTCGGTGCGGCCGCCCTTCGTCGTGCGGACTGTCAGCTTGGTGAGATAGGTATCGGTGTTCGAGTGAGTTGCGGTGACGGCCCTGACCTCGACCCGACCTGTCTCGGGGTCGGTGGCTTTGACCTTGTCCCCGACCTTGACGTCTTTGATCGGTTTCGTGGATCCGTTGGCCATGAGGACGCGGGTGGTGGGCCGGAAGCTATGGCAGCTTTTCTGCGCTCGGGCGAGGACATCGTCGGCCCACTTGACGTCGTCCATCCACTTCAGGACTGCTTTGCCGGCGCGGGCGATGACCGGGAGTGTCTTCAGCGCTCGGATCATCTTCCCGAAGGGGAAGAGGTCGACCAGTGTCATGGCGCAGGCCTTGACGTCACGCTTGCGGGCGCAGTCAAGGATGTCGTTGATCCCGAAGAACTCCATCAGGACCTTGCCGCCGGCCTCGATGATGACCTGGACGGCGTTCTTCTCCCGGATTTTGCGGGCCCGTTCGATCTCGGCTTGCGACAGGCCGTTGCCCGCAGTTTGGTTGCTGCCACCGTTGGTGGCCGATCCGGGACCGCGTGGTCCGCGGGCCGGTGTGTCGTCGACGACCCCCCACATACCGTCGTCACCGATGGTGAGGTTGGACCCGTTGTCCAGCATCCAGGCCGAGTCGCCGGCTGCGGTGTCGGTGACCATCGGTTTGAGGCCGGTGGGGTCGCTGTTGGAGACCGGGGAGTTGTTGGCGTACGCGTAGGGGTTCCATTGCGCGGGGTCGCTGAGGTCCTGCAGCGGGTCGACGGAGATGAACCGGCCGAGCGTGGGGTCGTACTGGCGGGCGCCGATGTTGACCAGGCCGGTGGGGTCGTTGTCGCCGCCCACGAAGCCTTTGCCGTTGGGCCAGGTCGGTGGTGTTCCGCGGGTTTCGCCGTACGGGGTCTGCCGGCGTGTCTGGACCTGCTGGCTGTAGGCGTTCACGGCGATCTGCTGGGTGCCTTGGTGGTCGCCGAACAGCCAGCTCAGTGACTGGTTGGTCGGGGTGCGTGAGGCGACGATCTGGCCGTTGAAGCTGTAGTAGCGGGTGGCCGACATGGTGTATCCGGCGCCGGTGCCGTTGAGCCGTACTTCCATGCCGGGCAGGAAGAGGGTGGCGCCGGCCGGGTCGCGGCGGATCAGCCGGGTGCCTTCGGCGTCGTACAGGTTTTCCTCGACGGTCTTGCCGCCTTGGGTGACCGTGGCGAGTCTGCCCTCGGGATCCCAGCTCAGAGTTTGGTCGCCCGAGGTGGTCGGCCGGGTGGTCATGTTGCCGATGGCGTCGTGAGCGAATGCCGCGGTGGTGCCGGCGGTCTGGCCGGGTGTGGTGGTGGTCAGCGCGGTGACCGCGTGTGGCCGGACGGCTTGCGGGCCGGAGGCGGGGACGGCGTAGTCGCGGACGGTGTTTCCGGCGGGGCTGTGCGAGGTCCCTTTGAGGCGGTTGCCGGCCTTGTCGAGAGTCCAGTCCTGCCAGTACGACGCGGGCCCGTTCAGGTCGGCGACGGTGGGTGTGGCGGTCCGGCAGTCGACCGGGGTGGACGGGGTCCAGGCGGAGGTGAGGCGGGCCAGGGAGTCGTACCGGAAGCACTGGTGGTCGGCGGTTCCGACAGAGGGGGTATCGGAGATGCCGATGATGGTCCCGGCGTCGGTGTAGCTGTACTTTCGCTTGGAGATCGGTCCGCCGGCTGTTTCCGGCTTGACGGTCACCGTGTCGACCCGGCGGGTGGCGACGTCGTACGAGACCGATTGTTCGGCGAATACCCCGGCGTCGATCTTCATCGTGGTGACCGTGGGCTCGCCGTACGACGAATAGGTCTGGCCTTCGACGTAGGTGCCGACGCTCGCCCACGCACTGGTCAGCGAGGTGGCCAGGCCGGTCGTGTCGTTGTACCTGGTGGTGACGCCCTCGTCGGGCAGGTTGCCGGCTGCGGGGTAGACCACGGATTCGGGGGCGCCGTTGAACGGAGAGTAGGTGTAGCCGTAGACGTAGGTGCCGGCCAGTTCCTTCTCGCGGGCGGGGATGACGTAGTGGGCGGCGCTCGGCTGGTCGCGGGTGGTGAAGCCGCGGACCTGCCACTTGTACGCCTCCCCGCCGACGTACCGGATCGCTTCGGTCATCTGGCCGCGCACGGTGGCCGCCATCGTGTAGAGCCGGTCGTACTTCCACTCGGCCCGCTTGACCGGTGCGCCGCCGGGCGTGGTCGCGGGCTCGGACACCGATGTTTTGCGTCCGAGTGTGTCGTAGGTGAACAGCAGCCGGTTCCCCGCTGCGTCGAGGGTCTCGGTGATCTCGTCGTAGTCGTTGTAGGTGGTGGTGGTCGTTCCACGGTCCGGGTCGCGGCTCTCGATCCGCCGGCCGCGGACGTCGTAGCGGTGGGTCCATTCGTTGCCGGCCGGATCGGTGACCTTGGTGAGCTGGTCCTTGGCGTTGTAGGTGTAGCGGGTGGTGTCGGCGTCGCCGGCTGGGCCGGAGGCGGTGGTGTACTGCCGCAGTTCGACGGTGCGGGCTTGGGCGTCGGTCACGGTGGTGGACGCGACGCCGCCCTTGGGCGGTACGACGGTGGTGCTGTCGCCCTCGTAGGTGGTGGTGGTGTGCCAGCGGTCCACCATGTTGTTCTCGCCGAGGCCGGAGCGGAACGTGCTGCGGGTCGGGCGGTTCGCGCGGTCGTATGTCGTGACGGTCTGGGTGGGCACCGACCACTCCGGCTCCCACCACAGGTCACCGCCTGCGTCGCCGGGTTCGGCATGCGCGCCGTAGGTCAGCTCGGGGCGCCCGTGTGCGTCGTACAGGGTGTCGGTGACGACGCGTTCGCCGTTGCCCAGCACCGTGGTCTGGGTCTGGCGGGGCCGTAGGAATCCGTCGTAGATCTCGTAGACAGCGCGGTATCTGCCTACCGCGTTCAGCGTCTCGGTTTTCACGAACGGGTAGGTGGCGCGCTGCTGGTCGTAGACGTAGGTGTAGCGCGACGACGGCCGGGTCGGGTTGGCCGCTTTCGGCCAGCCGGCTTCCCACACGTCCCGGACGCGGCCGAGCGGGTCGTAGGTGATGTCGGTGACCCGCTTGTTCGGGTCGGTCACCGTGGTCGGCAGGCTCCAGTACGGGTTCTTCTGCGTGACGGTGTTCCAGTTGAGGTGGTTGCTGCTGGTGACGCTGGCGACCGGTCCGGTCGCCGGGCTGTACGTGGTCTTGGTGGTGTTGCCCTTGATGTCGGTGGAGGCGAGCGGCCTGCCGAACGGGTCGAACGTCGAGCTGCCCACGTTCTGGTAGACGGTGCCGCCGGCGGCAGTCCAGTCCTTGAGGCCGTCGGCGCGGGTGGGCAGGCCGCGCTGCGGGACGGTCGCCGGGTCGGTGGCGTTGTCGTAGAACGTCACCGCGTCGGAGACGATGTGCTCCGCGCTCGTCGGGGCATTGCCGCACGTCAGAGTGGTGGTGAGGATCCGGCGCGGCAGGGTGGTGAGATTCCTGCCGGGGTTGCGGTTGTAGGTGTACGTGGTGCATTTCTCGTCGCCGGTCTTGCCGGTGTCGCCGTTGTCCTGGGACCAGTCGACCGTGCCGTAGGCGTCGTCGAACTTCGATTTACTGCTGGTCACGCGCCAGCCGCGGGCACCGTTCACGCCGAGCGCCGTGGCGGCGTACGTCGTCTGGGTGTTGACGTAGGAGGCGGTGACGGTGTCGCCGTTGATCGTGCGCGACGCGGTGGGCGGCGACCGCCACGGCACGTTGACCTTCTTGGAGACCGGCTTGTCGTCGGTGCCGTTGTAGATCACCTGTTCGCGGATCATGCCGGCGAACTGGTCCTCATCGTAGACCGTCTCCGTGCCCACGCTGGCGGGCACGGTGACGGTCCGGGTGCCGCCGGTCTTGGCGGCCCGGTCGCCGTGCATTCCCCGCAGGTAGCTGGTGCGGGTCAGCGTCTGTGCGCTGTCACCGACGCGGGTCTCCACGGTGGCGAAGCCGCGGAACTGGTTCCAGGTCTTGCGGCGTGGCTTGGTGAAGCCGTCGTCGTCGGCGTAGTGCCAGGCCGGCGCGCCGATGTACCGGTAGCGGGTGTTCTTCGTCGGGGACTGGTGCCCGCCGGCGAGCTGGACGTCGGTCTCCGTGACCTGGGTGACCACGTACTTGTGCCACCACTCGGTGATCTCCCCGCCGCTGGTGGAGTATGGGTCCGGGCCGATCACCGGGTAGCAGAGCCGCGTGTTGGCGGCCGGGTTCGACGGTTTGTCGGCGTCGGTGCAGTCCGGCAGCGAATACGAGACCTTGACGGTGGCGCCGGTCTCGGTGGTGATCGCGGCGAGGCGCTGCCAGTTGTTGGTGGTGTTGCTGCGGGTGAGGACCCGGTTGGTCATGGCGACCGGGTCGAGGGTGACCGGCGGCATCGCCTCCGTGCCACCGACGTGCCCGGTATGCACGATGGACTGCAGCCAGAGTCCGCCTTCCGAGCCGTCACCGGGCGAGGGAAAGCTGTGGTCGAACGTCCACGAGTCGACGGTCTGCCAGGCCGGCGTGGTCTTGGTGGTGTCCCACACCCGCGTGGTGACCTTCGCGAGGCGTTTGGTGGACCAGAACGTCGGTGAGTAGTCGTTGCACGTCGCAGCGTCGCTTCTGCACTCCTGGTCCCAAGGCACGTCCGGCCAGCGGGTGGCGTCGTGGGCGGTGCAGCCGGTCTCGCACCGGTCCCCGGGGGTGAATTCGACCTGTGCGGTGGGGGTGACCGATCGGTCGGTGGCACCGCGGTCCCAGGTTCCGTAGTCGGCGAATCGCAGGTGCCCGCCGCGGTCGTAGGTCACGGGGTGCTCCGCCTTGACCTCGGCGGCGTACCGGTTCGTCTCCTTCTCGTACCAGTACGACAGGGTGTTGCCGTGCACGTCGACGACGTAGTCGAGGTTCCACCGCCAGGCCTGCCGGCAGTCCGAGGCGGAGAACGTCGCGGCCTTGCACGGCTCGTCGGGGTGGTTGCCGTAGACGGGCACGGTCCACACCGAGTCGGTGGCGCCGGTACGGCCGGGCACGGCGTTGAGCCCGAAGAAGTACTGCGTGCCGTCGGTCGTGGTGACCTTCCACGCCTCGTTGTTGTCATCGCCGTTCGAGGTCCCGGTGACCTTCTCGATCTTCGATCCGTCCTCGGCGCGGCCGTGCCAGCCCTTGCCGGTCTGGAAGATCAGCTCGTTGCCGGCGCCGTTGAGCGACATCGTGGCGTTGTCGGACCGCCAGCACAGGTCACCGGTCTGGTCCGGGTTGTTGGCCGAACCCTCCTTGTCCTCGGAGCAGGGAATGTACCGGCGCTCGATATATCCGGGCCAGAACTCGAAACCCTCCCCGATCCAGGAGGGCTGGTTGTTCGTCGCCGACGACCGGCCGTCGACGCTCGACGAGGAGTACGACAGTTCGACCTTGGGCTGCGGGCCGCCCATCGCCTCGGGCACCCGCATCGGATACGCCCAGGTGAAGCCGCCGGTCGAGCCGCCGGCACTCCACGTCGACGACGGCGACAGCGAGGTCGCGGCGTAGTCACCGGCCGGACCGGACGGTCCGGCCGCCAGGGCGAGCAGTGTGCCGGACCGGCCGGCGGCCCGGATCGAGGCGTCGCCGGTCACGGCGGCGGCCGCCGGATCGTTACGCGACGGCAGCGCCCTGGCGGCACAGCCTGCCTTGTCCGGTGTGCTCAGCGCGCATTCGGGCAGTTCCCACAGTCGTAGCCGTGAGCTCCATCCGGCCCCGTAGGCGTGCCGGAAGCCCTGGTAGTCGACCGTGACGGCGACGGCGCCGGCTGCGGATTCGGTGGGCGCGGCGATCCGGGCCACCAGGCCGTCGCGCCACCGTTCGGGCAGAGTCGTGCGATCGAGGACCTGCACGGAGGCTTCGGTGAGATGCGAGCCGGTCACGCCGGCCGGCCGCCGCAGCGACACCGGCAGCGATCCGGCCCCGCTGCTGCGGCCGGGCGGGACGGTGACCCGGGCGGCGCTGGGCGGCGGCCACACCGGTGCGGCCAGCTTCGCCGCCGGCTTCGGCGTGCTGGGCTGACCCACACCGCGAACCTCGCGGCCGTCCTTGTCGATCTTCTCCACCTGCCCCTTGAGGCGCTGCGCCTCGCCGGGACGAGCCCCGGCCGGGGGCACGGCCAGCAGGCCGGCGCCGAGCACGCCGGCGAGCGTGGCGGCCAGCATCCGCCGATGCCGGGGAAGGAACCGACCGTTTCGAGGCGTGCGAGGGTACGTGGTGGCGCTCATGCGGGATCTCCCGGTCGGCGGAAGGAACGGAGGTCAGGAGGTGGCTGGTTGCCGGTGCAGCAGGGCAACCTGGCTACTGGTCATGGCGCCTTGGTAGAAACTCACTTCGTCGACGGCGCCGCGCCAGCCGGAGCCGATGGTGAGGTGTCCCCCGCTGTGGAGGTGTGTGTTCGAACCCTGGGCGGCGAGTTCCCCGTTGACGTACAGCCGCTGGCTGACGCTGTGCCCCGGGTCGTGCACATAGACGAGGTGGTACCAGTGGGCGATGGTGTCCGGCTCCAGTGCCTCCACCGTGGTGAGGCGGAAGGCGGGGCCCCGGGCTGTTTCGGTGGTCACCTCGAACCTCGTCTCGACTTCGCCGGCTGCCGTGGTGGTGGCAACAAGACCCATATGCAGCACCGGTCGCAGCGGCCCGGTCTGGGTCAGCACGTTCATCGTTTGGTCCAGCTGGGTGGGCTGCAGCCACATCGACACGGTGAACGCCTGATCGGTTCGCAGCACCGGACCGGTTGCCCACTGCGGCGGCTGCCCGGCCGGCGCGAGATTGCGCTGGGGGATTCCCCATTCCTGGGTCGCTTCGCCAAAATGCGGATCGGTTTCGTCCTCGATGAAATGCACGTCGTCGAAGGTCACGCCCTGGCTGCGGTAGCCGGGCCCGAGCCCGGTGCCCTGCGCCAACGCGAGCCGCCGCTGCCAGCCGGTGCCCGTGTCGGGAGCCTCGCACGTGTCCGGCACGCCGGCCTCGTAGCACGGCACGGCGGTTTCGAAGTCCCACGCGGCGACCTGAATGGGCGTCAGCATGCCCGGTTCGTCGAAGCCCCCCGACCCTTCCGCGTCGGCGAGCTGGCCGGTGAAGTCCTCAGAGACCAGAACCCGGTTGTACACCTGAACATCGACGATGTTGCCGCGGAACCAGTTCGATCCGACTCCGCTGCCGCTGTACCGTCCGATCCCGAAACTGCCCGCGGCGTTCCACGGCGCAACGGTGCGCGGTTGCTGAGCGGCGAGCGTCCCGTTGACATAAAGGCGGATCTCGCCCGCCTCCTTGTCGTACACCCCTGCCAGGTGCGTCCACCGGCTCGCGTCCGCAGCGGTCAATGCCCCTTCCGAGTACGCGGCCCGGGTGGAGCTGGTCTGCGCGGCGGTGTCCTTCATGGCGAACGACCAGCGCGGGGTCAACGGCGACCCGACCAGCCGGGTGCCCAGCCCGAAGCCCAGCGTGAGGGCACTGTCCTGAGTGACGACGCCCCAGTCGCCGGTGCTGGGCACCTCGGCGGGTCGCACCCAGGCCGCGACACTGAACGACCTGGTGGTGTCGACGACCGGGCCGGTGGTGGTCAGTTGCGTGGAGCCGGCGAAGGTCGCCGACCGGCCACCGAGGACCCGGACGTCGTCGGTCCAGCCGGCGTTCGAGGCGGTGAGCGGAGTGTCGCCCGGCAGGGTGTTGCCGGACAGCGCGGTCTGCCGGTCGGCCAGAGCAGCCGCCTGATCGGCGCCGGGATAGGTTTCCAGTCCCCAGTGCGCCACCGGCGGCGCCGGCCGGTCCACCGTGAAGCCGAACGAACCGTCGCCCGTGTTGTTGGTCGCATCGATGGCCTTGACGTAGAGGACGTTCTGGCCGTACTTGGGTGCCGTCGCCGAGATCGCCGCCGACCTGCCCGCCTCGCCGGCTACGACAGTCGCCGCCACGGATGAGGTGGCCGCCTCGGTCCAGCCGTACTGGAAGCGGACCACATCATCGTCCGGCGAGGAAAGCTTGAAGGTGCCCGCCTTTCCGGGGCCGGGCGGCAGCGTCACCGGATCGACCCGTACGGACGGCCGGGTCCCGTCCACGGTGAAGTAGCAGTAATCCGACAGCGGACTGTCGATGTCGAACGGGGCCGGGTCACGGCTCTGCACGCGGAAGCCGTACACCACCCCGGCCTGCCCGGGCGCGGACACCCGGCTGCTCGTGCTCCGGGTGTTCGCCGTCGTGGACGTCTTCGGCGGCCCGGTCAGCTTCGTGACCGTCCCGGTGACGACCTTGACGAACTCCCACGTGGCGGTAAGGGTCTGCGTCGTGCCGTCGGCGTCCGGCAGCATGGCCGAGAAGTACGGATTGGCAACGCCGATGAGCACGTTCGCCGAACCGCACGCCACACCGTTGACCTGCAGGCCGTAGGGCTTACCCGGCTTGGCGTCCACCGTCGCGATGAGCTTGGCCCGGTCCGGATAGAACTTCTTCCACCGGTTCTCGGCATCTTCGTACTGGCCGGTCTCGTTGCCGGCACTCAACCCGAACGTGATGTTCGAGACGCCCCGGGTCGCCACCGTGTTCATCAGCGAGGTCACCGTGCCGCCGATGAAGTTGACCGTCATGTCCGGCTGCGGCGAGTCGTGGCACCCGTCATCCTCGTTGCCCCGCGACTCCGCCGCGACCAGGCGCGACACCAGCGGCGTCTTCCATGCGGTCCGCGGCGTGGAGATCGCGCCGGAGTGGAACAGGTGTGTCCACGTGTTGGTGCAGGACCAGGAATGGTCGAGTTCCATCTGCACGTACGCCGACTCGACGTGCTTTCCCTTGATCGCCGATGTCGGGAACTCGAAGAACGAGCGATAGATCTTGCCGCTGTTCGGGTCCCGGCCGACCCGGGCCCGCGACACATCGGTGTTGTTGCTGTTGTTGTCCGTCGCATACGCCCACCGCGACTTGCCGGTACTCCACTCCGGGTCGATGAACACCGGGAAGTGGGCGTCCGGGCCCAGCAAAGCGCGATCCGGTCGCAGCACCAAGTCGCCGGCGGCGGTGACCTCGGTCGTCAGTTCGGCCATCCGCGCGCCGTCACCCGGACCAGCGGGCCCGG
>WUUC01049901.1_pt1 | contig 10922 bp, 10 predicted proteins | sample 6278441 | NCBI WGS metagenome assembly WUUC01 (sample SAMN13675441, study PRJNA597444) | soil metagenome | isolation source: soil | place: USA: Washington | collected 2017-10 | reverse complement strand
GTCGGGGGCGGCCGGGGCGAGTTCGCCGCTGCGCCGGTCCACGCATGCGATCTCCCACTCGACCCCTAGACGCGACCTGACCGACGGGGTGAATTCGATACGCATGCGCCGACTCTACGAAGCCGGGACGCGATCCGCTGATCAACCGCCAATGGCAAGCGTCACTACCGCCGTCAGCCCCGCCCTGAACCAGGTAGCAGCGGCGATGATCCCGCCGTCGATGAGCAGGGCGGAGCCGGTGCGGAACCCCTGCCAGCCCCGGCGGCAGGGGCTTCCCTGCCGCCGGGGCTGGGTTCGGTCGGCTCGGCCGCGGTTGGTTCTCCGTCAGGAGACGGTGAACGAGAGGGCTCGGTCACCTGGCAGACCGATGCGGCCGGGATGACGTACGAGCTGACGTCAGGGCAACAGCTCGAACTTGTGCGAGGCGTTCTCGAACTGCAGAGTCCCGCTCAGGTCGCGCTTGGAACCGGGATAGAGAGTGTCCGATGCGCCTTTGTGCCCGCTGTTGAAGTACACGGTCACGCGGTGACCCTGGGTGTTGTTCCAGGCCGAGACCGCGTTGTTCTTGACGCACTCGCCTTTGCCCAGGCCAGGGCTGATGAATTCGTAGCACGTCGGCTGGGAGTCACCGTAGTTCGTTATCGAGCCGTTGAAGTCCGACAACGATCCGGTCCGGCCATATCCCCAGTACAGACAGAACTCACCCAGGTCGCAGTGGCCGTCACGAGGCGTCCCCGCGCTGGCCGGGCCGGCGAAGGGTACGGCCAGAGCGACACCTCCGACAATGACGGACAGGACCTGGGCCAGACACTTTCCGACTCTTTTCATCTGAACTCCTCTGCTCGATGCGGAACACTGCGGACAACCTCGAAGGACCCGGTTCCCGGGCACTAGGGCGAGAAGAAGTCGAGTTGGATGCCGCATGCCAGGTCGACAAGTTGGTCCTTGGTCAGCGGCGGGGATCGGCGGGTGGGTTCGGTGCCGTCATCGATCTGTGGACCCAGGCCGGCCGGCAACGCCGACCCGTTCGAGCCGCGCGCGGAGATGATGCCGTCCCCGGCGTAGACGTAGACCTGCACCACGCGATATCCCGAGGCCGTGGTCGTGTCGAAGACAACAATGGTCTTGCCGGTCGATGTCGTGTGTGCGCCGCAGAAGCCGAGAGTTCCGCCGGCCCACTGTCCGATACGTTGGGACGCTTGCCCCACGACGACTCCGAATCCGATGGCGCCGGCACCCTGATCGTCGGTGACGACGGCGGCGGCGGAGACGGCCTCATCGGTGCTGCCCGGCGCGGCTGGGCTCGGCCTCAGCTGGGCTTGCAACGGCATGGTGCCGGCCGGCGCATCCAGGGATCGGCGATAGGCACCGCCCGGGAGCAACGGGGGGATCTTCGTGGCCAGGTAACAGCTGAGCTGGGCGGCGGTGTGGCCGGGGGGCGCGGCCGGACGCCAGGACACATTGCCGCTCCTGTCGACAGTGGAAGGCGAGATCAGCGGGCTGGGTGGCGGGCTGCTCGCGGCCCGGCAGTACGGTCGGGCGTCGAGCGTGGATTGAGCTGGTGCCACCGGGGTGTACGGCTTCGTCAGGGCGGGGAACGCCATACCCGCCACCACCGCTGCCAAGGTTGTGACGGCTGCCGCCAGGGCGAACCGGCGCCGCCGCCGCCGGCCGCGTCCGCGGCTGAGGATCTGCTCGTAGGTGAAGGTCAGCGGCGGCTCCGCGCCGGTGTAGGTGATCAGCGCGTCACGGATCCGGTGGTCGATGGGCTCGGGCACCGTCTCACCTGCCCTTCAGCGCAACCGGACAGTCCATCACCGCGCGCAGCGCGGCCAGGCCCCGGGCCGACTGGCTCTTGACGGTGCCTTCGGCCACCTGCAGCAACTCGGCGACGTCAGCGACCGACAGGTCCTCCAAGTGCCGCAGCACCACGACCGCGCACTGCTGGGCCGGCAACTGCCGTAACGCCTGAATCAGATCCTCGTAGGAATCGACCTGCCGGGCCGGCGAGTCGGGAACCTCCGCCACGACCTTCTCCCACCGGCGCTTACGCACGTGGGTCAGGAACGTGTTGACCAGTACCCGGCGTACATAGGCGTCGACCGACCCCCCGCGCACCCGCTGCCACCTCGGGTACAGCTTGACGAAGGTCATCTGGACCAGGTCGTCGGCAGTGTGCCAATCCCCGCACAACGCATAGGCCAGACGACGCACAGAACTCACCCGGCCGGCGAAGTACGCCGCAAAGTCAGCATCCGGTTCGGCCACCGCCAACACCTCTCCCCTTCTGGCACACCCCGTTAACCCACCCGGAACGGCCAGAGGTTCAACTCGTCGGCCACCTTTCTCCGGGGGTGCTTCGCGGCGGGACAAGTTGGTCCGATTGATTAGTGTCGGTGCATGCAGAGATCATCTTCCTGGTATCGGCGCTGGCTGATCGGTGCGGTCGCCGCCACGCTGGGCGCGTTGCCGCTGGTCGTACCGGTGCCGGCCGGTGCCCGGACCGCTCGGGCCGACGTGGCGCCGGCCGTGCGGGAACAGCTCGCCGGGGAGGGGCGTACGGCCTTCTGGGTCTTCCTGCGGGGTGCGTCCGGCCTGCCCCGGACCGGTTCGACTCCCGAGGTCGTCCATCGGACACTCACCCGGCAGGCGACGGTCGCCCAGGCCGGCCTGCGCGAGCTGCTGACCAGGCGGAAGGCGACCTTCGAAGCGTTCTGGATCGCCGACGTGATCCGCGTGGTCGGCGACCGCGACCTGCTCGAGGAGATCGCCGCCCGGCCGGAGGTGGCGCGCATCGGCGCCGAACCCTCGACGGCCGCGGTGTCCTCGGCCGCGCCGGTTCGGGCGGCCGATGCCGACGTGCCGGCGCCGGTGAACGGTGTCGAGTGGAACCTGCACCGGATCGGCGCTGACCAGGCCTGGAAGAATTCCGGCAGCCGCGGCGAGGGCATCGTCGTCGCGAACATCGACACGGGGGTGCTCGGCGCGCATCCGTCGCTGGCGCCCACCTATCGGGGCCGGTTCAGCAGCGGCGCGGTCGACCACAGCTACAACTGGTTCGGTCCGCGCAGCTCGTGTCCGGGACCGTGCGACGACGACGGGCACGGCACCCACGTGATGGGGCTCGAGGTGGGGCGGGCAGCCGACGGCAGCAACCAGATGGGTGTGGCGCCCGGCGCCCGGTGGATCGCGGCCGTCAAGGGGTCCGAGGTCGCCGACCGGGTCCGGGCCGCACAGTGGATGCTGGCCCCGACCGACGCCAACGGCGAGAATCCGCGGCCGGACCTGGCGCCGGACGTGGTCAACATCTCCTGGTACTTCGGCAACGGCGGCCAGGACCTGTTCCGCCCCGTCCTGGACGCCTGGGTGAGCGCCGGGATCTTCCCGGTGGTCGCGGCGGGCAACAACGGCGGCAACGGCACGTGTGCGACCAACACCTGGCCGGCCTCGTTCGACTCGGCGTACGCGGTCGCCAACACCACCCCGGCCGACGTCGTGGCGCAGTCCTCCAGCCGCGGCCCCACCGCCGACGGGCGAACCAAGCCGGACATCTCCGCGCCCGGCACCTCGATCCGGTCCACCTACATCACCCCGGAGTTCGCTGTCCTGGACGGCACCTCCCAGGCGGCGCCGCAGGTGGCCGGCGCGGTGGCGTTGCTGTGGTCGGCCGTGCCGGAGCTGGACGGAAACGTGGCGGCGACCCGCAAGCTGCTCGACGACACGGCCCGCGACATCGACGACACGACGTGCGGGGGGACGGCCGGCGACAACAACGTCGCGGGAGAGGGCCTGCTGGACATCGCCGCCGCGTTGCGGGCGGCACCGAAGAACAGGACCGGGTCGCTGTCCGGTACGGCCGTGCCGGACGCGACGATCCAGCTCTCCGGCCCCAGACTGAAGAACCTGACGGCGGACGGGAACGGCCGGTTCGGCCTGGCGCGGATGGTGCCCGGCACGTACTCCTACCAGGCCACCGCCTTCGGTCACCAGCAGGCCACCGGCACGGTGACCATCCGGCCCGGCACCGCGGCCCGGCTGCCGATCACCCTGCGGCAGCTGCCGCACGCAACCGTCTCGGGCACGGTCCGCTCCGTCGAGGGCCCGGTGTCCGGCGCAACCGTCACGGCCGACACCACCCCGATCCGGGTACGCACCGGCTCCGACGGCCGCTACGAGCTGCCCCTCCCGACCGGCCACACCTATCAGCTGACGGTCGAGTCGCCCAGCCGGTGCGCTGTCGAGGCGCACCCGCAGGTCACCGTCGCCGCCGACACGACACTCGACGTCGACCTGCCGGCGCGTACCGACCTCGACGGCAGCTATCACACCTGCACGGAGCCCGTCGTCGGCTATCAGGCCGGCACCACCGAGCTCGGCATCTCCGGTGCCGACGGTGCGGTCGCCCAGGTGCAGTTGCCGTTCCCGGTCAAGGTGTACGACACGACGTCCACGACCGCATGGATCAGCACCAACGGCGCCCTCAGCGTCGCCGGACCGATCCCGCCACCGTTCTTCGACGTGCTGCCACCCCTGGTCGACACGTCGCTGCCGGTGGGTGCGGTCCTGCCGTTCTACTCGATCCTGAACGTCGACGACGCGGCCGGGGTCTACACCACCATGAGCGCCGACCAGGTCGTCGTGGAGTGGCGTGACGTCGAGGTGCTGCGACCGCTCAACCGCATGCCGGAGGGCCGGATCTCGGTCAGCCTGGTCCTGCGGCCGGACGGCTCGTTCACGGTCAACTACCGGACCACGTCCGCCAGCTGGTACGTGCGGGGCGGCAACGCCCTGATCGGGCTGCAGCAGGACGACGCCTCGAACGCCTTCGTCTACGGCAATCTGGAGAAGGTGGTGACGAACGGCCTGGGCTTCACCATCCGCCCGTCCGGGCAGTAGTCACGCCACGCCGGTGCGGACCACTTAGGGTGAGCGGCATGATCTTGTGGCTGAGGCCCTGGGCCTGGCCCGTCTGGGACCTCGTCATCGCCACGGTGGTCGGGACGGTCGCGGTGCAGTATCGGACCGACTCGATGGGGCACGTGCTGATCGGCGGCCTCATGGCGATCGCCCTGGTCGCCCGGCGGCACCGGCCGGTGGCGACGTTCGCCGCGGTGTCCGTTCTCGCGCTGCTGCACATCCTGTTCGGCCCGGCGGTCCTGGCGGGCTATGACATCGCCGTGCTGATCGCCATGGTCGCCGTGGTCACCCATGCCCGCTCGCTGCGGTGGGCATACCTGGCCGGTGCGGTGGTGGCGCTCGGCGTCGTGCTGGTCGTGGTCGAAACGGTGGTCGTCCGCCGTACCGGATCGGTCCTCGACCTGACCTATCTCGGCGAGTACTCCGCGCTGCTGGCCGCCTGCATGGCCTTGTGGCTCATCGCGTACGTGTTGCGGTCGAACCGGGAGCGCAGCGCCGTGCTGGCCGAGCGGGCGGCGACCGCGGAACGGGAACGGGATCACCTGTCCCGGCTGGCCGCGGCCGATGAGCGCGCCTTCATCGCCCGGGAACTGCACGACGTGGTCGCCCACAGCCTGGCGGTCATGATCGCGCAGGCGGACGGCGCGAGTTACGTGGTCGACCAGGACACCGCCGGTGCCGGTGCGGCGATGCGTACCGTCGCGGCAACGGGGCGGGAGGCACTCGAGGACATGCATCGGATCGTCGCCGTCCTGCGCGGCCCCGGCGCCGCCGCCGAATCCCGGCCCGACCGGCGGCGGCCCGGCCTCGACCAGCTCGAGAGCCTCGTGGAGCGGGCCCGCACCGCCGGGCTCGCGGTCGAGCTGGAGATCGCGGGCGACCCCCGCGTGCTGACCGCCGCCCAGGAGCTCACCGTGCACCGGATCGTGCAGGAAAGCCTGACCAACACGTTGCGCCATGCCGGCCCGGGGGCGCGGGTCACAGTCGGGCTGCGTGTCGGCGCCGCCGCCGCACTGCTCGAGGTCGACGACGACGGTGGCGACCGGCGTACGGGCCCAGCCGACGGCACGGAACGGCACGGTGGCGGCAACGGGCTGGTCGGCATGCGGGAGCGGATCGCGGTGCACAGTGGCGAGTTCAGTGCCGGATCCCGGCCCGGGTCCGGCTGGCGGGTCCGGGCCACGATCCCGATCAAGGAGGCTCCGTGAGTATCCGCGTGCTGCTCGTCGACGACCAGGCGCTGGTCCGGGCCGGCTTCGTGATGGTGCTGTCGGCCCAGGCCGACATGGAGGTGGTCGGCGAGGCCGGCGACGGCGCCGAAGCCCTCGCCGTGCTCGCCTCGATCCCGGCCGACGTCGTGGTCATGGACATCCGGATGCCGGTCATGGACGGGGTGGAGGCCACCCGGCGGATCTGTTCGCGGGCCGGCACGCCTCGGGTGCTGGTGCTCACGACGTTCGACACCGACGAGGACGCGTTCGCCGCGTTGCAGGCGGGGGCGAGCGGCTTCCTGCTCAAGAACGCCCCGCCGGAGGACCTGCTCGCCGCGATCCGGATCGTGGCCGGCGGGGAATCCGTCGTAGCGCCCCGGGTCACCCGGGCCCTGCTGGACCGCTTCGCCCCGCAGTTCGCCCTGCCGGGCCGGGCCGACCAGCGGCTGGCCGCGCTGACCGACCGCGAACGGGAGGTGCTGGAGCTCATCGCGGCCGGGTTGTCGAACACCGAGATCGCCGGGCGCCTGCACGTCGCGGAGGCGACGGTGAAGACCCACTTCGGCCGGATCCTGACGAAGCTCGGCCTGCGTGACCGGGTGCAGGCGGTCGTGTTCGCCTATGAGATCGGCCTGGTCCGCCCGGCCTCCTGAGCTGCCGGGGTACGACTGGGGTCGTACGCGGGCGGCCCGGGAATCGGATTCGCCGCCGATGTGCCCGGGCCGGCCGGCACGAAGAATTAGCGGTGGAACTGATCACCACAAGCAGGAGGAATCATGTACACCACCGCTGACCGTACGAAGAGCTTCAACTGGGGCAAGCTGATCGTCCTGGGCGCGTTGACGCTGGCGCTGCTGGCCGGCGTCGCGATCGGCGTCAACTGGCTGTGGGACAAGCGTTTCGGTCCGACCACCGCATCGGCCGCGGACTGCACACTCGCCCAGAAGCTGGTCGATCAGGCCCAGAGCCCGCCGAAGGACGCCGCCGCGGCGCAGACGTGGGAGAAGGACATCCGTCAGGTCCGGTACAGCCAGTTCGAGAACGACGGCATCAGCACCGAGGTCGGCCGTTACGTCACCTGGCAGGTCGTGAAGGCGACCGGTACGGGCGAGCGTCCGACCGCCGAGCAGTTCGACGACATGAAGGCCAATGCCGCGGGTCATTGCGACGGCAGCGGCGTCGATCTCCGGATTCCCGCGATCGCCTTCTGAGGCAACCTCAGCGGGCGATGAGGGTCGGGGCGGCTACCGAGGCGACCGGGGCGGAGTGATCCCGGCGGTGTGCGAGCAGGACGGTCAGTGGCAACACGACCAGCATGGCGCCGGGCACAATGGACAGTCCGTCGGCGGGATAGCCGCCACCCTCCAACCCGAACAGCGTCTCGGGCGCCACGCTCAGGAACAGAGCGACGAACCAGAGCGCGAGCGTGCCGGGCACGGCGGCGAGGGCCAGGGCGGTCCAGACCGCCACCGTACGGCCCGGGCGGCGCGCGCGGTGCCGGGTGAGCGCGCCGATGACGACAACGGCCAGCGGCAGGCCCAGGTACATACCGATCATCGCTGTGCCGTCTCCGAAGCCGGCGCCCAGGAAACAGCCCAGCACGGTGACAGTCAGCACGGGCACCGCGATCGACAGCATCGCAACCGGCCGGGAAAGCCGGCGCGCGCCCATCGTCGCCGCCGGAACGACACCCAGGATCACGCCCGCCACGGCCATCGCCGTCGTGGTCACAGTGACCCCCCAGGGCAGGTACGGGTGGTTCACCACCGGCGTGCCCTGGGAGTAGAGCAGCGGCCCGCACACCGATCCGCCGACGGCGGCGAGCAGGGTACGCCTAAGCACGGCAAGCGACTGGCCCTGCGTCAGCGGTCCGCGGGCCGCCCACCAGCTCAGCACCACCGCGCCGGCGCCGAGGAGCAGGGCCAGTCGCAGTCCGCCCGTGCCCGTCAGGCCGGCCCGCAGAAGCACGCAGTTCGCGGCGAACAGCAGCACGGCCAACAACACAGCAGCCCGGCCCGCGGACCTGCGGTCGGCCGTCGCCGCCAGCAGGCCCAGCGCGGCCAGGATGATCGCGGCCCAGCGCAGCTCCGCAACCCACGTGTACAGCTCCGAGGTTCCCCCCTCGCCCGGAGCGACCTCCGCGGCGTGGTCCATCGCCGGTGACAGGATCGCAACGGTGTACGCCCACGCCAGCACGCCCGCCGCCACGCACCCAGCCCCGACGGCGACCAACGGCCGGGACGGTGACACCTCGGCGGCGGCCACGGGCCCGGGCCGCTCCACCGGTGCTGACCCGCGCGCCGCGCTGCGCCCGTACGCGAGAACAAGGGTGCCCAAGGCGACCAGGGTGACCGCCCACGGGCCGAAGTAGTAGAAAGGCCGGCTCGAGGCACCGTGCAGGACCGTGTATTCCGCGGGCGGCCCCTGCAGGAGCATCGACGCCACTATCGCCTCGGTGCCGCTCGCACTGGTGAGGGCGAGCGGGACGGTCGCACCGATCGCGGCCACCGCAGCCGCCACGGGCAGCCCGGCCAGCACGATCAGCAGCACGGGCAGGTGCCTCGCCCGGGCGGCGGCGACGCCGAGCGCCATGACGGCCGGCAGCCAGATCAGCGCGGCGACGATCACGGCGACGACCGGGACCAGCGCGAGCTCGGTCAGGTTCGTCAGCACGAAGACGGCTGTCACCGGCAGCGGAGCGAGGGCGGCTGAGGTGGCCGCGCCGAACCGGCTGCCTTCGGACATCGGCCGGCGACGCCCGATCCAGCGACCGGCGAGCAAGCACCACGTCGTCACCACGACGCCCTCGGCAAGCACGCCCGGCCACCCGAAGGCGGCCTCTGCGCCGAAGCCGAGCAGCTCGAGAACCGGCCCGGTGACCGTGCCGGCCACCGCATGCAGGGCGACCGCCACCAACGCGACCACCAGCAGGGCGGCGCCGGGGGCGTACGAGGTCTCGGCCCAGCCCCGGGGCACCGCGGCGCCGTCGCGGGTCGGCGGGGACATCAGCAGGCTGAGGGCGAAGCCCAGCCGCTGCCGCGCGGTGCCGGGCTCGGCCTCCAGCGCGGCGAGTTCGGCCAGCCACTCCCGCGCCATCTCGTCCCGGATCTCCGCGGGCCAGCGGCGGGCGGCCGTCCGCAGGCACCAGCGGGTGAACCCGCCACCGCCGCTCACGACGTCACCGGCTTCGCGGACCCGCCGAGGGCGCGGTTGAGCTGGTGCTGAAGCTTGGTGAGCTCGGCATGCGCCGCGACCGCGCCCTCGGGGGTGAGGCGGTAGTAGCGCCGAGCCGGGCGTCCGGCGGCCACCGGGTCGATCTCTTCCCAGCGGGCCTCGACCCAGCCGGCCGCCTGCAGGCGCAGCAGGACCGGATAGAGGGTCCCGCTGGGGTGACCGCTCGCCCTCATCAGGTCGAGGCCGTAGCGGTCGGACTCCGGATCGGCGAGGAACGCGGCCAGCACCTTGGTGACGGCGGCGGTCACTCGGACAGGGGAGATCATGCGGCCCACCGTAGCTGACCCATGCAACGTTTTCTACATAGGGTTTGACGTGGGATTCTTCAGGTCCGGTCGGGAGTCCGACCGGCCGCGCCGGCTGACCGCCGGCGACCGCCGACGTCGCTCACCTGGTGCTCGGCGGCCTGCAGGGCCTCGGCGACCAGGCGCTGCAGGTGCGGGCCGGCGACGGTGTAGACAGCCCGGCGGCCGTCGCGGCGCATCGTGACCAGCCCGGCCAGGCGCAGCTTGGCCAGGTGTTGCGAGACCGCGGGACGCGCCGCCGACACCGCCGCGGTCAGCGCGGTCACATCCTGGTCGCCGGCGAGGAGTTGCGCCATGATCCGCAGGCGGGTGGGATCGGCGAGCATGCTCAGGGCGACGGTGGCGGCCTGGATCACCGCGTCACTGACCGACCCGGCGGCGACATGGTCAGGTGCGTACATGAGCACAGGTTACCGGCGGCCCGCGCCGGGTGATGCCGCAGGGAATCGGCCGGCGGACACGGAGTGCGGATCTCCGTCGAACGGTGGCCGATACTCACCGTTTGTGATCCGAGCCGACCGCCGTCCCCGAAGTCACCGTGTCGTCGCGACGCTGACCCTGACTCTGCTCGCCGCGGTGGCCTGCGACAGCCCATCGAAGCCGGATGTGGTGCTGCCGAGCCCGGGCACGGTGTTCCCCGCCCCACCGGCGATCCTGGCCGAGCCGGACGCCGTGCTCCGCATCGATCAGGTCGGCTACGCCACCGCGGAGACCAAGACGGCGACACTGCTCGCACCGCGGGACGCCACCGGCGCCCGAGCATCCGTCGTCGACTCCCGGGGCAGAAAGGTGCTGTCACCGACGGTCGGCGCCCGCCGGGGCACGTGGAACCCCGAGTTCCCGGCGATCCATTCCGTCGACTACACCTCGCTCACCACGCCGGGCACCTACCGCCTGCGCGTCGAGGGGTCCGTCACCGCCGAGTCCCCACCGTTCCGGATCGCGCCGGCCGGTGAGCTGTTCGGCCCCCTGGTGGCCCACTCGCTGGCGTACTTCCAGGCCCACCGCGACGGCGCCGACCAGGTGGCCGGTGGGTGGCAGCGGTCCCCCGCCCACCTGGCGGATCGCACGGCCACCGTCTACAGCAATCCCGGCTACGACACCGACGGCCGGATGATCAGGGCGATGGAACCGGTCGGCGGTCCGGTCGACGTCGAGGGCGGCTGGTACGACGCGGGTGACTACCTCAAGTTCTCGCACACCAGCGCGTACGCCCTGATCGCGATGCTGCTGGTGCAGCGGGACGGACCGGCCC